>Ga0164293_10004580_pt1 | contig 11835 bp, 10 predicted proteins | sample GEODES118metaG_FD_111487 | JGI IMG/M metagenome (GOLD analysis project Ga0164293, IMG submission 111487) | Eutrophic lake water microbial communities from Lake Mendota, Wisconsin, USA - GEODES118 metaG | ecosystem: Environmental > Aquatic > Freshwater > Lake | place: USA: Lake Mendota...
AGACGTGGCGATGAAAGCCATTCTGGCTGATCTGGAAAAGGCGGCTGGGTTATTCAGCGCATCCAAAGCGCCATTGACTTCTGATGTGCTTTATAATGGTGATGTGACCAAATGGAAGAAGTTGGCTTACTCTGCGATGCTTCGCATTGCTATGCGGTATACCAAGAGGGATGCGGCTTTCGCCAAGGCATGGGCTGAGAAAGCCATTGCGGGTGGTGTGTTCACCTCGGAAGCTGATGATGCGGTGATGCGCAGTGATCAGGCCAATGGTTACAGCAGTAGCAATGCCGGTGCGCTTCGCGTTCCTGCAGATCTGTTTGAAGTGAGGTGGTCTAAGACTTATATCGATTTTCTCAGGTCTACCAGTGACCCTCGTATCAGCTCTATAGCTGAAGTTCCCCTGCCCGGTCGTTCTGGCAACACAAGTCCTGATCCAGGTAACAATAATGCCGCTGATCAATTAGGTCTTCCTAATGGATTTGATATGAATGGTGGCGCATTAGACATTACCACGTCTCCGGGTTATCCTGGTCCTACGGGAACTGGTGCTGACGCGGTGAAAATCGGTCGCTATTCAAGGCCAAGGGGCCACTATCGTGATTTGAATGCCCCGGTATTCCTGATCACTTATGCTGAGGTGGCGCTGATGCAGGCCGAAGCGAAGGTCAGGGGCTGGAACGCAGGTACTCCTACGGCTGCTCAACTCTATGCCAGTGCGCTTACTGCAGGTATGACTTCGTTGGCCAGATTTGGAGCAGGAGCTGCTGTATCGTCTGGTGCCATTGCTACCTATGTTGCAGCCAATCCGCTGAACGTGTCCACTACGGCTGCGTCACTAAAGATGATCAATGAGCAATACTGGGCTACTACAGGTTCTTTGATGAACTTTACAGAGGCTTGGAGCAACTGGCGCCGGTCAGGGTTCCCTGTGCTGACTCCTATTGTTGTTGCCGGTAACGTCGGAAACAATCAAATTCCAAGAAGGCAAGTGTATAATAGCAATGAAGCTGGCTTGAACCCTACAGCCATCAACGCTGCTATCAGCACGGGCCTGACTCCAGGCGTAGATGCATTTAGCTCACGCGTATGGTGGGATCAATAAATTAGATGGCAACATCTAAAAAGAAACCTCCTGTTTTACAGGAGGTTTTTTTATGTCTTAAAATGCAGTGATTTGTATTAACCGGTGGTGGGTGGCCGGCCAACTGCTTTCTTTGAAAATCGGTTTAATTCTCCGTAACTACATATCCTTTGAAGAGCGAAAATTCACCTTCCTTTTTTCAAGGAAAGCCGTGACCCCTTCTTTCATTTCTTCACTACCCGCACAGCCTGCAAACAAACGGATTTCTTCATCATAGCCATGTAGGGAATGGTGGTAGCCGGCATTGATCGAGGCAATGGACTGGGCTACGGCGTGCGGGGATTTTGACAGGATAGTAAGCAATAATTTCTCCGTCTCAGCCATAAGCTGCTCAGGCTCTGTGACATGATTGACCAGGCCGATCTGATGGGCCTGGGTGGCGTCGATCAGATTGCCGGAAAGGATCAGCTCCATGGCCTTTCCTTTTCCTACCAGTTGGGCCAGCCTTTGCGTGCCGCCATACCCGGGAATAATACCGAGGTTCACTTCCGGCTGCCCGAATTTTGCGGCAGTCGAGGCCAGGCGAATATGACAGGCCATGGCCAATTCACAACCCCCACCCAATGCGAATCCATTCACTGCGGCAATGACCGGCTTGGGACAGTTTTCAATACGCGCAAAGATGTCTTGCCCCCTTTTGGCCAATGATGCTGCAGCCTCATTACTCATGCTCAGAAATTCTGTGATATCGGCACCTGCAACAAAGGCTTTGGGACCAGCGCCCGTGATGATCACACCGTGGATATCCCTGTTTCGGTAGATGTCATTGAACTGATCATTCAGTTCTGCCAGAACGTTCTTATTGAGGGCATTTAGCTTGTCTGGCCTGTTCACCGTAATGGTGAGTATGCCATGGTTAAGGGCGGTAAGTAGTGTTTCCACGATTATGATTTGTTTTGAATTTTTTTTTCGGTCCAGGTCCTGATGTAATCCGCTATCTCGTGCGTATGGGTACCCGGGGCAAACAGCTTGCCCACGCCCATTGCATGGAGTTGTTCCATGTCTTCTTCGGGGATGATGCCACCACCTGTCAACAGCACATCGTCCATCCCCTTTTCTTTCATCAGTCCGATCAGTTTTGGGAAAACGGTCATATGCGCGCCGGAAAGGATGCTTATGCCAATGGCATCTACATCTTCCTGCATGGCAGCCTGCACCACCATTTCGGGGGTTTGCCTCAGACCGGTGTAGATGACTTCCATTCCAGCATCCCTCAGGGCCGTTGCGATGACCTTAGCCCCCCTGTCGTGCCCATCCAGTCCTACCTTTGCTACGAGTACCCTAACGGGCCTGGTTAAGCTTGTATTGCTCATACAATGAATTTAGATATTATCCCCCAGTTGTTGTAGCACCTGTTCAATCCTTGCCATGGTTTCTTTTTTACCCAGCACCACTGCGATGGCGAAAACGGGCGGCCCAAATTTTCCACCCACCAGCATGATCCGCAAGGGGGCCAACAGCTCGCCGCTTTTGATGTTCATTTCCGTGGCCAGTTCCTTAAAGAGTTGTTCCATCGCCGCAAATTCCCAGGGTTCAAGTTTTTCGAGTTTATCGGTTAGGGCATTGAAAAATGTTGTTTTATCTGCGTTCCACTTTGGCATGATGGATTCGAGATCATATTGTGCAGGCCGCTGGAAGAAGAATCCGCCTTGTTCCACGAAGTCGGGCAGAAGGGTGCACCGTTCTTTCACCATACCGATCACTTCAAGCAGGCTATCATCAGTTGCCGAAATGCCTGCTTTGTCGAAGTATCTTTTTACATCGGGCAGCAGCCTTTCGTTGCTGGTTTTTTTGATCCATTCGTGGTTGAACCATTTCGCTTTTTCGAAGTCGAATTTTGCGCCACCTTTATGCACCCGCTCAATACTGAATTGCGCCACCAGTTCTTCCAGCGAAAAGAGTTCCTGTTCCGTGCCGGCGTTCCAGCCCAGCATCGCGAGCAGGTTGATGAATGCTTCCGGGAGGAACCCTCGTTCTCTGAAGCCTTCGGTGAGCTCGCCGGTTTTAGGATCGGTCCAGTTCATGGCGAAGACCGGGAAGCCCAATGTATCGCCATCTCTTTTCGATAGTTTACCATGGCCATTGGGTTTGAGTATCAGTGGAAGATGTGCCCATTGCGGCATTTCTTTTTCCCACCCGAGGTATTTCCACAACAGGATATGAGCGGGTGCTGAAGGCAGCCATTCTTCCCCGCGAAAAGCATGCGTGATCTTCATCAGGTGATCGTCCACCACCACGGCCAGGTGGTAAGTGGGCATACCGTCTGCTTTGAGCAATACTTTATCGTCTGATTGACCCGTATTGAAATGTACTTCGCCCCGGATCAGGTCGGTAAAACTGATCTCCTGGTTCTCCGGCATCTTGATCCGGATCACATAGGGCACACCTTTTGAGATAAGCTGCTTCGCTTTTTCGGGATCAGTCAGAGAATTCTTCATATGCATCCTGATCTTGCTGTCGTACTGCGGCGAGGGGTTCTCCTCTGTTTTATAGCGGGCCCTCATCTCGTCCAATTCGTCAGGGGTATCGAAAGCATAATAGGCGTGTCCGGATGCCACCAACTGCTCGGCGTAGGGGAGGTAGGATGATTTTCTTTCGCTCTGCCTGTAAGGCGCGTATGGGCCGCCCTGTTGTGGACTTTCGTCAGGAATCAGGCCGCACCAGGTCAGGCACTCTACGATATAGTCTTCTGCTCCGGGTACAAAACGGTTTTGGTCGGTGTCCTCGATACGAAGTATGAAATCACCGCCGTGTTTCTGTGCAAAAAGGTAATTGTACAACACTGTTCTTACACCGCCGAGATGTAAGCCGCCTGTGGGGCTGGGCGCAAATCTTACCCTGACTTTTTCCATACCCCGAAGATACGATTAGACAGGGGGATCAATTCTCCAAAGGCTTGTCATATTTTTGAGGGATGTTCTATCCCGTCAGCATACCCTGGTGGATCAGGAAGATTTACCCGCATTGCATCTGGCAGATGCCAGGCGATAGCCGTAAAGTTTACCTGAGTTTTGATGATGGACCGCATCCCGTTGCTACGCCCTATGTGCTGGACCAGTTGAAGGCGTATGGTGCGAAGGCCACTTTCTTTTGCATTGGAAAGAATGTGGCAGCCCATGGTGGTATTTATCAAAGAATTTTGAATGAGGGTCATCGCGTGGGAAATCATACGTACAGTCATACTAACGGATGGGAAACCAGCGATGGTGACTATATGAATGATATCGGGGCAGCTGCGAATCTGATCGACAGTGATCTTTTCCGGCCGCCTTACGGGCGTATCCGGTTTTCCCAGTTGCGAAAGATCCGGGAAAAGCTGCATATGAAACCGGTCATGTGGAGTGTTTTGAGTGGCGACTTTGACCCGGGTATCAGCAATGAAAAATGCGCGGATAATGTCTTCCGCTATATGAAGCCGGGGTCTGTGGTGGTATTCCACGATAGCCAGAAAGCCCACGATAAGGTAAAGTATGTCTTGCCGTTAGTTTTAGAGGCGATCAGGGAGAGGGGGTGGGTAACCGAAGTGCTCTAACCGGCAAAAAAGCGAGGGTGAGTAACCGAAGTGCTGTACGAAAGATGGCCCATAGAAGAGGTGGGTAACCAATACTTTTGAAAGGAAGGTTTGTTTTAACAGTAAGAGTGGGTACCCGATGGCCCTGCATCCTCTTGAAAAATATCGGCCCCCGTAATCAGCCGCCAAACTGCATTTGGAGAGGGGTAAAAAAATTGGGCCTGGGTAGACACCCTGGCCCGTTTTTAATCCGTACCCTATGAAAACTGGGTCTAAGTTACTAATCTTTTTATACTGTGCAACAATTTTTTAACGCAGTTTTATCACTTTGGAGACCCCATTTACGGTGATCGTAGCCTCATCATTACAAGTTCCATTTCCAAAATCGAGGGTTGCAACGGTGTCGTTCACCCTAACCAGAAGAATTCCTTTTGATATCCAGCGACATACGAAAGCTTTGATCAGGGGTTCTTTGGTTTCAGAAGCCCATTTCCTACCCTTGGAGTTTTCTCCTTTGCGACTTCCGGTGAATTGGTAGACATCGTCAACCGGCCAGAGTGGGGTGCCATTTCCTTCGATTTGCTTCATGACGGAAACACCGCTCCAGGTTCTCCAATTGCCTGTTGACATTTGAGTAACCTTAGATTCCACGGTGCGGGTAAACCTGCGTTGGTTTGAGCCGGGCTCTGTGGTGTTTTGAACTACATATCGGCCTGCGATCTTAAGATCATTGATCTGGTAGCCATCAAATTCGGTAACCGCTTTACTTCCAGGGACATGCAACGGTCCGGAATATACGGTGATGATTTTCCCTTTCCGGGTAATGCCATTTATTTCGCATCCTGTGCCAAAATCCAGCACCACTTTTTTCGGAAACACGCCCCTTTCCCTCGGTGTTACCGAAACGGTAAAACATCTTACGCTGGGTTGACCGGGAGTGGCCAGACTGGGGAAAAGGCCAAATCCCGTTCCTCCGTAAATGCCGATCTCGTCACCGGCAGTGGCCAGATCTATACCGGCCGCATTATCGAAAACATCCTCAAAAGTTTCATTAAGTTGAATTTCATCAGTAATAGCTTCGGCTACCAGCAGGGGATCTTCTGATGCGGTAGACGCTTCTTTCTTGCAGGCTGTGGTGAACAGGATACCTGATACCAGCAATGCCGCAGTAATTCGGTAGACCATTTGGTGAGGTTTCATAACAGGTGATTAATGTTTTTTTTTTAGTGCAATTATCAAAGGGTACACAACTCTGACTGTGAACAATGCTCAGGGTTTAACGTTACAACAGAATTATTATGATATTTAGACCATGATTGTATCGCAACTGATTGATACCCATTGCCATCTTTATTCCGAGGAATTTTTAGACGACAGGCATCAGATGATCACAAGGGCCGTGGAGGAGGGGATCAGCAGGTTTTATCTGCCCAACATCGACGTGGCATCGATGGATACGATGATAGAATTGGAGAAAGAATATCCAGGCCGGTGCTTTGCCATGATGGGACTTCACCCTTGCTATGTAAAAGAGGATGCGGAGATGCAGCTGGAGGTAGTGAGGGACTGGCTTGCTGTCAGGCGTTTTGCGGCGGTGGGGGAGATCGGCCTTGATTTTTACTGGGATATCAATTTCTCGGAACAGCAGTATCATGTTTTTAGATCCCAGCTGGCCTGGTCGCTCGCGTATCGTTTGCCGGTAGTTATTCATTCCCGCAACGATCTTCGAGAGTGTATTGATACCGTAAAAGAGGTTGGAAATGGTGCAGTCAGGGGTGTATTCCATTGCTTTGGAGGCACGGTGGATGAAGCCAGAGAGATCATGGATATGGGCATGTATCTCGGAATAGGGGGGGTGGTGACATACAAAAAAAGCGGGCTGGATCAGGTCATCGCCGAAGTTGGACTGAGCAGGGTGGTGCTGGAAACCGATGCTCCTTACCTTGCGCCGGTTCCTTTCAGGGGAAAGCGTAATGAAAGCAGTTATTTAAAATATATTGCCCATACAGTCGCCGACATTACAGGACTGCAAAAAGATGAAGTAGCGAGGATCACTACGGCGAATGCTTTGAATATTTTCGAACCGTAGGCTCGAATACATTCAGTTGAATTTGTGGAATGTCGTGGATGGCGAAACATTCTCACATTCTCACATTCATTCATCACATTCCCCTACATTCTCACATTCATTCACCACATTCATCACATTCATCACATTACTTGGATTTCAACAGCGCCTGTGTAGTAGTGTAATATTTGACGATCATATTCGGCACTTCCCATGCCGGCAGTTCACCTGCTTTTAAAAATCCAAGATACTTCTCTGTGACGCGGGCAAAATGGGCCTCGTGGCCCTCGCGGTATGAGTCAGGGATGACAACTTCCCAGCCCTTATCATTTGCAACCAGTGTAATACCGGGATATTTCTGTTCCAGCTGTTTAAAAGCAATTTCAACTGCTTCAGCCGTTAATCCTGCTTTCTTTTCAATATACAGTTTGGGCTGGAATTTCTGTTCCCGGCCTTGCCTGATCACGAGGTCTGTCAGCGTACCACGCATGATGGAAAAATGGGTGTCCCCGCCACCGGGCTCAGCCTTATAGTTCCAGATCACCGATACTTTTGCGTGGACGCCTTTGATGGTGTAATTGATCTCGCCATTGGAACTGACCTGCAGAACGCCCTTCGCATCCACATATTTTTTCAGGTAGTCGGGGTAATCAACCGCTGCAGTGCTCGCTGTAAATTCAGGTAAGCTGACTGCCGTGTTCCAGCGCTTTGCCTGGTTGATGACAATGTCTTTCTTGCGAATTACCTGCTCAGGAAACGCTTCCCACTGCACCAGATCAACCAGGTGGGTGGTGACATCCACAATACCCTCGCCTTCCTGCTCCACGTCGTAGAACCATGCAGGCCTTTGTAATGGCGAGCCTGATACTTCTTTATAAAAATGGTGTACGCTTTCTTTGGTGATCGCGGGATCTTCGCTGCTGCCCTTCACAAGTTTTCCAAAGATCTGTGGGCTTAGCGACAGGTCCTTCTGGATCATGGTGGTGATCTCATACCGTTCCGTCATGATATCGTACAGCAACAGTTTTTTCTTTTTCGCAACTTTAAAGGCCTCTTCCAACAGCGGCAGGGAGGACGCGTTGATTACCATCGGCTTGTCGGCGTACACATGGAATCCTCCTTTGATGCTACTCAGGATATATTCAGTTTTCTTCCTGTTGTTGCCCGCGAGCATTACGATGTTGCCTTGTTTATCAGACAACATCCGGTTGAAGAAATCCTCGCCCTCATATACGTGCTCTTTCCAGGAAGTGGGTGCGGCCGGCCTGGTGTTATAACCGTTGATGCGGTTCAGGTGAAGTTTGACATCGTTCCCTTTAGGCGCATATACGTGCACGTTACCATCCACTTCCGGGTACATACTTTTCTGAATCAGGGCGGCGTGGAAATGTCCGGGATCAAGGGTGATCAGTCGCCATGGTTTTGAGGTATCCGAAGACAACAAGGCAGGGTTGTTCGCCCTGCCTTCTGCATTGAGTTTGCTGCCGATGTTCATGAGAACGGTGAGTATCAATAAACGGATCATCATTAAAAAGTATACGGGTATCTCTGGGGCCTTGATAGGAGGGCATTGGCCTCATCGTCGTTAACAAATCTTTCCTTGATCGGATTCCAATGCAATTTGCGGTTCAGCTTCATGGCAGCATGGTGCAGGAGACAGGCGCTGCAGGAGCGGTGCCCCACTTCAACTGGCGCGATAGGCGTATTGCGTGTTTTCATGCTATCCAACCAGTTGCCATGATGTTCAGCACTGGCCATGAGATTGATTTCGTTCGGTCCGATTTTGGAAGTAATGATCCCAGGATCACTGGCTGTAAGCGCCTTGGTAGGCGTTTTGCTGACCGGATCGGATGCTGTTGCAGCATAATTTCCGCGGGTTACAAAAATCCAGCCTTTGGTGCCTTCGAATTTCACACCGTTGGGGTTTGAATCGCTCACTTCCATTTCTACGCCATTGGCATATTTGGCGAATGTTTTGAAAGTTCCGTGAACATCCCACAATCCGGATGAAGGGAATACGGCACTGCCCCAGATCTCGATCGGTCCGGAGTGCTCCATATTCATGCCCCAATGCGCGATATCAATATGATGTGAGCCCCATCCGGTGATCATGCCTGCGCCAAACTGTTCGCAGCGCAACCAGCCCGGGCGGCTGTAATCATTCTGGGGATGGACTCTTTTTTCAGTGTAGTATTTATATGGCGTCTGGCCGAGCCAGGCGTCATAATTCAGGCCGGATGGAATAGGCATTTCCGGTTCCACGTCCCCCCCGGGGTCCACGGGCAAACCGATGACCACTCTTTTCAGGTCGCCAATCCTTCCATTGCGTACTAACTCCGCCGCATACCTGAACTGCGTGGATGATCGTTGCTGGCTTCCGATCTGAAGGATCCTTCCGGTGCGGTGAACGGCGTTGCTCAGGGCCCTGCCATCCTCAATGGTGAGGGAGGTCGGTTTCTGTAGGTACACATCTTTGCCGGCCTCTACAGCATGAATGCCAATGATGGCGTGTTGGTGATCTGGCGTGCTGATCAGTACTCCGTCAATGTCTTTATTGGCAAGGAGTTCTTTATAATTTTCGTAGGGTGTAACACCTTTATAGTCGGTCGCATTCTTCTTGCTGTAATAGCCATTCACGTAGGACACTGCTTCGCCGAGTCTTTTTTTATCGAGGTCGCACACCGCGATGATCCTGGCGGTATCATATTTGAGGGTTTCCGCCATATCATGGTCGCGCGAGATCCTTCCTGTTCCAATGGCACCAATATTCAATCGATTGCTGGGCGCATGCTTACCAAAAACAGATGCAGGAACAATGCTTGGAAAACCAAAAGATGCCACTCCAGTAGCTACCCCGGTTTTAACGGCTGAGGAAACAAATTTTCTGCGATTCATTTTCATGTTGATTTTTTAAATGATCAGTATTGTAAGGGAGTGTCTCTCTGTGTTGCGTAGGCTTTTTTATTGTCTCGCTTCTGCGTGAGCGATGCGATGTAGGTCATGCCCTGGAAAATATGATTTACAAAAACAGGATTCGTGTAATTGGCAATGTCATGACCCAGCTGGGAGACCCAGATATGTCCGCCATCAAAATGATGGTACCAGACTGCAGGATAAAGTTCATTGTATGGGCCGGTATATTTTTGAATAAGGCTGTCTTGCTTCTTACTCAGCGTTCTGATATCATGGGCCATAACCACTTCGATACCGGGGTACATTTCTTTCGCGAAATAGCATTCGTCCTTCAGTTCCCATACCAACGGTACTCCTTTCACAGAAGGATGATTGGGTTTGATGTTTCGCACCGTAAACACCTGGTTATTGGCATGCCATACAAATGTTCCGCCCAGCATATTCTTAAACCAGGTCCAATTCCGTTCCGTGCCCATGACGGAGTGGAGTCCAACGAACCCGCCACCGGATTCAATATAGCGTCGGAAAGCCACGCGTTGTTCTTCCGTGTTGAACACATCGTTGTTGGTACTGGTAAACACCAGCAGCGTATACTTAGGCAGACCGGCCTCTGTAAAAACGGCCGGATCATTGGTTACATCCACTTTGAAACCGTGCTGTTTACCCAGTTGCTGGACAGCGGCGGCGGATGCAGCGATGTTATCATGAACGAAAAGTTTTTTGCCGTCTTTCGACAGGCTGTCGCTTTTGGTGTAAACGAGCACCTGGATATTTTTCCAGTTGACCTGGCTCATCGCTGTGGACAGGCAAAACAAACATGTAATGGCGACGATCAGGATTTTTTTTGCTGAAATGGGCATATGATAAAGTTGGATCATAAACAATGGATGCACTAAATATCCGTCTTTTTATTAATAAATACATTTCAATCGTTTTCCGAAATGGAATTCGAAAAGTTCCTTTTCTCAACCTATATTTCACGCTGAAATTTTATTATGGATGGATCTTTTTCTTTGCAGGGTAAAGTTGTAGTAGTCACTGGTGCTACGGGAGTGCTGGGAGAGGCATTTATTGGAAGTATAGCTGCGGCCGGGGGAAAGGTTGTGCTTATTGGCAGGAACAGAGAGGTTGCTGAGCAAAGAGCCGCAGCGGTGATAGCGGGGGGTGGTGACGCCCTGGCGGTGGTAGCTGACGTGCTTGATAAGCAACAGTTGGAAGACGGACTGAAACAGATCATGGATAATTATGGGCGGGTAGATGCCTTGGTGAATGGAGCGGGCGGTAATATCAAGGAAGCCGTAATCGATCCTTCGGCAGATATTTTTTCGATCGACATCGATGCTACAAGGAAAGTATTTGAACTTAATTTATTTGGCAGCCTTTTACCGGTACAGGTATTTGGACATGCCATGGTGCAATCGGGTGGTGGCAGCATCATTAATATCTCTTCCATGGCATCAGAACAAGTGATCACCAAGGTGCTGGGTTATTCGATGGCAAAAGCAGCCATAGATAATTACACACGCTGGATGAGTGTTGAACTGGCCAATCGTTACGGAGAGAGGATCCGGATGAATGCCATTGCGCCCGGATTTTTTCTCACCGATCAGAATCGTGCCTTGTTAACCAATCCAGATGGCTCTATGACCCCACGGGGCCAGTCTGTGATCAACAATACTCCATATAAACGATTCGGCAAGCCCAAGGAACTCTGCGGTGCACTGGTTTGGCTACTGAGTGATGCATCATCGTTTGTAAGCGGACAAACAATTTATGTAGACGGAGGATTCAGCATATTTTCCGGAGTATAAATAACAATATTATGAAACTGAAACAGACCTGGAGATGGTTTGGACCGAGTGATCCTGTCACCCTTGAAGATGTACTTCAAACTGGTGCGGAAGGCATTGTGACGGCTTTACACCACATACCTCACGGTGAATTGTGGAGCGTAGAGGAGATCATGAAAAGAAAAGATTTCATCATGGCCCGGGGACTCACGTGGGACGTGGTGGAAAGTGTAACCATACATGAGGACATCAAAACAAGGACGGGCAGATACCAGCATTGGATCGATCTGTACAAGCAGACCTTACGACACCTTTCGGCCTGCGGTATCAAGATCGTCACATATAATTTTATGCCGGTGAACGACTGGACGCGCACCAATCTGGACCATCCCATGAAGGATGGATCAAAAGC
>Ga0164293_10004582_pt1 | contig 11835 bp, 14 predicted proteins | sample GEODES118metaG_FD_111487 | JGI IMG/M metagenome (GOLD analysis project Ga0164293, IMG submission 111487) | Eutrophic lake water microbial communities from Lake Mendota, Wisconsin, USA - GEODES118 metaG | ecosystem: Environmental > Aquatic > Freshwater > Lake | place: USA: Lake Mendota...
CCATTAGTTGCCGTTTGTGTTGGTGTTCTTGTTGGTTTAGGAGTCCTACTTGGTGATGGACAACCACACGGATTCGTACACGTCGGAGGAGGTGTAGGAGGAGGTGTTGAAGTCATTGTTTGTGTTACCGTAGTTGTTGGTGTTGGAATACAAACATATTTTGTTTCAGTAGGCGTAACCGTTTGTGTTGGTGTTGCCGTTGGGGTTTTTGTTAATGTTGGTGTTGGAGTAGGTGTGGGTGTTGGTCTAACAACATTTAATATGTTTGGACAATCACTATCAACACATTGATTATTTAAGACTAATATAGTGTAAGTACCATATATTTCTCTTGGTGGTGTTAACAACGAAGGGTTAAAGGTACAAGGTAAAGTTACGTCACCTAAGTTAATTACAATATTATCGTTATCAGGTTTAAATATTATATTTGCAACCTCACCATCGTAATTAATACTTTGTATTATTATACTTTGACTCATTCTTTAATTTTTTTTTTCAATTGGTTAATCATTAATGACATTATATGTGAAATCATTTACATCACAAACTAACACATCACAATCAGGACAATCGTAATCAAACATATCAAAAGTACCTTTTAATACTTTGAAATTATGTTTAACTTCAGCTGACGATAATGGTGTCACATACATTCTAAATTGAGATATACCACCTTCAAATGTTCCCCCAAAGTTTTGTTCTAATAAAATATTGGTTTTCATACCGGCAAATGTTGTTCCACTAAGAATGTTCTCAGGGAATAATTCAGGATCCTGAATGTAATTATTGTACGGATAAGTTGTTGACGAGAAAGTTAAGTTCTCATGTAACCCTTGAGTTCCTCCACCCCACGAAATGTTGAATGGAACCCCAAGTTGTCTTTCTTTATCTGTGTTAAGAGCCCTTGGGATAATCTCTTCAAAGTCTTCAATTGTATAAAATGGTTTACCATTAACGTAGATTCTTAATCTACCCATTCTATATTGTTTGTCATCCAACCATTTTTGATTTAGATTAACAAGTTCTATCATTTCAGGTTCCTTTTTACCACTAGTGATCGGAACTGTAATTAATTTTATTGTATCATTTGCAAGTGAATCAAGATATTCACGTTTAGTGATATCATCTAACCCACCTCTATATTTTAAATCACAAGTATCTAAATAGGTATACCTACTCCATACAACATTTATATTAACCCATTTCTCCACATCAAAGAACGGAGCGCATTTATCAATACAATAATCGTATATACCATTTGGTGAACAATATTCAGTTATTGTATAACCTGTCACATAAGTTTGACCTGTCACACAAGTTCCTGATGTTTGACAATCACCTGTAATTTTCAATACTTTAACACCAATCTTTGGGTTCTTAGGGTCTCCACATAATTTTAATGAGAACGCATTTGATAAAGAATCGTATAATGGATCTTTTTCACAGGTATCCTCCACCGATGTATATCCTGTTGTTGAGCAATCAAGACAATCATAACAAGTCTCACAACCTGTACAACTTGGTGTACAAACAGGTGGTAATAAACAATTTTCCGCAGTTTTAGTTGGAGTAAATGATGGTGTTGGTGTAGGCGTACAATAACAACCTTGTTCTACCGTAGGTGTTGGAGTTGGAGTTGGGGTAACAAAAACTGTGGGACAAATATGTGTCTGACATTCCCACCCACATATATCACAAGCTTGTTCACCACAATTACAACCACAAGTTAATTTTTTTTCTTTATCCCCATTACACAAATTACAACCATAGTTTAAATGGTAATCGTGTTTATTATCAACAGATCTTGGTGGATAAACGTAAATACATCTACTATTATTAGTATAAGTGTTACAACAAGCACAAGTTTCAACAAATGTTAATCCAGATGTAACTCTTGTGTATCCCGTAAAACAATTTGGAGACCCATCTGCATGATGATAAAATTTATTCTCAGCTCTTGTTCCAAAATAAAAAAAGATGTTTTTATTACTTGGATATATTTCATTTAATGTTGTCTCATCAGGATCAGGAAAATACTCGTCAATCAATCTAGGTTTAATAACCATTTCTACCGACCACCCTTTGTTCATTCTCTCAGGAAAAATATCATAATCATAACCAAACAATTTATAGAATCCCTGATAGAAACCACCATATAATTCATGGTACTTTCCAAAAGTTGGATCCGTCTTACTAACAACTTCATATAAAGTAGTTTTTGGTATTCCTGAAAATCTATGGTTAGTTTCCGTATAACCAGTAACTTGGAACATTTTTAATCTTCTATCAAAATGTAAACGATCAAATTTTAAACTATCATCATATAAACCATTTGTAAAATAAATTGTTTCTCCCGACATTTTGGTAACCAAACCATTATCTATTCCCGTTAAACCAATATCGCAAGCCGTTGACGATGAAAAACAAGTTAAATCTAAATTTTTTGGATTGTAATAGTTTTGGGAAACAAAAATATTATTAAAGTTATAATTTTTATATGTTAAAGTTAAATCTTGAGCACTTAATGGGTTACTAATATTAAAATTAATTGGTAAACGATCACCATATGTTTGAGCGATTAAAAATGGGGAGAAAATAACTTCTTCATTATAATCTCTCTCATCAGAAGTCAAAGACATATCCATACTATCAGACTCAAGATTTATCCTGTACTTCTTATAAACATATTGATTAATATTTTGTTCCGCCATTCTTTTTATTAATAAATACCATAAATGAAAGTATTTATATTAAAAAAAGTTTATATGATTAACTTTAATACAGAATATTTCAAAAAACCGTACTATTTCTTTCTGAAGGATAAAGGAGATAAAATGTCCTTGTATTACTCAGTTTCAGAAAATTTAAACGAGGCTAAACAAATAGATAGTAAAATGGATTTTGATAAATCACAAGAAAAAAATATTAAAACTTTTATTAGTCAAGTTTTGTCTGAAAATAAAAAAATGACCACTGGTGAAATTACAGGTCGTTTAAAACAATATAAAGAAGGTATCACTAAAGAATTTAAAGAAACAAAATTATTAATTAAAATTATTTTGTCATCTGCAAAACAATATTTAAAAGATAAAAATTTTGAATTATCAAAAGAAGATAAAGAATTTATTAAAGACCAATCAGGTGATATCGCAAAATTAATTCCGTTAATTGTTTTACAATTATTACCAGGATCAACTTTAGCAACTCCATTTTTAATTGAGTTTGGTAAAAAATTAGGAATTAAATTGAATAGTAAAATTCCTGAAAAATATAAAGAAAAAGAAAAAGAAACTGAAGGTGAATTATCGGAATTTGTTGATTATGACGGGTCTTTATTAGGTTCAAATATTCCAATGTTAGACCAACAAATGCACCCACGCAGAACATTAGACCAAACCGTTAAAATGGCAAGAGCAAATCAATGGCCATATTACAAACGTTATTATGGTGAATCTAAAGAAGATGACACTGAAAAGTTATTAGATGAAGTTGACCAATCAGAATCGTTTGGTTTTGAGGAAACGGAAAATGTTTCAACCTATGACCAAGCGGATGAAATATTTAAAGATGAGTTAGGTGTTGAGGATGATATAGAACGTGAGGTAAGAGTTAAACGTTTAGGTTTTGATAGAATTTTAGACAAACAACTTAAAAACGAAAAGAAAAGAGGGTTGTGTAAAAATTGTTTTACTAAACGAAGATTGTCTGAGTTAGAAAAACAAAAAATGTCAGATCTTATTGATGAGATATTAGTAAAGAAAAAGAAAAACTCAAATGATATGGTTTCTAAAGATGGATCTGAAGATTCGCCTGTTAGTAAAATATTATTAAAAAATATTGAGTCAATTAAAAAAATTGCAGATAAAGAAGGTATTAGTATAAATAAACTAATCAAACATTTAAAAGAAGGTGAATAAAAATTTATATGGTAAATTGATTCCATTACCAAAAGAAATTACCGAATACTTAGGTAAGTGTTTTGATTATATACCAAATTCAGATCCCTCAATTGAAGGTCATAAACGTAATATTGATTTACGTGATAAAGGTCATGTTTCTTACCAACAATTAGGTAGAATGAAAAATTGGTTTGATAATTATGATGGTGATGGTACTGACGCACCTTTTATATTAAATGGTGGTGAATACGTAAAAAATTGGACTAATGACACAATCACTCAATTAAGAAAGGGTGATGAACAAAATACTGAGATACATAGAGATTATATGCCATCTGACGTTAATCAAGATTTAATTGACGATATGGGTTGGTTGGCAGATATGAATAGACCATCAAAAGAACATAGTTCGGTTAATGATGATATAAAAATAACAGAAGCCCTAAAAAGGATAAACGACATAATGAAAAAAATAATTTAATATGGCAACAAGTGAAAGATTAGATTTTAGTCAACCTAATAACGAGTTAGGTCAAATTGCTGAACAACAAAGACAAAAGTTAATCCCAAAAAACGATTACAAGTCGGTTAACCCTTATTCCTCAACTAATAAAGATGCTATATCTGATGGTGATGAATTTGGTAAAGGTACCGGAGTATTCTTGGATACCGCCAATGGTGGTTCATCTGTAGATAACATTGAACGTATAAGTGAGATAAAGATTAACGAATATCAAAAAAACAAACCTTACACAACACCGTCGGCTTAATGAAACTTTACAATACATTAAAAGGTCTTATTGTTGAAGTAGCATCAATTGAATCAGTCGTTGATGCTATTAAGAAAAGAAGGCGCGTTGTGATTTATTATAATGGTCGTGAGCCAGGAGGTAATGGTTTAAGAACGATTGAACCTGTATGTTTTGGTTATAGTAAAAGTGGAAATCCTGTATTACGAGCTTGGGACATGGAAGGTGCTTCCCACAGAGCGTACTTAGGTGAAAAACCTTTACCAAGTTGGAGGATGTTTAGATTAGACAAAGTTCAATTTATTAGACCAACGGCAGAAACATTTAATGAACCAAGACCAAACTATAATCCTAACGGAGATAAAAGTATGACTAAAGTTATTATTAACGCAGTCTTTGATGACTTTAATGACTTTGAAGAAAATTTAGCTTAATATGAATTCAGAACAAGATTTAATGCAGAAATTAATGATCTCTAAGAAGATCATGGAAAAACACAATGATATGGGTAGAAATGGTATCCAGTCAACAGGAGGAATGTCTTCACCAATGGTAGAAGATTATCAACCAATACAAGCAAACTATAATTTACCACAAGAATTTTTATCAGAACAAGAAGTTGCGAAACCTATTAACAATGGTCCAATGACATCTGATAGAATTTTAGGTTCTAAATTACCTGACGAAATTAAAAAATTAATGATGGAACATCCAATTCAACAACCAACAATGGGTGTCGGATCAGGAACATTATCAAATGAGTTAGTTGAGAAAGCAAGTAGATTAATGAGGACAAATGCAAAAGGTGAATTAACTGAGAATAAACAACCACAAAGACAACAACAATCGCAAACAACAACTGGAATAAATGCAAATGAAATACGAGATATTGTTAGAGAAACAGTACAAGATGTACTTAGAGAAAATGGTTTATTAACAGAATCTGAAACTAAGAGTAATGAAGTTTTTAAATTTAGAGTCGGACAACATATTTTTGAAGGTAAATTAGTTAGAGTCAAAAAAATAGCAAAATAATTTTATTTAAAATGAATAAAAAACCTCAATCAATGATTGGGGTTTTTTTGTTTTATGTGTTGATATTTCCTTAGATTTAGATTACATTTCTATTATTATTAGAACTATGGAAAAAATTAATGTATTAGTATTGCCCTCAGATACGTCGGGCGTAGGAAAATTTAGATCGGTAGATCCTCACGTAAAATTACAAAATCTATACCCTAACGACTTTCATGTTGATATAGATTACACACCTAAAATTAATGATGACAACTATTGGAAAAAATACCAAATAGTCCATTTTCACCGTACTATTGGTCAAGACTATGATTCATGTCCTGCGTTGATTGAAAAATTAAAAGGTATGGGAATTATTGTAATTGGTGACATTGACGATTATTGGTTACCAACAAAAGAACACCCAATTCATCAATTAATTTTAGAAAATAAATTACACGAAAAGATTGTTAAGAATTTAAAAGCATCATCATACGTTATTACAACCACAGAAATTTTTGCGGATGAAATACGTAAATTCAATAAAAACGTAGTTGTGTTCCCTAATGCAATTGATCCTAATGAATCACAATTTAAGGAACCAACATTACCTTCAGATAAAATCAGAGTTGGTTGGTTAGGGGGTTCTTCTCACTTACACGATTTGAAACTAATGGATGGTACTGTTTCTAAATTATCATCATTACAAGACAAATTACAATATTTTGTTTGTGGTTTTGATACTCGTGGAACAGTAACAGAGATAAATAAACAAACAGGTGAAAAAGTTCAAAGAACTATTAAACCTGAAGAAACAGTTTGGATTAAATACGAAAAGATTTTTACAAACGATTACAAAATTATTACACCAAAATACAAAGAATTTTTAGATAAATTTGAGGATAAAGAATACTTAGGTTGGGAAAATGAAAACTACGTTAGGGTGTGGACAAAACCTGTAACATCTTATGCTAGAAATTATTCTAAATTTGACATTTCACTGGCCCCAATTCAAAATCATATTTTTAACAGAATGAAATCACAGTTAAAAGTAATTGAGGCGGGATTCTATAAAAAAGCTTTAATTGCGTCAAATGTTGGTCCATACACTATTGATCTTAAACACGCATTAAATCAAGGTCAATTTACAGATGGAAATGCATTATTGGTTGACAACGCAAGAAATCATAGTGATTGGTCAAAAAATATTAAAAAGTTGGTTGAAAACCCAAATATGATTGTTGATCTTGGTGAAAGATTATATGAAACCGTGAAAGACAAATATGACCTTAATCAAGTCACTAAAACAAGATCTGAATTTTACAAATCTTTAATTAAATAAAATGGATAATAAAAAAGGAAAAATAGGTTTTACCGCAGGTAACTTTGATTTGTTACACCCAGGTTACATATACACATTTGAGACGGCTAAAGAGCATTGTGATTATTTTATGGTTTTTCTTCAGATGGACCCCTCTGAGACAAGATTTACTAAATATAAACCTGTCATCCCATTGTATGAACGATATAAAACATTAATGTCAATAAAATATATTGATGAGGTTGTTACATATCAGACTGAAGATGACCTAATAAAATTGATTGAATTTTATAAACCTGATGTGAGAATTTTAGGTGATGACTACATTGGTAAACGTTTTACTGGAGATTTTATTCCGATGGAAGTTATTTACACCACTAGATCACATAATTGGTCAACAACAAAAATTAAAGATTTAATTACAATACAAACTTTAAAACAGAATCCTGACATTATTAAAAAAACTGAACTATGATAAACATTCCAATTACAAAAATTTTATTCCTTGACATTGAGACTGTAGGAATTACAAAAGATTATCAAACTTGTGTTAAAGAATACCCAAGAGTTGCCGAACAATTTGTAAAATATATTGATTGGTTTCAAAAAAGATTTCCTGAAGATTCAGGATCATCTTTGGATGAGATTTTTGCAAGAAGAACCGCATTAGTTCCTGAATTCGCGAAAATAGTTTGTGTTAGTGTTGCATTTGTTATGGATAATAACGAAGTTAAAAAGCAAACGTTTTCAAATGATAACGAGGCTGAATTATTAAAGGATGTTCAAACCTTACTAAATCGTTGTGGTAAATTAGATTTTTACTTGTGTGGTCATAATTTAAAGAATTTTGATATTCCAATGATTGCAAAACGAATGATAATTAATGGATTAAAACCATCTTCAATTTTACCATCATACGATACAAAACCTTGGGAGGTTAAAGCAATTGATACAAAAGATATTTGGCAATATGGTGCCTACACCGCAATAGGGTCATTAGACTTAATGTGTTCTTGTTTAGATATCCCAACACCAAAAGGTGGAGAAGTTACAGGAGATAAAGTCCATGATTGTTATTGGAGCAAAAATATGTTACAAGAAATTAGTGAATATTGTGAACGAGATGTGGAGGTACTAATTGACGCCATAATCAAATTAAAACAATTAAAATAATGGAAGATATTACAAAATTAACAAAACAATTAGAAGAATTAGAATCAATGTTTGGTGAGGATATGTCTGAAATGAATTATGAAGAAATTATTAATAAATATAATTTAGACCTTGCTGGACTTGAAAAAGAAATGGAGGACTACCACCCAACAATGAAATTAGAATTTTCGTCAAAAAAATACGACCCTAATTTTGCATACCCAACTGATTCAGGTATGGATTTGTATTCAATGGAATCATTAACTATTGAACCATTTGGTAGAGTTTTAGTTCCGACAGGTGTTCATTTTGATGTCCCTGAAAATTATGAAATTCAAATTAGATCAAAAAGTGGATTGGCAATTAATCAAGGTTTAATGGTATTAAACTCACCAGGAACCGTAGATCAAGGATATACAGGCGAAATTAAAGTTATATTATTTAACACAACAAATGATATTGTTGAAATTAAAGAGGGTCAAAAAATTGCCCAAGCAGTTGTATGTCCTGTGGTATGTGGGAAATGGTTAGATTTAATTAAAGTTAACACAATAAAAAATAAAGACAGATCCGATAATGGATTTGGATCAACAGGAATTTAATAATAATAGTATGAAACAAACTAAGACAGAATTAGAAAATTGGTATCAAAATACCGATCCTTGGAATTATGAAAAAACAACTGATGATATTATTAGAAAAGAAAAAATATTATCTTTGTTGTCAACATATACAACCGCATTAGATATTGGATGTGGTGAAGGGTTTATTACTAAAGATATTAAATCAAAAGAAATATTTGGAATAGAACTTTCAGATAACGCATCTTTAAGACTACCATTAAATGTAACTAGACTTTTAGAGCCTAACGATAAATATGATTTGGTTATGTCAACAGGAACTTTATATCAACAATATGACCATAAATTGATTAGTGAATGGATAATGAAATCGTCAAAAAACCATATTTTAGTTGGCGGAATAAAAGATTGGATGATTTGGTCTGATTTTGGAAAAATAATAAACGAACTTGAATTCAAATATCGAGAATATACACAAATAATTAGATTATATGAAGTTATTACATAATGTTGGTGACATTAAACACTCAAATTATCACACAAGAGAACAAATATTAAATTCTTCAGATCCATTAGGGTTTGATGGTATTTATTTAAATGTTTACGAAAATAAAGAAATTTTAAAAAATAAATCAGGTATTTTTTTTGTAATGGGTAACTACATTGGTAAAGATAATACCTTTGACTTACAATACGTACCTAAATTAGAAAAATATTGTACTTGGGATCAAATACACAAAATGTGCGAAGAGTTTGATTTTGAAATTGGGTGGCATACTTGGAGTCATCCTAATTTAACTAAATTAACTAAAGACGAAATAATAAAAGAAATTACACCACCATTTAAAATGAAATATTTTGCATACCCATATGGTGAGTATAATCAATTAGTTATTGATTGTGTTAAAGAACTTGGATATGAAAAAGCTTGGAGTGTAACTCAAGGATCAAGAAATGTTAATGATACAGACCATAATTTTAAAATATATAGACCATATCTATGAGTAGTATAACAGTTGTAATATCATCATACCATTACGGACATTTGGCATCACATTGCATTGAAAGTGTTTTATGTCAAACAAGACCTGCAGATAAAATTTTGTTTGTTGATGACGGAGTTGGAGATTGTAAACATTTACCAAAAATATATCCTGAAGTTGAGTATGTTTTTAGAGAAAAAAATTTAGGGACCGCAAGTAATTTTCAAGATATGTTAATGAGAGTTGTTACCGACAAATGTATGTTTTTAGGGGCAGATAATTGGTTAAGACCTGACACATTAGAAATTTTAGATAAAATTAATTCTGACGTTGTTTTATATGATATTGTTGTAACAGGTGATAGTAAAAAAGGATTGTTGTCTCGTCATAGTCATGAAATGAAACCATACATGGGAGATTTATATTGGAGTAGGTTTAATACACATCATGGTTCTATGATGTATAACACTAAATTAGCACAATCAATTGGTTATAAAGCAATTGGTACGGTAAATTCTGAAGAAGATTTACAGTTATATAATGAAATGGTTAAAAAAGGAGCTAAAATGTCTTGGGTAAGAGAGGGACTTTTGTATTATAGACGACACCGAGAAAATTTTATTAAAAATTAAAAAAAATATGTTAAAAACATTAATATGAAAAAAGTAGATGTTATAATACACGTTTCAGGTAAACCATGGCAAACTTTATGTACCTTAAAAAGTTTAATGGGTCATTCGGGAGAACACATTGATAAAATTTTTTTTATAAAAGAACCATCACACCCGTTTAACGATAATGTGGATTGGGTGGTAGATTATTTTGATAATCTAATAGTATATCAACCAAAAAAATCCATATTAATGTATAAGGTAAAAAACCTAAATGATCAAGATGATAGATTTAATAGTTATTGTCAATTTGGGTTTGAGAAAAGTAATAAGGAATTTGTATTTGTCACTCACAATGATGTTTTATATACAGGAGATGTCATTGGCGATATGTTAAACAAAATAAAGGGATCTATTGGTATAGGCCAAATTGGTCAATGTTGGAATTGTCCAGCACATAACGCAAATTTATGTAGTGGGGAAAAATTTTATGAATGGAACCCAACGTATAAAGAGGTTATCTCTTTGGGGTTACCGTATGTTAGAACTAATGTTCATAGCATAGATAAGGTTCACCCAAAACCTTTACCTGAATGTAGATTAAATGAATGGGCATGTTTGATTAATATAAAAATGTCTAATAAAGAAACATACCCAAATGGGAATACTCCATTTTTTGGTGTTTTTGGTCCTGACTCAGGGGTTGAGTGGTTTAGAAGTTTACATTTAAAAGGTTATAAGTTTGTGAACTATAAGGAAAAATATACTCATTCATATTGGTCAGAATTAGGTAATGGGTATCAAACACAATTAAGACAAGATTTTTATAATAAATCTGAAGAAAATGCAAAAAATTATTATAACCAAAATTATTTAAAATGATAACAATAATATACTCAACACATAAGGATCAAGAATATAATAACAAATTTAGACAACATTTGTTACAAACGGTAGGATTAAACGATGTACAGATTTTAGAATTTGTTAATCATAACCAATATTCATTATCCCAAGTTTATAATAGTGGTATCACACAATCAACCTATGATATTGTTGTATGTTGTCACAACGATATTAAACTTGAAAAGAATTGGGGTAAAAAATTATTAGAAGAATATTCTAATAACCCCGAATTCAGTATAATTGGAAAAGCCGGTTCTTGCTACTTTCCTGAATCAGGCGTTTATTGGGATAGAATGAAACAAACAATGGTTGGTCAAGTTTATCACCATCCTGATGGTCAAAAAAAATGGTTAAACAAATACTCACCTAAATTACCATTTTTAATTCCTGTAGTTACAATTGATGGTTTATTTATGTCATTTGATAAAACAAAAATTAAACATAGGTTTGATGAAACAATTGGTAAATTCCACTTTTACGATCATCTTTTTTGTATTCCAAATTATTTAGATGGGATTAAAATTGGAGTTACCTCATCCTTTGAAATAACTCATCAATCCATAGGCCAACCAAATCAAGAATTTTGGGAGAGTAAAGAAAAATTTGTTGAGAAATGGGG
>Ga0164293_10004583_pt1 | contig 11827 bp, 9 predicted proteins | sample GEODES118metaG_FD_111487 | JGI IMG/M metagenome (GOLD analysis project Ga0164293, IMG submission 111487) | Eutrophic lake water microbial communities from Lake Mendota, Wisconsin, USA - GEODES118 metaG | ecosystem: Environmental > Aquatic > Freshwater > Lake | place: USA: Lake Mendota, Wisconsin...
AAAAAAACTGCAGTTGACTACGAGTGAAGCGCCCTTGGTCAGGGAATGCAGGGTATTAAAGTCACAATCTATGAAAAAATGTACCCGGTCATCCAATTTTTCCTGCTGTACGAACGAGCGGCATTTTTCCAGCGTTTCACCGGCGGCACCGGCCAGCACCAGCTGCATATCTGTTTGTTTTTGGATTTTGGCAAATGCTTCAATCAGACTGCCATGGTTTTTGCGACGGGTGAAACTACTCACATAGAGTATATAGGGCACCGAAACCGGAGCTGGCGCGGGATTTTCATACCAAATGGAGTCCACCGGCTGATAAATCACTTTCATTCGGGCCTCGTTTACTTTATAGAATCGACGGATATCATCAGCAGTAGTTTGGCTTGCTGCTACAATTACATCTGCATATCGGGCAGCATAGCTTGTTTTCACATTGTATATCCATCGGTCTGCCGCTCTATAGTAATCCGGAAACCTTTTAAAAATCAAATCATGAATGGTTACTACCGTAACAATTCCGGTACCTGCCAGACCCACAGGAATTTCGTTGCTGAGACCATGATAAACCTGAATCCCATTTCTGATCAGATCATTTTTCAAACCCAGCATACGCCAGAAGGAACCCTTATTTCGGGATTCCGCAATTTGAAGACCCGATGGCCGAATTTCCCCCGCCCTGCCGGGAGAAAATAACATATACTGATGTTCGGGTGCATATTTCAGCAAAGCATCCACCACGCTGCGGCTGTAATTGCCCAGTCCTGTGGCATTGTTAAAGTATCGCTTTGCGTCAAACCCGATTCTCATCAAACGGCTACATTAAAATCGCGCAGCGCATCATTCAGCGATGTCTTAGTGTCAGTACTTTCCTTGCGCTGACCTATTATCAGGGCACAGGGCACGTAAAAATCACCACCGGCAAAGGTTTTCTTTATGGAACCCGGAATCACCACACTTCTGGGAGGTATATATCCTCGGGGCAATTCCTTTCCACTTTCGGCATCCATGATTTTGGTGCTCATGGTTAATGTTAAACCTGCACCCAACACTGCTTGCTTACCTACCCTAACCCCTTCCACCACAATGCACCGTGAACCTACGAAACAATCATCTTCTATAATAACAGGTGCTGCCTGAACGGGTTCAAGCACCCCACCGATGCCAACACCACCGCTCAAATGCACGTTTTTTCCTATCTGAGCACAACTACCAACGGTTGCCCACGTATCCACCATGGTTCCTGAATCTACATACGCACCAATGTTCACATAGGAAGGCATCATAATCACCCCAGAAGCCAGGTAAGCACCATACCGTGCTATGGCATGAGGCACCACACGAACCCCGAGTTCGGCAAACCCCGTTTTCAATTTCATCTTATCATGAAATTCCATGGGACCCGCGTGCATTGTTTCCATTTTTCGGGTGGGAAAGTATAGAATTACGGCCTTTTTAATCCAGTCGAAATTTTGCCAGTTTCCATCAGCCATGGGAGCTGCCACACGCAATAATCCCTTATCCAGCTGCTCAATAACCATTTCAATGGCATTGATATACTCCTGCTGCTGCAGTAATGACCGGTTTTCCCAGGCTTCTTCAATTAATTTCTGTGTATTTTGCATGTAAATAAATTCGGCCGCAAATTTGCAACCATATTTGCGAAGTACAAAGTTAACCATGAGAAAACTGCTCCTGCTCCCCCTTACCCTGTTGATGTTTTTTACCCGGCTTCAATCCCAGCAACAGACTTTAACCATTGAGGATTGTTTTAATCCTAAATATTCACCTTCAGGACTTCGCGGTGTGCAATGGATACCCAATAGTAACAGATTTACTCAGATAAAAGGCAGTGTGCTGCTGTCTACCGATCCAAACACACTGCAAAGTGACACCCTGATTACCCTGAGTGCGCTGTCAGGGATGGTTGCAGCAGAAGGCGGCGAGCTAAAATCATTGCCTGCGTTGAACTGGAAAACAGAAAAAGAATGCTGGTTTATCAATAAAGGCAAATTGTTCGTTTATAATTTTTCAGATAACACCCTCATTGCCAAACGTAAATTCTCAGAAAACCATGAAGCCATAGAAATTGCTGAAAGTACACTAAATACAGCGATTATTGAAAAAGAAAACCTTACCATTGTAACTGCCAGCGGACCACGCAGAATTACCGGTGACGGTGGAAACGGCATTGTATACGGGCAAGCTGTGCACCGAAATGAATTTGGCATAAACAAAGGATTATTCTGGAGCAGTGATGGTCAAAAACTGGCCTTTTACCGAATGGATGAATCGCGGGTAACACAATACCCATTGACCAACATTGAAAATGGTCCTGCTACCCATTCCTACATTCGCTACCCAATGGCAGGAGACAGCAGTCACAGTGTAAAAGTTGGAATATACAACTGCCTTACGGAAGAAACCATCTACCTAAAAACCGACGGCCCCTACGATCAGTATCTGACCAATATTGCATGGAGCCCCGATGGTCAATCGATCTATCTTGCCTGGGTGAATCGTGAGCAAAACCATATGCAGCTTCGCAAATACAGGACCGGTGACGGTAATCTTGAAAAAGTGGTATATGAAGAAAAAAACGAAAAATATGTAGAACCGGAGCACCCCCCCATTTTCATCCCGGAAGAAGGCAATCAATGGCTTTGGATGAGCGAAAAATCAGGATACAATCATATTTACCTGATGGATGATCAGCGCACACCGATACAACTCACCAAGGGTGACTGGGCTGTTACAGATTTTCTGGGTTTCTCAAAAGATCACCAAGGATTTTATTATGAAAGCACACAGGAAAGCCCCTTACAGCGCCATGTTTATTTCTACAAGTTCAGGGACCGCAATCCAAAACCTCTTAAAATTACCAAGGGTAACGGCACTCATAAGCTGGTGCTGAATGTTCATGCAGGCACCTATCTCGATGTTTATTCTTCCACCCAAATACCCAAAAGATACAGTGTGCACAAACTGGACGGCACCCTGATCAATACTGTTTTTGAAGGACCTAACCCATTAACCGGTTTTCAAATTGGAGACATTCGTTTGGAGCCGGTTATCACGGAAAACAATACCGCCCTTTATGGACGTATGTTTTTACCCCCTGATTTTGACCCCAAAAAGAAATATCCCTTGCTGGTGTATGTATATGGCGGTCCCCATGCACAAATGGTAACAGAATCCTGGCTGGGTGGTGGCTCCCTGTGGATGGCATACCTGGCTCAAAAAGGCATCATTGTTTATACTGTAGACAACCGTGGAAGCTCAAACAGGGGTTTTGCTTTTGAAAGTATCACCCACAGAAAGCTTGGTAGCATTGAAATGAGTGATCAGTTATTTGCATTGGAAAAACTCATAAATCGCGGGTTCATAGACACCGGCCGAATGGCCATTCACGGATGGAGCTTTGGTGGCTTTATGACCACTACGCTCATGACCCGGTCCCCCGGAAAATTCAAGTTGGGCGTCGCAGGTGGACCTGTCATCGATTGGAAATATTACGAAATCATGTATACGGAACGGTACATGGACAAACCCAACGAAAATCCGGAGGGATACAAAAAAGCCAATTTATTAGGGTATGTAGATCAGCTGAAAGGCAAATTGCTTATGATACATGGCATGGATGACGATGTGGTGGTTCCGCAGCACAGCTATATGTATTTGCAGGAAGCTGTTAAAAAAATGAATACCAACGTTGATTTCTACCTTTACCCAGGTCACAAGCACAATGTAGTTGGGCCTGATCGTGCTCATCTCTATAAAAAAGTCACCAACTATATCCTGGAGAATCTGTGACGACCGGCCTGCAAATAGTGGAATGCCCCCGCGATGCCATGCAAGGCATACAATCTTTCATTCCTACGGAGGTAAAGGTGGATTACATGAAAAAATTGCTGGCTTGCGGTTTCCATACCCTGGACTGCGGCAGTTTTGTCAATCCCTCCGCTGTGCCTCAAATGGCTGACACTGCAGCCGTACTCACTCAAATTGGGCCCAGCAAGGGCAACACTCGCCTGCTGGTAATAGTAGCCAATGAACGGGGAGCCGCCAGGGCCATTGCATACCCGATGGTTGATTATTTGGGTTATCCCTTCAGCGTGAATGAAACGTTTCAGCGGCGCAATACCAACACCAGCACAACCGATGCATTTATCAGAATGCGCAAGGTGCACGAGATTGCAAACATGGCCGGCAAAGAAATGGTGGCCTACATCAGCATGGCCTTCGGCAATCCCTATGGGGAGGATTATAACCGCGAAAATGTGGTAGCGTGGGCTGACCGCATTGTCCGGGAAGGCATCAAAATTATCAGTCTGGCCGATACGGTGGGGCATGCTAACCCTGACGACATCCGATATCTTTTCAGCACATTGACCGAGAAACATCCATCCGTGGTTTTCGGGGCACATTTTCACGCACGACCCGACGCATGGCAAACCAAGGTTGAGGCGGCATGGGAAGCGGGCTGCAGACGCTTTGACAGTGCCGTTCTGGGTTTTGGAGGTTGCCCATTCGCAAAAGATGAACTCACAGGGAATATACCCACCGAAGGATTGCTGGGCTGGATAAACACACAAACCCCGGCCGGGATAGATACTGATGCCTTTTCAAATGCCCTTTCAAGGGCCTCCGGGGCCTATAAAGGGCAATAACGGTTACCGCCTAAGGGTATTTAACCTTTGTACTATTTCCATCAATCCATCGCGGTAATTTTTACCCACAGGAATTTCTTTATTGCCTACTTTGATGCTACTGCTATGCACCGAAATAATCTTATCAATGGAAACGATGAAACTGCGATGTACCCGGATAAATCGGTCTGTGGGCAATCCCTGCTCCATGTTTTTCATGGTCTGTAACGTCACAATCCGCTTTTCGTCTGATGTCCAGATTTTCACATAATCGGCAAACGCTTCAACCAGCCAAATATCGGTAAAAGCTACCTTCAATAATTTGCCATCGCTTTTTACAAAAACAGAACCTTCCGACAGCTCAGTATTTTCTTTTTGTACGGAAGAACGAAGTTCGAAGTATTCCTCAATTCGCTTGATGGTTTTGGCCAGTCGGTCAGGAGAAATGGGTTTAAGCAAAAAGTCCAGGGCTTCAATTTCAAATGCCTCCGGGGCATATTCCTGATGGGCTGTGGTAAACACCACCACACAACCGTTATCTATGATGCTTCGTGCAAATTCAATGCCGCTGACACCCGGCATATTGATATCGCTGAATACCACATTAACCTTGTTATGCTTAAGGTAATCCATGGCCTCAATGGCGTGGTTAAATGTCCTCTCCACGGTAAGTCCCGCATGCTGACCGAGCAATGTTTGCATCACTTCCAGTGCCAGGGGTTCGTCGTCTACACAAATACAGCGCAAAATTTCAGACATATCTTTCAGGTATTTAATGCAAGTTTAACATGATATTCGGAATCTTCATCCCTTACTTCTAAACTATATTTCTCCGGATAGATAATATCCAGTCGTTTTTTGAGATTGGCCAGCCCAATTCCTCCCTGACCCTTTTCACTCTCGGCCACAGATTCGGGCTTGGAATTGGAAATTTCAAATACGATTTCCGTATCTGTGGCATTTAATGTGATTTTAATCCAGGCATCAGCCAAGGTATTAAAAGCCCCATGCTTGATGCTGTTTTCCAGAAAAGTGAGAAACAACATCGGCTCTATCTGAGCATCACGTAGATTGCCCCTGGTTTCAAAATCAATGACCGCCCTGTTTCCCAGTCTTATCTTTTCAAGATCAATATAGTCTCTCAAATAGTGCACCTCCTTCATCAAAGGAACCCTTCCATCCCCTGCTTCATATAACACATACCTGAGTATATTGCTGAGTCGCAAAACCACCTCCGGCGCCTGGTCGCTCTTCTTCAGGGTTAGCGCATACAAATTATTCAGACAATTAAATAAAAAATGGGGGTTAATCTGAGATTTAAGGAATTTGAGTTCCGTTTCTGTATTGATCTGTTGTAATCTTCTGCGCGCCTGTTCCCCCTGATACCAGTTTTTCAACAGTTTTAAAACCATACTGAGAACTACGCTGAACAAGATGGAAAGTGCTATGAGAATAAAGAAATTCCACGACCAAACCATGTTTTTTAGATCGCGGTTGTTTACCAGTTTGTGAATGATGACCGAAATGGGAAATGCCGTTGCCGCAATGGTTAACAGGAGCACCACCACATACGTAACATATTGTCTGCCATACAGGTATTTATTGACGAAATAATAATTGTTTACATAACTAACTGCAGCATGAAAAATGAGGATGAGGGAAGAAAAGAGCAGCCATTCTCGCAGGTTTTTACCCGGCTGTAATGAAATGGCTACAATAAATGCATAGAGAAACCAAAAGAATAGGTGGTAGAGTCTAGACTGGCTTACAAACCGGTAGGAAGCTTTTAGGATTTTTTCCAGCATTGTTACAGCAAATGCTCAGCGGCTGAGAAACAGGGACAATAAAATGGTGCCCCAGTCCTTATTCATAAGGGATTCTTCTTCAACATCTGTATCCAGCGTGGACTTTTGTTCCAGGGTTTCCTTATCGGAATGAGTGCTTTCCTGCCCTGAAAAGTATGTTTGAGCAGCCCAAAAACCCAGTAAATTGAGGAAAATCAGAACCAAAATCACCTTAAACTTGGCAGACAACCGGAAACGCCCTGACATATTCATCTCAAAAATAGTAAATAAATTCTAAAAATCAAAATTCTAGTATTATCAAACAAAAACATTGCCAAATGTTACGGTTACTTGAAATTAGGTTAAAAATGCAGATATCGCAGTATTTGTTTGTACTGAAATGCTTGACCCAAACCTGTCAGACTGTCGCAGGAGTGCGGATTCCCCTTTTTAAATGTAGTATGACCCGGCTGATTATGAAAAACTACCTCATTCGTATCGTGTATCACACCAAAACCACTGTTGAAAATATATATGGCCTGTGAACGGGCTCCTGCCGATAAAAAGTTATCCGTATACGAAAACCGTTTTTCATTGCTCAATGCCAATCCCTGATTCAGCGTTTCGGCAATACCGGTCTGGGATACAACCGTGGATGATGCCACACCCCTCCATGTTGGATGCAGCGCTTCACCCCAAAAAAAGAGCGGAATGTGAAAATGTCCGGCTCTGTCAAACTGTGTTTCCGGATAGCCCAAATCTCGCCCATGATCTGCTACAAAAACAAAAAGTGTTTGATGAAACCAGTCCTGCTTAGATGCTTCCAGCATAAATTTCCGGATGCATTGGTCGGTATAGGCAATGCTATTCAGCAATTCTTTCTGTGTAGATTTAGCGTCATAGTAAGGACCTCTGGGCACATCATAGGGTTCGTGGCTGCTTAAGGTTAGCAGTACATGAAAAAATGGGCTCGCGGCTTCATTATTAATTTTCAATAACTTATTGAAAGACCATTCATCATGTGCCCCCCATTTGGATGTAAGTTGTGTCTTTTCAAAATCAGCCTGATCCTGAATATGCTGAAAACCGTTTGCGTACAAATAGGAACGCATATTGGCAAACCCCAGGTCTCCCCCATAGACAAATCCGGTGCGGTAACCATTGTTAATAAATAAACCGGCAAGCGAAGGGAGTTTTGCGGCTTTATCCGGCTCGTGCAATATGCTTTGCCAGGGCTGACCGTGCCATCCACTCAATACAGCAGCCAATCCTTTGTCTGTTCGGTCGCCCGATGCATAAGCCCTTTTGAATGAAAGTCCCTCTTTCTGCAGACGGTCTAAGTAGGGCATTGCATTGTCTGCACCGGTAAGAAATTGAGAGCCATAGGCAGAAAAACTTTCCAGAATAACGATACAAACATTGGGATGCGACACTTGACTGATGGGGGTATTTACATAACCCTGATCAAAAAAATAGTTCAGTAATTTCTCATCATCACCTTGCTTATAAAAATGATATTTTTCCGGGTCTATCTTCTCATTTTTATTGATAATGTAATATAAAAAATTCCAACCGCTATTGATGGCTGCCATATTGGCAGCAGGATTGGTAGTAAAGACGGCTACACTCTGATTGATGGGAACGTTGCCCACACCCCCTCTGATAACAATGCCCATAACAGCAATTGATACCAATGATTTTCCTGCTAAGCGGATATGTTGCCGGGCGGTTTTCTTTGAGGTAGAAATTGACCTGGATATTTTTATCAGATAGCGAAAGAAAAGTACAGAAAATATAAACCAGCACAGGGATATGGTCCACCAGCTCGCACCCGAGGCCGAGGCAGCTGCTTCTTTAGGGCTTTGCAAATACTGCAACGCCTGTCGGTTGAACTTAGAACCCCATGCTGAGTACATTTCAGCATCTGCCAGATTGATAACAATGGTTATTTGCAGAAAAACAAATCCGATTAGGAGGAATAAATTGCGGGGCAACACCTCAGTTAGGGCCTTCCCCAGCCAGTACATCAGTATCCCAAAAACCAGAAAATACCCTGCAAATGCCATGTCAAGAGAAAATCCGGCCATAAACGAGCGGAACAATTCGGCTAGGGAAATTTGCTGATAAGCGCCCCGCAGAAACAGGAACAGCCCCCTACCTATCCATTGCAGTAATACGCACCAGACAGTCAGTTTTAGTACAAATGAAAAAAACCCGAACATGTCCGGGTTTTTAATAATTCTATGAAATGGATTTTGGATCAATTCAGTTTAATCAATCTGCAGGTTAGACCATGCTGAATGTTTTTTGCCCAGTAAATACCATCCGGTAGATCTGAAATATCAAGCGCATTGCCATTCATTACCCTGGTTATCATTCTGCCGTCGGCAGCAACAATTGAGATCGGCAGATTGGGCAGTATGCCTGCGATTTGAACAATGCCCTTGGTTGGGTTAGGATACACCACCATTGAAGCATTCGCTGCCTGTGAAATTCCGTTGCTGGCAATGACAATATAATTGGTGCGGGTTAATGTTCCGTTTCCGTTGACATTGGTTGCCACCAATTTTACCGTGTAGGTTCCGGAGGCACTAAACTTTACACGGGGAAATTGCGAGGTTGAATCGGTACCGTCTGTATAGCTGAATTTGCGAGGCGTGATGGTCCAGTCCCATTTGGTTGGTGTATTGGCACTCATGTCTACCAGCTGCGCTGTTTCCACCAGGGATAACATGGTGTTTACGGCAACAAAATCCACTGCGGGCTTGGCAGACGAGTTTGTACTTACGTTGATGTAGTTATTTCGCGTTAAGGGTAAACTACCGGACGGGTTGCTGGCAGTGAGCGTAACATTATACGAACCTGTGGAATTAAAGGAAACATACAGTACTGTGTCAGACAGTTTACCGCCTGCCTGAATGGTATAGGTTGAAGGAGAAATACTCCAGGCAACCGCGGTAAAGAAGGAGCTTTTATTGATAAGCTTTACGGTCTGTCCTACGGTTGGGGTGACATTGTTGCATGTGAAATTGGTAACCACCGACTGAATGATGGGAATGCGACGAACCACATTATTTTCCCGGTCACACACATACAAACTCTTGTCTTTATTGCGGTACGCCATGAGCCCGAGCTCGCCAAAACGTGCATTGCTGTCGTTTGCGTCTTTATAGTCAGATACGCCGGCTTTGCCTGCGTATACCTTCAATTTAGTGCCATCCCATACTTTGATACAGAAATCATCGGCAATGAAAATAAGCCCATCTACAGCAACCACATCCGATGGTGCAACTAAACCAGTTACCACCGTGCTTACCTGCGCTGTGGTGAGGTTTATGCGGCGAATTTTGCCATTGTTTCGGTCGGCAACCAACAGGTTATTTGTTCCTTCCAGGCAAATTCCTGCAGGGGCATAGAATCTGGCATTTCCACCGATTCCGTCGGCATCGCCGAATGTAAGTCCTTTTCCTGCAAAAGTCGACACATTATTTCCGGAAATTTTGCGAATACAGTCATTACCATAATCTGCCACGTATACGGTTCCGTCATTGGTAATAACCAGATCTTCAGGGCTGCTAAAGAATGCGGCAGACTTAATACCATCCTGGTAATCGCCGAGGAATGAATATTTACCGGCAAATGCATTGTCATCATCCGGGTTGCTTTTGCTTAGGCCATCCCAGGCGGAAGGGTTGGATGAATTAACAAAACCGGTACCGGAGCGAATCTGTCCGTTATCGGTATCGCAGATGAAAATAGAATTACTTTTAGGGTTGATGTAAATACCCCTGGGATTATTGAAGTTTGACTGGGTTCCGGTGGCACGGTAACGGCCTATGGCACCGGGCTCAGTCGGGTCCAGCATGTAACCACCACGCTGACGACTGGTTCCGCCGTCAAGAATAATGATGTTGTGCTGATCACTGAGCCAGATAAATCCGGCGGTATCAATGCAAATACCATAAGGGTTGCTGTAATAATCTTCAAGCAGCGGATTATTGGCCGTACCGGAAAACTTACCGGATCCAAAGTACTGTTTGCCGGCGTAAGTAGTAACTGTTTGCCCAACCAGAGTTTGAGCAGCTAAAAAACCAAGTGTGGCGATTAAGGTCTTTCTCATAAAAATTTATTCGAAATTAATCAATGCATTTTTGATATTATTTTCCATTTCATCCACCACATGTTCATAACTGCGGGGTTTGAATGTTTTACCGGTCATCACGGTGTAGAGTTCAATGTAGCGTTGTGAGATTGACTCCACAAAAGCGTCAGGCATATCCGGCATCACCTGTCCATCGAGTCCCTGAAAACCATTTTCCATTAGCCACTCACGCACAAATTCCTTACTGAGCTGACGCTGTGGCTTCCCTGCCTGTTGGAGTTCTGCATAGGTATCACTATAGAAGAAACGGCTGCTATCCGGTGTATGAACCTCATCTATCAGGTATATCCTGTTTTCATGGATGCCAAATTCATATTTAGTATCCACCAAAATTAGCCCTTTGGATGCGGCATATTCAGTACCTCGCTGAAACAGACTGAGAGCTATTGATTTAAGCTCTTCCCATCGTTTGGGAGTGAGCAGTTTTCTGGACAAAATTTCTTCGGCTGAAATATCTTCATCATGCCCACTGACGGCCTTGGTAGCCGGAGTGAGAATTGGGAAAGGCAATTTATCGTTTTCCTTTAAACCCTCGGGGAGCACATTGCCGCAAAGTAGTCTGCCACCCGCCCGGTAAACCCGCCAGGCATGGCCTGTAAGGTATTGGCGAACCACAAACTCAATGGGAATTGCATCACATCTTTTACCAACGGTTACTTGCGGATCGGGCATGGATATCTTCCAGTTGGGTACAATATCAGCCGTTAAATCCAAAAATAAGGAGGCAATTTCGGTTAGCACCTGACCTTTATAGGGAATGCTCTTGGGCAAAACATGGTCAAAAGCAGAAATGCGATCTGTAGCAACAATCACCATTATATCGTTGGAGATGGTATACACATCGCGAACCTTACCACGATAAAACGCGGTTTGATTCTTAAAAAAATACTGGGTAGATGTCAGGGCTTTCATTCCACTTAAATTTCTCTTGTAACGCTTAACTAATGCAAATATAAAGGGGCAAAACAGCTCAGATTATAACGAGATATCCTCATTTTCCTGACTTTTATCGTAGGCCCCGATAATTTCTTTCACAAGACGGTGTCTTACCACATCGTCTGCATTGAGATGTATGATGCTGATGCCCTCAATTTTTTGAAGAATCTTCAAAGCGCGGAACAGGCCACTTTGCTGTTTTTTAGGGAGATCTATCTGTGTTAAATCACCCGTAATAATAAGCTTGGCATTGGGCCCCATACGGGTTAAAAACATTTTCAGCTGCGGATCGGTTGTATTCT
>Ga0164293_10004584_pt1 | contig 11824 bp, 9 predicted proteins | sample GEODES118metaG_FD_111487 | JGI IMG/M metagenome (GOLD analysis project Ga0164293, IMG submission 111487) | Eutrophic lake water microbial communities from Lake Mendota, Wisconsin, USA - GEODES118 metaG | ecosystem: Environmental > Aquatic > Freshwater > Lake | place: USA: Lake Mendota, Wisconsin...
TGGTCCGTTCTACCGGCGCCGGCGCTCCCTGCTTCTTCTTTAAGTTCTTTTTCCGGGGGGGGGTGCGTCCAGCGACGACGCTAGCTACGCTCTTGGATGGAGTATCGGTGGCGGGGTCGGCGGGGTCGGCGGGGTCGGTGGCGGTCGCCTCAATATGAATATCCTCGAGGTCTTCCGGCACAAGGACGACTTCTTGGCGCAACTTGTCTTCAAACGTCAGCGACTGCGCCGCGGTGGTATCATTTGTGTTCGTGGCATCTGCCGCCGATGCTAAACCCGCACTTACGTCCATTGAAATATTTGCTCCCATTTATTACTACTACAATATGATACAATAAAGTAGATGGTTTATACCTATTTTATTGCCGACCCTGGACGCCTAAAACACCGTGTCAAATACGTCACTATACATTTTATCGCCTTTCTTGATTTCAATGACATCACGAAAGGTCTTGCTCCGCATCAACGGAACATTGGTTCGTATTTTCAGGTTCAGGTGGGGGTTCGTTAGAACCTGGACGAGAATTTCGCGTCGGTTCGCATACTGCCGATTCTGGATTGCGTAGTATGTATAGAAATTATAGAACGACATTGCGCGGATATGCGCGTTGGCGGTATTAGACGCACCTGGGTCAGCGGTCGCATTCGCGTCCAAGAAACGGTTGAGCGCATCTTCGCATACTGACAGCCCCGTGACGTCGGCCAGATTTTCGGGGAGTGAGAGATTACCGTCGATGACAAACCCGTCCTTCCGGGAGATTTCTTCATATTGGCGCCGGATATCGGCGATTTTGCGTTCATAGGTCGCGATGTCGTCGCGCGTCCACCAGTTTTTAATTATGCCACGATGGTTGTATACACGCGATGACACGTGAAGCGCGTGAGAGATTTCGTGGCCAAACGTGAAACCAACAGATGCGAGGTCGTATTCATACCCGCGCCCGAACTGGACATTCATACTGTGCATATACGCGGTCGGAATATAAATACTGTTGGAATTCGGGGTATAATACGCGTTCACGACGAAGGATTGGTATCCGACAAGTTTCATTGTCCCCCAGTTCATAACATCCAGGTCATTGGGCGTGAGGGCCGAGCCCGAGCCCGAGGCCGAGCAGTGATGCCGCGCAATATATTCCGTCCGTTGAACACTTCGTTTGAGAAGATTGCCCCACGCATCTTTCGGGTCGTATTCTAGATTTGTCGGGTCAGGTGCCGAGAGATTGGATTCCCCGACATTGATGCGGAGCGTATTCAACTTTTTAAGCGCACCCTTCTTGGTGATGGACGACATCCACGCGTTATCTCGGATGCGTGCTTTATAACAATCTAACATTGTATTCCCAATCTCTCGCACTTTCGTCACCATTTCTTCGTTTTTATAGCGGCGTGTGAACTCTTCCGTCATTGTCTTCGGGAATATATACGCAAGTCCAAGAATCGGGACGTATTCTCTCGGAAAGTGCGTTTCTTTCCCGCGGATGAGCGTATCGTTGAAGTTCAAGTAAATCTCTCGCCACTTGTCGTGGAAACAGATGATTTGCCGCATATAAATGAAATACCAGTAACTCTTCCACTTGTCCGACGCCCATTCCTTTTTAAGCGTCGTCATTATGGATTTCAGATAACCGACCTGATACACAATGAAATATGGCGGCGTTTCACTGTCACGATACCCAATCCATTTCGCCATCTCTCGCCAATCGATATCAGTATACTCCATCGCGTCGGAAGAAAGGACTCTCGTCGCTCCACGGATATTATTACGAAAGTGCGAGAGATGTGGCGGTTTATCTGGATGGTTTGCGGTTTGATAGATATTCGCATAAGTTTCATCAAATCGGTCGTCATTATTATTCATATGTTCCAGTATACTACACTCAATATCATAAACATCTTGTGATTTGACACTGTGCGCGGTTTCGTAGTCTTTGCCGAGGCATTTCGTAAAGACGTTGTCAATGAAGCGCAGGAATGCGGCCGTAATGCGTTTCTTGTATTTGATATATTCAACGGTTCGTGTTTCGGGTGCGTCGTCGTCGTCGGTCTTGGCACGACCACCTTGTTGCGCCGTCGTTGCTAGTGCCGGGTCTTCGCGCACGACTGTGCTAGCACTGACATTTAAACGCACACCTCGCATTTGTTTTTCAATGATTGCGTCATTTAAATAAAACCGATAGTCGTATAATGAAAGGGATGGTCCGCTTATATGCGCTGATAATTTACCGGGGATATATTCATCAGGCGCGACATTCCAAGAGACCGGAAGCGCCCATCGAATCATTTCATTTTGATTCAGAACACCAAGAAACTTGTATAGATTATTTTCTTGAACGAGGTCGCTGTGTAATCTACAGAACTCGGAAATATGACGAAGAATAGGTTCGGGGTGTAAATGACGAAACGATGAGGCCACGCATTTGATTTGACGGCGAAGGATGGCTGTGATTCCGCTTCCGCTTCCACTGCCAGAACCTGAACGCGTAAACTCGTGCACCATCGTAAGCACATTTTTATACATTTCATCCTGAATGAGTTTGAAATTGTCTAAAGGGCGGATATACTTTAATTCTCTCGGTAAGGTCTTTGGGACTTCGTTCAACCATTTCTCATTGGCCCATAAGTAGAAGTTATTGGTGCGGAGGTAATTCGCGTCGCGGGACCTTGATTTTCGTGTATGGTGACTGTGGCGTCGTCTATTTTGTCGTGTGTGTTGTTGTGTCATTGAATGAAATGACAGTATGTCACGAATCGTTATATATTCGTGATATTATATTCATTCTTATTCTTATTCTTATTCTTATTCTTATTCTTATTAGCATTTCAAATGAGGGCGTTTGACCGCCCGATTATACAAATTACAATCCGGCTTGAATATCTTGCTCTTGATGAAGTAAGGCGCACCCATTGAATCTCCGTGGTATTGGCCGGCGTTCCCCGCGGCGACACCATATGCCGACTTGAACGACGCGCCATTTTTCGTGATGGTCTCCAGTTTCAATCTCTCGAGACGCGTCCCCGCAGTGACTGCGCCTTGGACGCCGTATTTCGCATTATTCGGCTTGTGGATAACCGTTGTCCGGCACTTGGTGCGGTCGGCCGCATCTGGATATATTCTCTCGGCGTTACCGCAATTCGTAGAATAGTAGACCTGAGAACCCGTCTTTGAATCACTGGGGTTCGCTGGTGTGCCATCGGGGAGGATATACTGATTCGCCGTGGCCGACATTTTGGAGAAAGTCTGTTGCTGCTGGTATGTCCGACATCTTGCCTGAAGGTAAGACGCATTGCTTGTATGATATGCGCGACTGACATTTGTATTCCCGCTGCGAATAATCTTCTTTTTCGGATTAAATGAGAGATTCTTCGTTTCATAGATGCCCGTATTGATTTGATACGAACCCGGCGCCCCTGGAACCCCCACCTGTTTATAACCGGGATTCTGTATTATTTCATCCGGCATACATTCGCGCAGGAAGGGGCGGCGGATGTCTTCCACGATGTAGTTTTGTTTGGAGGCGACACGACTATCACAACCACACGCGGTTCCTCTAAAGACGATACCTCCGGGGCGGTCGATGAAACCAATCGTTGGCCGAGACTTATTCGTTGAAGACGGCATCAGGCTCTTACGCCAATGTTTGATGGGACGTGGTTTGAAGGAGGACCGCTTGATAACATTTTTGGTTTGGGGGAACTCGCAACATTTGATATCACGACCGAAATCGTCGAGGGGATTACCTTCGGTGGAAGGTCCATTTTCAGCGGGGCGGGTATACCCGGGGAACACGCTTCGGGTGGTGTCTTGTTTGGTAGAGCGGATTGCCACACGAAGTGTTCTAAAATTAAGAGGCCACGATACAAATTGTTTACTCATATGAAATGGAATGGAATAATGGAATGGAATAATGGAATGGAATGGAACCCGTATACATAACCCGAATAAAATATTATCGTATAGAACTATAAGAGTCATATCGAGAGATGTTAGAATATATCCAGTTTTATACGAAAAATCTCTCGAACTTCACGATATTGCTTTTAATCGGCGTCATTATCGCCATACTTGATATTACGTTGCGTAATGTTGTAACGGGGGTTTATCGGAATGTGCGAGAGAATATGCGATTACGCCACGGTGGTGGCGGCGGTGGCGGTGGCATCCGCGAAGGAATGGAGAATAAAAAAGGCGGCGGTAGCGGCGACGACGAAAGCGGCGGGACCAGCGGCGAGAGCTGTCCCAAGGACTGTAATGCGGTTGAGGCAATGAAAACAAAACTCACCGGATTGATTGAAAACGCAGCTAAATTACAGAAAGAAATACAAAATAACAATGAAGTAATCAAACAACAGCAATTATACATTGAAATAATGCAACGGAATGTTCAAAAATTGGCACAAAAGAGAAAATAAATACGAATACGATTACGATTACGATTACGATTACGATTACGATTACGATAATTAAAATCCGAGTGAAATGTAAAAGCGTCGTAAAGACACACAGACACCGACGATAATGATATTCAACGCATTTATACACGCAGACGCGAATGAGGTATTTAGGTCAAATGTAACCCAATTTGTAAATGACAGTAGCACACATCCTGTTCTGAAATATCAAGCATTTATCGTGGTATTTATACTCGTGGTGTCTGGATTGTTCATCTTATTATTATTCAACGGCGAGAGAATCTTTGGACACTCGTATTGGAGACATTGGTTTTCACCTCTTGTGATTTCGGGCGACAACGACGACGGCGACGACAACGGCGACGTCTTCAGACCATCTGAACTATCGGAATCCGCCATTTTTCGCCAAGCAGTAGAAGGAATGACAACGACAGATACAGGCAAAACAACGACCAAAGATGGTAAATTTGTTAGCGCCGATACGGATGCGCCTGAAAAACAGAAGAAGACGCCGTGTGGAACCGACTGCGGACAATATCTTGAATTACAAGGCAAAATAAAAGAGTTATCTAAATATGTAAATGCGGTGAAAGACCAGACGGCGCAAATCAATGAAACGACACGCCAATTACAGACATTAGGAAAACAAGTCGAGGATTTGAATAAGTCATTGTCGCCGGGTGGTAAAGTGAATATCACGATATAATGAAATGCAATGAAATGAAATGAAATGAAATGAAATGCAATGAAATGAAATGAAATGAAATGGAATAACCCGGAATTTAATCTAATGAATACTTAGGTAATATTCAAAACAATGTCATCATTATTAGGCCCGTCTTATGATTATTGGAAAAGCATCAAACAACCCTCTGAGATGGGAATGTCGCCCGGATTTTCTCTCGACGCACTCGCAACAAATGTAGACGGACTTCTATCTTATGTAGAACTTCTTATTCAAGGGTCAGGTAACGCAAGTGTCACCGGAAAACCACTCGGCAATAAATTCTTCTTACAAACAACCGGAAAATGTAGCGAAACAACCGCTGAAAAATGGAAGCAAGAACGCGACGAAGATGCCGCGTGGGACCGTGCGTATGAAGACGTTCAAAACAAAGAAGGCGCGAAAGAAATAACAGAAGACCAAGCAAACAAACTGAAAAATGCGCTTAACGAACAGAAAAAGGAACGCGATGAGAAACGCAAAGGTGAAAAGAAACTGGTCGCTAGGTGGATTTACGTGAATAACATACCGGACGGGTCTATTCCATTTATTGCGAGTGGTGCGGATGGACGCACATTTGATGACCTTCGTGGTCTTATTCCAGGTGCGCTTGGGAATTTAGGTGCGCTCAATCCGGTTCAACTGTTCAACGGATTCACGGCAGGGACATACCCTGATTGTGCGAAAGTGACATTAGAGACTGTAGATAATGATAATGTTCGTAGAAGTAAAACGCATCACGTGGCGCTTGTTGAAATGGTAGAAATGAATCCGTGCCATTTTCCTGGGAAGTATAACCCAGCTTCCGGAAAAAGGTGCCAAAATCGTAGTGAATCAATGGGTAATTTAGCCGGTTCGTCTGGGATTGCGTATCAAATGTCGCACCGTAGTCCGATGAGTTATGCGCCACCGTCGAGTGAATTATCATTTGATACGTTTACGCGAAAAACCGAAAAGAAAACGGCAGGAGTGGGAGCGACAGCGGCGGAGGCGGACGAAGGGCCGTTAAATGCGAGAGAAATCATTGACCGTCATAATAAAAATGTTGGAACATTTTATAATACAGCGACTACAGCGATGACATCAACGGAGGCAAACGAAGCACCATCAGTTTACGATGAAATGATTTATAGGTTATCGCAAATACTCGGGTTTGAAGAATCTGATTCATCCGTTTCTGTAGATAGCGAAGTTATTGACCATTCGGATATTCGCGGCGACCATATGTCCCAAGTCTATTATTATGGACTGATGGCGCTTCTACTTTATATATTATACCGAATGTTATACAAGAAGAATATGAAATAATAGAAGAATATGAAAACACCGAAGTGGTGGTTTCATATATTGCGTTTATTTACGGAGAGTTTGATGACGGTTGCGACGTTTATGGTGACGATGCGTCTTATTCTTTTTCATCATTTGGACGTAATGGTTTTTGCCACCACTGAATAATGAATTTGGCTTGGTTTGTTCATTAACGGGAATACTTGGAATGGCGGGTGCGGGTGGCTCCTCTGCTGCGGGTGCGGGCGCAGGAGCAGGCGTCTCCTCGGCGGCTGCGGGTGCGGGTGGCTCCTCTGCTGTGGGCGCGGGTGCGGGTGCGGGTGCGGGTGCGGGTGCGGGTGGCTCCTCGGCGGCTGCGGGTGCGGGTGGCTCCTCGGCGGCTGCGGGCGCGGGTGGCTCCTCGGGTGCGGGCGCGGGCGCGGGTGGCTCCTCGGGTGCTTGCGGTTCTGTCTCAGATTCAGACTCTGATTCTGATGATACAGATACAGCTTCTTCTTCCTCTGCCGCCGGTGCTACTGGCGCTTCTTCTTCTTCTTCTTCGTCCAAACCTAATCCGTCGACTGGAAATCCATTGTGGTCTGCGTGCTTTTTCAATGAAATTTGCAATTGAGCGACAGAACCTTTAATTGCGAAAAAAGCAGCAATTATTTTTGACATCTCACTTGTGTCTGTTGTGGCAGATTTTTCTTCCTTCGATTTATTTTTCAATTCCTTATTCTCACGCTTCAAATCTTGATACTTTTTACGAAGGGTCTGAAGTTCTTGAGCGAATTTATCAAAGTCGAGTCCATTTTCGTCTTCGTCTTCGTCTTCACTACTTTCATCCACACTGCTATCTGACGCTTCTTCTTCTTCATCGCTCACCGATTTAGCTTCTTCATTTGACTCACCCTCATCCATTCCAAGAGCACCTTTTAATTTATCCATCATACTAGGTCCGGACGCAGACGCAGGTTCGAGAGCGGGAGCGGGAGCGGGAGCGGGAGCGGGAGCGGGAGCGGGCGCAGGTTCAGGAGCAGGCACAGGCTCGGGAGCGGGAGCGGGAGCGGGAGCGGGAGCGGGTGCAGGTTCAGGAGCGGGGTCGCTTTTACCTAAACCAACAACATTTAGTGCCTTATCCATCATAGATGGTTCTTTATTGCTCGCATCCACTGCGCCGTCAACTTCCGGAGACGCTGCCTCTGCTTCGGACGCCGCATTCGCCGCATTCGGGTCCTTTTCCGCTTCTTTTTCTGATTCTGATTTACCTATTCCTAAAAACTCCAAAACACCCCCGCCTTTTTGAGCGGACTGATGTTTGGAGTATTGTCTAGTGATTTGAGATATACTCGGCATAATTGCTATACTATTATAATATAGCAATTTTATATTCTTCGCAAGATTCTGCTCGTGATTCAGAATTTGATGCGCTTGTGAAGCTCTAGTGCAACAAGACCACCGGCAACCTGGGCAAGGATGTAAGGGAGAGCATCCGACATAGGAATCTTTCCGGCAGCAGCCATCATCACAGTCACGGCAGAGTTGAAGTGACCACCGGAGATGTGACCACCGAGCATAATAGCGATGGCCAAAGCCGCACCAATCGCGATGGCATTACCAGTAGCGATGATGACATAAAGAAAGAAGACAGTTCCGAGGAACTCGACCAAATACTTATTCAACATTACGAAATATGCGTGTTATACAATAATTTAATAAAAAAAGATTATCCTAAAGGGGGCGTCGGTCGGTCCCTTCAACGCCCAGAATGAAAGGAATGGTTTGCGCCTTTCTTGGCGGGGGCCACACATCCACCCGAACGGCAACGACGAAGCGCATCTTTTTGGACTTGAAGAACAGGGCTTTTAAAGGTTAACGTATCGCCTAAAGGTGCGCGGGTAGAACTATATCCGATAGATTGAATACGACGCGATTGAATATATGACGATGAATCCGTGGACGTAAATGTTTTCGTCTTTTTATTGAGAAGAGCGTTGTATTTGACGTCATCCGCACCAACCGCGCCAGCAGTGCGTAAATAGGATGCGCGATTCATTGCGAACAGTGTGTCGCTGGCGGAAGGGCCAAATTGTTCAGGCATATTGATGGTGCGGTGGGGCTGTGTCATCGTAGATATAGTATTAGTATATTATGATATATTATTGTCATTTCAATGTCATAATACGCTCCGCTGCGCTTCGCTCGGCTCCGCTCCGCTCGGCTCCGCTTCGCTACGCTATCTCCGAATCGCGCGAATGGCCGACTGGGCCGCATTGTTAGCTCCACCAAACCCGGCATCATTGTAATTACGGTTCATTGCCATTTGCTTGCGAAACCGCGTGTAATCAGAGCCGTCATAGACGAATTTGGTGTTACAAGTTGCCGATGGGACGCCGGTATCGTCGGCGTTGGCGCGGACACCACCCGCTAAACCGCGCCATCCAGAAGCGATACTTTGTTTCACGCTAGTCACCTGGTTTGAGCCACCTGATGTATAATTTTGGCGGGAAAAATAGTCGCCGGCGTTATTCACGACGCGAAAAGGGGTAGCAGCGGGCGCACGACCACCCAATTTCTCACTGGCAGCTGCACCATTCCAGGCCTTGCGAAGCGTAAACCGAATAGTCTCTAATTCGGAGCTCCCTTTCAGAGTTCCATTTGAAATCGGATGAGGAGAAATTCCTTTGACACCACCTAAAGAAAAATTCATTGGATTTATATATTACTGATAATATATTAATCTAATCCTAAAAGTAAATAATATTCTCTATACATTGATGGCGATTGTCATAGGAATTGGAGTGGAAGTGCGGAGGCGCGCCAGCGACGGAGCACTGGAGCGACAATTACGTCATAATCCTCGGCGCCACATTCATCGTCGTGAGTTCTTGAAATAGCAACTTACACGCATACGGTATCTGGACCAGCGCAAAGTCCGACCGATTCTCGCAAATCTTACACAAGTGAATGCTTCGGTCATCATTATACGACGCAATCATACCGCACTTGCGGCATACGTGAACTTCATACTTATCCGAGCAGTCATACATACGCCCTCTCGTGAAACGCGATGCTCCGTGTCCTACCATTGCGTCGCGCTCCATCTCTCCGAATCGTAACCCACCATCGCGACTACGGCCTTCCGCGGGCTGATGCGTAAAGTTGACCATCGGTCCGATAGACCGACTGTGCTGCTTGTCGTTCACCATATGTTTCAGACGCTGGTAGAACACGGGGCCAATGAAGATATCCGACTTGATTTGTTCGCCAGTAAGTCCGTTGTATAACAGTTCGTTTCCGTTCATCTCAAATCCGACCTTCAGCAATTCCTTGCTAATATCTTTAATATCGTATTCACCGAACGAAGTCCCATCGCCGAACAACCCGAGATTCACGAGAACCTTCCCGAGAAGCGTCTCTTTCAATTGTCCGATGGTCATACGAGACGGAATGGCGTGAGGATTGATAATAATGTCGGGGCGGATACCGTCTTTCGTAAAGGGCATATCACGCTCAGGAATGATGTTGCCAATCGTGCCCTTCTGTCCCATACGACTACTCACCTTATCGCCAATCACTGGTTTGCGAAATGCGCGGACACGAACCTTACAGAAACAGTATCCTTCACCATTGCTGTCGATATAACTCTTGTCGACATAACACTCCTCTGATGTGTGATACATACGACTGATGTCTTCATATTTCACGATTTTGGTGGGGTCGTTTCGGTTGTCTTTGATAGGAACCACCTTCCCCATAATAATGTCGCGGTTTTCGATGAAGGTGTTCGCTGGCATTACTCCGCGTTGGTTCAGTTTGTCGTAGTTCCCAAACTTCATACCCTTCGTCTTGGACGCGTCGGGGTGGCATCTGACTTCTTCATCGCCGTTGATTTTCTTGTCCTCGTCTTTCTCTGTGTGGTAGATTGTGGCGGAGAACATCCCGCGGTCTATCGCGCCTTGATTCACGAGGACGGAGTCTTCCTGATTGTATCCGGTATACGACATAATCGCGACGATGAGGGGGGCGCCGGAGGGGATTTCCGCGAGTTGAATCATTTGCATAAGGCGGGTATCCACGAGGGGTCGGTGAGGGTAGGTGAGAACATACGCGGTCTTATCCATACGGCGCTGGTAATTCGTGACGTAGATGCCGATGGCTTGTTTGCCCATGGCGCAGTTTGAACTCGCGAACCCGTCGCCCGCAATAAACGAGTGGTTCTCGCTGGCGACTTCAATATCGGAGATGAGACGGTTGGATACTGGGACGATACTGTGGACCTCGACGAAATTAATATTCGAATCGTAAAACGTCGTGTCAAACACCCCCACACGTAATTCACGGTCATCCATCAGCTCCTTGACCGTTTTCCATCCAGCATTTGTTGAGAACCGATGGTCTTCCGTCGCAATGATTTCGCGACCAGAGATAGTGGTAATCTTATATACTGGTTGCGTGTTTTCTTGGATGAAATGATTCACGACGGTGGTCTTGCTGACTTCAAATGATGTCGGGTGATACGTCACCACTTCGTCGCCGACTTTGACGTCTTTGATGGGTATACGCCGACCATCACTCATCAGCACGGTCTCGTTAATATCCAAACACTGATACGTGTTCCTAGGCGCCTGATTATGCTCTGGGAACGGAATACACGACGCCAAAATCCCGAAAATCGTGCTCGGATGAATCTCGCAATGCGAATACTTGTAGATATAGGGGGACGTCGCCATGTCCCTCTCATTACGCGACAAATGCTTCGGGCGCATCGCAATCATACTGAATGCTTGCTCGTCTGGGTCGATATATTCGATGACAGCGTGGCTCGGGGCGGAGGCGGCGGTTGTGTCGCCACTGTCCTCGCCCGATGACGTCGAGCAAGCGATGTGTGTCAGCAAGTCGTCCCACCCAATGTCCTTCGCCGCCACCCGGTCTATGATTTGTTTCGTGATGAAGAGTTCATTCGTCTCTTGATTCACGAGCAAGAGCGGCCGCATCATCCGCCCCGCATCATTACAAATCCGAATCTCTGCGTTCGGATAGTCAAAGACGACTGATGTGTAGATGTTGATGATGCCGCGCCATTTCTTCAACTTGAATTCGTGGTAAAGTCGCATCGGGTCACGCGTAATTCCCACCCAGATTCCGTTGACGAACACCTTCACCTGGCGATACGTATCGCGCGGGGTCAGCGTTTCTAGACGCTCGATATATTCGTCAATATGCGAATGTAGCGACGCGGGGTTGCTGTGAATCGTCACGTGACTCAAATAACTGATATTCTTTACGACACCGATACTTCCACCCTCTGGCGTCTCTGCGGGGCAAATGAACCCCCACGAGGTATTGTGTAGTTTACGTGGTGGGACAAGTTTTCCGCTCTTGTCAATTGGCGTATTAATACGGCGGAGATGACTCAAA
>Ga0164293_10004585_pt1 | contig 11823 bp, 19 predicted proteins | sample GEODES118metaG_FD_111487 | JGI IMG/M metagenome (GOLD analysis project Ga0164293, IMG submission 111487) | Eutrophic lake water microbial communities from Lake Mendota, Wisconsin, USA - GEODES118 metaG | ecosystem: Environmental > Aquatic > Freshwater > Lake | place: USA: Lake Mendota...
CGGACGAGATCGTCGGAGACGTCGAGAACTGCACGCGCTGCTGGGTGACACCATCCCCTGACACCGGAATGTGACGACAGGCACGGCGGTGATCGCGCGTCGCAGAGTCATTTCGGATGTAAGTGTTTTACTATCGGTGGGCCTGGTCCCGAACCAGGCAGTGCCGGTGAAGTGTAATGGCTGCACCTCACCCTTCCAAGGTGATTGAGCGGGTTCGATTCCCGTCACCGGCTCCACCGACGCCGTCATCCCCGAGACGGCGTCGGCGTTACAAATCTCCGCTGTGTCAGGAAGGACTCCCATGTCCCAGCCTGTGCGCCATGTCCCCGGCGAGTGGCATGTCGGGTTCCGCACGATGCTGATATTCGCCGAGCGGTTCGGGCATAGCCATGTTCCCCCTGACGCCATGTTCCAGGGATATCCGTTGGGTCTCTGGGCATCCGCACAGCGGGAGGAGTACCGGCTCAACTGTCTGGACAAGAACCGCAAGCGGCAACTGGAGTCACTTCCGGCCTGGGACTGGTGGGAGGGAAGCCTTCCGTGGGTTGAGGGATTCGCCCATCTCCAGGTGTACGTTCTCGCCCACGGAAACCCGGACGTGCCTCGGACCCATCACACCCGCAATGGGTACCGGCTGGGGCATTGGGTAATCCGCACCCGGAACAGCCACCGACGGGGGATGTTGTCCGAGGACCACGTCCGGCTGATGGGGTCGGTGCCGGGCTGGAAGTGGGACATCCGGTACGGGCAGTGGGAGCGGTCCTACGCGGAGTATCTCCAGGCTGTGCAGGAGCACGGAGGTACGCCCCCACCCGGAGCCGTCGGTAAGAACGGGTTGAACCTACGCAAGTGGCTGTGCGCCCAGCGGTTCCGTTACGACGGCTACACCGCTGATCGCCGCCAGAGGCTGCGCGAGCTGCCGGGCTGGGAGCCGGAGCGTCCCGAAGACCGGTGGGCGGCGGGATACCGGGAACTGATGAGCTACATCGCCGAGTACGGGCACGCCCAAGTGCCGAAATCTCATGTCCGGGACACCGGGTATCGGCTGGGCTCGTGGGTCAAGGTCCAGCGTATCCGGCAGCGGTCCGGGGCCCTGTGTCCGGACCGGGAAGCCCGTCTGAACCGGACACCGGGATGGAGCTGGGTCGCACGTCCGCCGGACCGGTGGGGGACTGGATTCGCGGTGCTGGAGCGGTTCGCCGCCGAGCACGGGCATGCACGCCCTAGCTGCTCATATGTGTGCGACGACGGTTACCGACTGGGCTTATGGGTGATGCGTCAGCGCCAGACCCGGAAGTCGCCAGAGATGACCCCCGAGCGGGCGGCCCGACTGGAATCTCTTCCGGGCTGGGTGTGGTCGATGCGGGATGCCCTGTGGGAAGAGGGATTCGCGCACCTGACGGCCTATGTATCCGAGCACGGGCACACCGATGTTCCGGTCGCCTATACCTGCGCGGGCGGCTACAAACTCGGGGTCTGGGTCAAGACACAGCGTGCAGCGGGGCGGGACGAGCGCATCACCCGGATTCGACGCTCGAAGCTGAACCTGGTGCCCGGTTGGAAGTGGTCCGGACGCGATTAGCCGGTTCGTTTTACAGCCGGACGGTCATCGCTCTTCGTAGAGAGCATGGAGCCGACGAAGAGCTATCTGGGCGTGATCACCGAGGCCACCGTTACCGGTGCCGGGATGTCCGTCACCCACCATCTGGAGCACGTCAGTGACCGTCGCGGACGGTCCCGGACTCTGATCTGGGAAAAGACGGTGTGCTGGGAGCCGGTGAGCCTGTGCACCGAGGAGCTTCAGTGCCGCGCCGAGAGACATCTGGCGGTGATGGGGCTGCGGGCCCTGGACTGGTTCTTCCTCGACGCCAAAGGATGGTTGCCCGGACACGAGCAGCCGGATCACTGGTACTCGGTGGTGGAGCCGGTGTCGGAGGACCCGCCGAGAAGTCAGTACCGCAGTGCCGACCAGAACGAGACCGCGAAGTCGTCCTGATCGGAGAAGTCCGGAGACCCCGCGGCGTTGCTGAAACGTCCGATCACCGTGGCGATGTCGCTGAGAGTATCGGCGCTCCAGTCCACGTCCGAGCCCATGATCGCCATGATCTCGGCGACCGCGCGCTGAGCGTCGGGGGCGGGGATGGCCGCGGCGATCTGCGCGAAGCGTGGGTCAGACGGCATGAGGAAGTACCTCGTCTCCGGGGACATCCGCGGTCACCCGTAGGGCGATGTGATCGAGGTCGTGCAGATGGACCGTGGTGCACCCGAGAATCGGGACGTCGGCGGTGCCGAAAGCCCGCTGCGCCAGAACGCGCACGAGGCTGTCGGTATCTTGTTCCTGGAACTCGTCAACGGTGACGAAGACGAGACGCTCCTGCACAGACATACATTTATGGTGCCAGACTGAGGCCGATATTCGAGGCAATGCCGCGCAGATATTCCTGCCCGACACGACTGTGTCGATGTCGGGCTTCGACGTGTAAGTGTTTTAGCATCGTCAGTGCCGGAACCGCGCCTACCGCCACACTGGGCGCGGTCCCGGCTTCCATTTCTCACCGGCAAGGACGTCCATGGCCGCCCAACGCAGACACGATGATGCGGCCTGGTCCATGGGGTACGCCCGGCTGGAGAAGTTCTCCGAGAAGTACGGACATACGTACGTCCCCGCACAGGGGTTGTACCGGGGATATCCGCTCGGGGTGTGGGTGTCTCGACAGCGGGAGCTGTATCGGGAGGCATCCCTGTCACGGGACCGCGCCGCCGCACTGGAGAGGCTCGCGCACTGGGACTGGTGTGTGCGCAAGACCGACCGCTGGCCGGTGGGATTCGCCCAGCTTCAGGTCTACGCCGCCCAGCACGGGCACTGCTTCGTCCCAGCCAAACACGTCACCCGAGACGGATTCCGGCTGGGGTCCTGGGTCAACCACACCCGGAGCATGCACCGGAAAGGCACGCTACCTCCGATGCATGCGGGACTGGTCGAGAACCTTCCGGGCTGGATGTGGAACAGCTACGACGCGCGATGGAACAACTACTGCGAATTGACCCGGCGATTCGCCGCAGAACATGGACATCTCCAGGTGCCGGTGGACTACGACGTCGACGGGGTCCGGCTGTGGGTCTGGCTACGGCGGCAGCGCAACACCTTCCGGTTGCTGAGCCGGTCCCGGCAGCGTCAGCTCGAGTCTATTCCGGGATGGGACTCCCACTGCTACGACCGGCGCTGGGAAATCGGGTTCGCCCGCCTCCAGGAGTACGTCGGCGAACACGGGCACGCCCAGGTTCCGGTTCTGTCGGTGTGCGAGGACGGCTACCGGCTGGGCCAGTGGGTGTCGGTACAGCGCCGGAGCTACCGGCAGGAAAACCTCCGCAAGGAACGCGTCACCCGGCTGGAGGAACTGTCCGGATGGACCTGGGACAGGCGCAACCCGTGGGATGAGGGATACGCGAAGCTGGTCACTTACACCGAGGAGACCGGTAACGCCGAACCGCCGGTGCGGTACGTGTGCGAGGACGGCTACGCGCTGGGCCAGTGGACCCGAGCCCAGCGCACCGCTATGTACGCCGGAAAGCTCTCGGAGGAGCGAAGGCTGACGCTGGAAAGCCTCCCCGGATGGGTGTGGTCGGCCCGGACGTCTCCGTGGGAGACAGGGTTCAGGCACCTCTCGGAGTTTGTCCGGGAGTTCGGGCACGCCGGGGTCGCGGCTAATTATGTCTGTGGGGACGGATTTGAGCTGGGGCAGTGGGCGGAGGTCCAGCGGGCCTCGCGTCGGCGTTGGCGGATGTGGCCGCAGCGACGGGAGCGGCTGGAGACCCTGCCGGGCTGGCGCTGGTGACACGCCGCGGGTAAGGCCGGGAGCAGTGCTGACGGCGGACTACGCTATGCAGCCATGAGCAATACGCTGGAGTTGCCTGGACCCCCGTTCCAGGAATGCCAGGTGTGTGGGGCGTTCGCCGCCCTGGAGTTCTGCGCGGCGTGCGGTTGCGCCCAGGAAGACGAGGATGTCGAATGATCGCCCAGAACGACATGTGGCTGGCCTTCGAAGACAAGTCCGGACGGGTGCACAAGCTGCACTGGATAGACCTGCCCGGCACGGGTGTGCCGATCGACCCCGACACCGGCAACGACATGATGCTGGTCGGCTGGACGCTGGACCCTCCGCAGTAGCAACACACGCCCCGGAAACGACCGCGCCGCCCGTATCCGTTACCGGAACCGGGCGGCGAAGCCATCATTTCCCCGCAGCCTGAGAGCTGCGGGATCGAGTGTAGCGCAGTAGACGTGTGTCCGGGGTAGCCCCGCTGGCGGTGCACGCAGAAGCAACGCCAGCGGGGCATCCAGGCAGCCGAGAGAGTTGCTGCGACACGCACTCTAACAGAGCGGTGCCCAGAGTGAATCCGGAGCCGACAGTGCAAGGGGCACTTGCGAATAGAAGACCGCGCCGCCGGAAAGTAGACGCAGTCTGGCGGCGCGGTCAGGTACCTTCCGGCGAATCACAGGTTTCGCCTTCGGGTAGCGCAGACCCTAACACGCCGAGCCGGATTCTGTCCGGGATGCTCACGAAAGACGTGGGCGGAACGTGACCCGAACATGGTCGCGACCGTTGCCCATCTGCACACTTTTACTGTGCTGGAGGAGATATCCGTGCTCGTCGTAGAGAATCTGCTCGACGAGCCGGATAAGTAGGTAGTCGTCCATGGAGGTGATGACCTTGCGCACGGGGTCGTCCCCGGCGTGCCAGGCACCGGAACGCAGATTCCTGGCCAGCACGGCGGGCAGGGTGTCGGGACCGACGGTTTCCGACCAGGCCGGATCGAGATAGCGAAGGCCCGAACCGCGTGGATGGATGTGTATGTCGACCGCCGGGGCTGGGGCGTAGGGGCCCGTCCGGTATGGCTCGGTCATACCGATTGAGCCTGCTGCGAGTCCTTGTCCGCGGAGGATTCGGTGTCAGCAGACACAGAAGTCGGAGCCGATTCCGGAGCCGATGTGTCGGCGTCTTCCCGGACCACCCGGATCGGTTCCAGGGGAGCGGTGATCTCGGCTGCCGTCGGTGGGATCGGAGACGCCGGGGTGGGGATATACGCCGGAGCCGGGCGGTAGGGAAGCGGTGCCGCCGGAGCCGGGGCATACGTCACGGGCGGGGCGTACTGGAGCTGTGGAGGTGCTGTCGAGGACGCCGGTCGCAGGGACCACAGCAGCAGAGCACTGAAGACACCCACCGCTGGAAGTACGAACGCCGTCAGACCGCCGAGCAGGGACAACGTCGAGAGGGCTCCCAGGACGATGGCGGTATATCCGACCGCGGTGCGGGTCAGGAGCTTCGGGGGAAGTACGGGTCGCGCCCCACTGTTGCTCTGCGGGGGAGCCGGGGGAAAGCCGGGAGGTACCGGAGCGCCGGAATGATGGGGGTACATGGATAGGCTCCTCGCCGCGCCGCGGGGTCGCCCGCCGGGTGGCGGTAACGCGGCGGTTATGTCTGTAGCTTAGACGATTACATCGGTCCGGTGCGGGAGGTGTCTGGAATCAGCGCGGTCCGTCGTTGAACGACAGCACGGTGTTGCCGACGGCGTCCTCTTCGACGGACAGTAGGGCGGAATCCACACCGACGGCGGTGAAGGAATTACGAAGACTAGGTAGTGCGGACTCCCACGCCCCGAGGTCCTCAACGGGCCTCCGTGCGATACGAATGCGAAGACCGGTATCGGATACCCGCACTCCGAGGATGTGTGGAGCCGATACGGTCACGACCTCGCGGGTGCCGGACATATGCTTGGCGCTCCATGATTCTCGAGACACCGATGTGTGAGCCAGACCGGCGGCCACTGCGGTGTCGGGCCACCACGTCCCGTCGTTGAGACGCCCCAGGACCGCGCCGTACCTGGCGACGACTTCCTGGCAGAGCTGATCGGAGTGCCGGGCCTCCTCAAGGAATCCGGGATTGTCGCGCAGGTCGGGATAGCTGGCCATCAGCAGCAGGGCCGCGGGCATGACGTCCACTGACCCGCCGGGCGGCGGCAGCAGCGCGGTCATGGATGTCGACGCATGGTGGTAGACGGGAATGGGTCCGGAAAGCCGTGTGGCGCTTTGCACCCGAGTCGCGCTTCGGGAGTCGGACTCGCGGGTCCGGGGAGCCGTACGGGATCGACCGGAGGTCCGGCGCAGCCACCAGAGTGTGAGTCCCGAAAGCGCCACGCCCAGGAAGTGAGTGAGGTAAGACAGGAACCCTGCCCACAGGTCGAAGCTGAATTCACTACGAGCCTCCAGCAGCACCTCGCGCATGAGACCCAGCGCCGAGAGAACGAGAAGCATTCCGGCCAGTACGCCGACGAAGAGTCGCGGGGACATCTCGGTGTCCGGAGTCTCCAGCACCTGGTGGGCGTTCACCAGCCGACCTCCGGGATGTCGTCATAGACGAAGGTGGCCAGGTCTGTATCGGGAACCGGTGAGCTCGTAGGTGCCGATGCGGTCCCTACAGCTGTATCGGGAACGAGAACCCGCGGTTCGGCGGGCGCGCCGAGTACCGGGGAGTCCCGGCGGGCTACGGCGGCGACGATGGCGGCCGACATCGTGATAACCGCGGCGGCGCTCAGAACAAGACCGGCCGCACCGGCGGGGCGGATAAGCATGCCGGGGAGAATCAGTATCAGTCCCACAACGAATATCAGGTGCCACGGCCAGGTGCGCCATGACGCCAGCAGAGCTGGGATGTCTGGCAGGCGAGACATGCTCGATATACCTCGATCTTCGTCGGTACCGGATTCAGGGTCGCCCGTATCCGGACTCTTGTAGCGTAGTCGATTACAGAGGAGAGTCCGGGGAAGGTGGCTCGTGTCGCGCACCGGAGACTGCGGGTGGAACCGTCGGGTGAACCCGGTCTAGCATCGGCGCCGACTGCACTTACCGAGATCGAAAGGCGTACGCGTGGGGTACTGGGAGATTATTACCAAGTCCGGAGACGATGCTCTGTGGGGTGATGCCCCGGCGGACTGTCTCGATGCGGGCGCCGCCCGGCTGGTGGTGCGGATGTGCTCCGAGCTGGGGAGGACACCCACTCCCGATGAGGTTCTTGACGCGGTGCCGAGCGCTCCGGAGATCACCGAGGCGGCTGCGCAGGCGCGTGCGGCGTTCAGCGCCGACATCGGGCGCTCGCCCACCGAGGACGAGATGTCCTACGGCATGGTGTTCTCCAGTGGCGGGGTGCGGGAAATCATCGCCGGGGTGGGGAACCAGAACGCCTGACCGGGGCCGGTGCGCACAGGGAGGGTGTGCGGTTCATATGTCTCGGCCTGGTCTGTTCGCGGGCCGTGCCAGGGAAGAAGTGGCTCGGGGCCGGAGCCGGGTGGGGGTTGTGCCGGAGCTAGCTGTGCGAGCGGCCCTCAGGGTCCACACCAACGTACAGCGTCCCCTCCGATCCGCCGATCCAGCCCTCGGCCCAGCCGCGCATCATCGACGAGGTTTCGGGATAGACCTTGTAGTGGGCCGGATCGAACTCGACGTTGTAGCGCTCGCACAGGAATCGGAGCTTCTCTTCCTGGGCGGGGGTCATGGCGGACATGGGGTCCTTTCAGTGCTGTGCGCGGTAGGTCATGGCCGGTAGACAAAGACGAATTGGGCGAGCTGCGCGGGTTGTCCGGGATTACTCACCGCGGTCTCCATGGTCTCCAGGACCACCGAAGCCGGGAACGCGTCCAGCTCGGGGTTGTCGAAAAACATCTTGCGAGCCAGGTCCATCGGACCGTGGCCCTCGGGGACGGTGTGCGACCAGAGCGGAGCGCCTGTGGCGTGGTCACAGGTTCCGGAGTACATGCTCAGAGAGGCTCCCGAGGTGACGGTCATGGTGTATGAGCCTAGGGCAGGAGAGTGTCCGGAGCCGGGATCGACGCACACCATCCTGGATCAGGAATGTATCCGGGCACCGGATTCCGGGCTGGGCGGTTTCGATTCCGTCCAGGTACGGACGTCTCCGCCGCCGCGTCCGTCCTCGGGAAACACGTCTGAGTCGGAATCCGTGAACAGGCAGATCGCCTCTCCAGTATCCGTGTCAATAACAACTAATCTGGTTGGTTGTGTCCGAAGTGCGCAGGTGCACGGGAAGATACAGTTCGTAGGAACCCTACATCCGAGGAGAGTGCGATGGAGCACATTCAAGCGGGGAACACGACATTCCGTGGCCGCAGCGGTACCGAATACGCCCGAATCATCGCGGCCAACAAGAGTTGGAGATTCGTCGGGGACCAGGTCGTTGACGACAGAGGTACGCCGGTATCTACCACCATCGAGGCCCTCGCTGACACTGCGGCCCGGCTGGGGTGGTATGACGACGCAGCCGTGCACTGGACCCTGATTCCCGACGCAGGAATCGAGGCGGCCGACGCCGTTCGCGCGGCGGGCTGACCGAAGGAGACACCACCTCTCCGGGGCGAGGGGTCAGCCGAATCGCGGGTCGGCCACCCAGCCGTTGGACCCGATGGACGTCACCTGCGCCACGAACTGATCCACCGGGCCGCCGTCGACGGAGTAGGTGTTGTAATGCGGCACGGACCCGGCGTCTCCGGTAACAATCTCGTCGAGGAGCATCTCCTGGAAGGAGTGGTCGTCCTCGCCGGGAAAGCGCTCCGGCCATTTCAGCTCGCCCATGTGCAGGTGGTCGAGCTGCATCGGGTTGTAATACTCACCCTCGTCGAGTGCCGATCGCAGCGTGGCGATCTGGTCGGGGGTGAGCGTCCCGATTAGGACGATCTGACCGGTCGCCTTGTAGTTGGCGGCATCCCGGTACAGGACGGGGATGACGGTTTCGTGTGCCATTGGAGCGCTCTTTCTCTCAGTGGTGAGTCGCTCCGAGTATCGCCCCAGGAGGGCCGCGGGGTGCGGCGTGACACGCGCCGGTGTGGGCGGGAAATAGCCCCTACCTAACGCTACTATCGTGTCGGGAACCGGATGATGGGCAGCGACTCACGCGAACGTCACTGGCGATGGGGAGTGGGGCAGGGCTGCCGGTTCCCGTACCGGGCTGCGGCCCTACATGGTCCGAGGAATTCCACGACGTGGTTCCGGACGGCTGCCGGGTCCGGGCCCGGAGAACCACATGGCGCCCCGAGAAGGTGCCGGGAAATGCGGCTGGGTGTGGCGGTAAGGGTGTCCGTTACCAACAACACACCGGGGATGATCCCCGCGGTAGTGAGTACACCCGCTAGTATCCGTACGGCACGGAATCACACACCCCCCGCAGAGAAAGACCGTTACGTTATGAGCGAGAGCCCGTTGGAAGACGTCGTCTCCAAGCAGTACGAGGAGTGGATTTACCCCGACCCGATCCAGGACCTCACCTCCTGGGCCCAGAACAACTGGCAGTGGTTCGACCCCAGCCATGCGTTCAAGGTGCTGTGGCCGGAGAAGACGCCCCGTACCGGTCTGGACATCCTGATCGCGGGTTGCGGCACCAACCAGGCCGCGGTGTTCGCCTACAACAACCCGGAATCTCGGATCACCGCCATCGACGTGAGCACTACGTCACTGGAGCACACCGAGTACCTGAAGAACCGCCACGGCCTGGACAACCTGACCGTTCAGCGTCTGCCCATCGAGGAGGTCGGGGCGCTGGGTAAGGACTTCGACCTGATCGTGACCACCGGTGTGCTACACCACCTGGTCGACCCGCAGGCCGGAATGAACGCCCTGGCCCCGCTGCTCCGCAAGGACGGCGTGATGGCGGTCATGCTCTACGCCACCTTCGGGCGCCAAGGCGTGGAGATGATGCAGGACGTGTTCCGGGAGCTGGGACTGGGCCAGAGCAATTCGTCGATCAAGACGGTGCGCGAGGCCATCGCGCTGCTACCGGACAACCATCCGGTTCGCAGCTACCTCAACATCGCACCGGACCTGAACTTCGACGCAGGGGTGGTGGACACCTTCCTGCATGGGCGGGACTGCGACTACACCGTCGCGGAGTGTATCGAGCTGGTCGAGAACGGCGGTCTGGCGTTCCAGGACATGTTCATGCGCTCGTCGTACTACCCGGCCCCGCGTAAGGACACGAACGGCTTCCTGCGGTCGGTGGAAGAGCTGCCCCGCGAGAAGTTGTGGGGCGTCATGGAGCGGATCAACTTCTCCAACGCCTGCCACTTCTTCCTGGCCACCCACCCGGACCGGGCCCCGGAGAACTACGTCCTCGACTTCTCCACCACCGATTGCCTGCGGTACGTCCCGATGTTCCGGTACCGCTGCGGGGCCGACCGCAGCGGTGTGTACCGCGGCCTGTCCCAGGACGCCAACGGAAACACCCGGTGGAGCTGGGCGCTGAACATCGACGACCTCGAGGCCGAGCTGGTCCTGATGATCGACGGTAGGCGCAGCATCGGGGAGATCGCCGAGGCGGTCTATGCCCGTAAGGACGACTTGGGTATCGGCGTCAATCGCGTTGAGATCGAGCGACAGATTCGTCGGATGTTCCAGACTCTCTGGCGGTTGGATTTCATCACCGTGGACCTGTCCGTGTCGGCTGCTCCGGCGAAGAAAGCCGTAGCGGAGAAGGCTGCTCCGGCGAAGAAAGCCGTAGCGGAGAAGGCTGCTCCGGCGAAGGCTGCTCCGGCGAAGAAAGCCGTAGCGAAGAAGGCTCCGGCGAAGAAAGCCGTAGCGAAGAAGGCTCCGGCGAAGAAAGCCGTAGCGAAGTAAGACATACCGAAACGGGGTCTGACGCACTAGCGCGCCAGACCCCGTTTTGATGTGCCCGGATAGGGGCTGTCGTGGGAAACCAGACGACCGGTACCGGCCCTGAGCCGGATCAGCCGCTTACAGACCGTGCAGAAGCCCATGACGTCGGCAACGCCGCCGCCGATCTGGTTAGTGCCACGGCATTCAGTCACGGACTATCCGCCAGCCGCAGGTGTGGATGTGTCCGGTCTGGGCCTGCCCGACCTGGAAACCCCGGAGCCGGTATTTATGTGTCACGCCCCCTCTGGTGTCGGTCGATCTGGCAGTTCCAGCAGCGACAGGCGTCGTCTTTGGAGCAGGGAGCTTCGTGCAGGGTGTAGCCCGCACAGGCGTGCAGGTCTGTTTTCCAGCCGCCGGTGAGGTCCGGGCCCTTGTCACTGCTCATAGGTCCTCCTTGGGCGTGTCCGTCAGACCAGTGTGCGCACCGGTGTCTCAGCTGCCGGGACGCCCCGCCGGATCGAGGTCCCAGGCCCAGAGCCCGGAGCGGAAATCGAAGACCTCGTCGGTATGTACGGACCAGGCACAGTAGCGGCAGTGCCACCAGTCTCCGGAGGGAAACTTGTGGCTCTTGATGTACGCGCCCTTCTTAGTGCACGTCGGGCAGCGATGGAAGGCCGTCACACCATGTACGGCTCCGCTGGGCGGATTTCTGCCTCAGCGTTCCTGGAGTTCGAAGGCCGCCTCGGACACGTTGGCCAGAGCAGCGCCCAGAAGGGCGTAGGCCGGATGCTCGACGGGGACCTCAGATTGGAGCGCCCGGAGATCGCGCTCGGTGTCAGCGATCCGGGCGAAGATCGAGTCGGTGGGCATATGTCAGTCCTCGGGATGTAGGTCAGGTGTGGGAGTCGAGGGAGTTCGTATCAGTACGGCGACCACCCGAAGAACAGCCACTGCCCGGTCGTCAGGGGAATGGCCCCGGCGGGGCAGGCGATGTCGGCGAAGCGGGGGTCGGCGTCGGAGAGTAGGTCCTCGGCGATCTGTATCGCCTCGGATTCCGGCAGGGGGGCGGTGTCGGCGACCACCCAGCTGTCCTTCTCGAGGACGCTCCCGGTACGGCCCCCGGTGCCGAAGGTGTTCCTGGCGGTTTCCACCGCGGTTCGGAACGCCTC
>Ga0164293_10004587_pt1 | contig 11820 bp, 14 predicted proteins | sample GEODES118metaG_FD_111487 | JGI IMG/M metagenome (GOLD analysis project Ga0164293, IMG submission 111487) | Eutrophic lake water microbial communities from Lake Mendota, Wisconsin, USA - GEODES118 metaG | ecosystem: Environmental > Aquatic > Freshwater > Lake | place: USA: Lake Mendota...
ATTGGCCTTGATGATCGCAGAACATATGGTACTACCTTTGAATTTGCCTTGATGGCCGAAGATACATTTAGTGATCGTGTATGGCCACCAGGTCACGAGCGAGAAGGACAGCAGGTTGTATTACGCGACTATCAGATAGAGATCATTAACGACTTTTTAAATAATCCGCAGAGCTTGCAAGAAATTGCCACAGGTGCAGGCAAGACACTTATTACAGCCGCACTGAGTTGGCAAGCTGGCAACTACGGCCGTAGCATTGTTATTGTACCCAACAAGAGTTTGGTAACACAAACTGAAACAGATTATCGTAATTTAGGCCTAGATGTAGGTGTTTACTTTGGTGATCGCAAAGAATGGGGTCGTCAGCATACCATATGCACTTGGCAAAGTCTCAACAACTTGTTAAAGAATACCAAGTCGGGTGAAGCTGAAGTCACTATTCAAGAGTTCTTGGAAGATGTAGTATGCGTGATAGTGGACGAAGTGCATATGGCCAAAGCAGATGCACTTAAAACATTGCTAACTGGTGTAATGGCACATATACCAATTCGATGGGGTCTTACTGGTACAATACCCAAGGAAGATTTTGAATTTCAAGCCTTGCACGTTAGTTTAGGTCCTGTAGTAGGCCGTTTACGTGCAAGCGAACTACAGTCACAAGGTGTATTGGCACAATGCCATGTAAATATTGTACAGCTACAGGATCATGCAGAGTATAAGGATTATCAAAGCGAGCTTAAATACTTGGTAACCACACCAGAACGTATCGAAGCAATTGCTAAAGTAATAGATAAGATTAAAGAAAGTGGCAACACACTTATACTTGTGGATCGTATCGAAACAGGCAAAATATTGCAAGCATATCTAAGTACGCTGTTTAGCTTGTTAAGCGACAAGCCCGAAGCGGTATTCGTATCTGGTTCAACCAAGGCCACGGACCGCAAAGATGAATACGATGAAATTGCTACAAGTACTAACAAAGTTATTATCGCAACATACGGTGTTGCTGCTGTCGGTATCAACATTCCTAGGATATTTAACCTGGTTATGGTGGAATCTGGGAAGAGCTTTACTAGAGTAATACAAAGTATTGGTCGCGGTATTAGAAAAGCCGAAGACAAGGACCATGTAGAAATTTGGGACATTACTAGTACTTGTAAGTTTGCCAAAAGGCATTTAACCAAACGCAAGGCTTTTTATAAAGAAGCAAACTATCCATTTAGCTCAGAGAAATTAGATTGGCAGACAACAAAATAAATCAATATCCAGCTAATCTTTGCTTGGCTCCTTTTGCATACCTGACATTTGATCCAGCAAACAATGTGAGTCCGTGTCCGGCCTTGGGCGGAAGTGTTTGGCGGTTTGGTGATCAGACCATACACAAGATTTGGACCAACCCAGAGCTGACTGCTTTTAGACAGGACATGTTGGAAAACAAACGTCACGACGTGTGTAGTCGTTGCTGGGAAGAAGAATCTGTGGGTATGCCCAGCCAACGCACTCGCTTGTGGGACATGACGTTAGACCCTGCTGGTATCGCTACTAACATATTGGAAACTGATACTACTCCGCAGGCAGTGTTAGAACCAGCTACCTATCTCAAAGGCCCCATGCAATTGGCCATCAAGATCAGCAATGTGTGTAATTTGCGATGCCGCAGTTGCAACAGCAACGACAGCGTGACCTTGGCTGTGGAAGGACGCTATTACGAAGAAAACTATCAGCTTCGAGACAATGTGTATTTTCAAGAAACTCGAGCCCAAACTTTTTCAGATCAACAGATTGAAGACATAGTTTCTGTATGCCATAATGTTCGTCGCTTGGAATTCTACGGTGGCGAACCCTTGCTGGATCGACAGCTACCGCAGCTACTACAGCGACTGATAGATCAAGAATACAGCCGACAAATAACTATCAACATCAGTACCAATATCACGCAGCCTTTAACAACTAAATTGGTCAAGCTATTGTTGGCCTTTGAAAAAGTACAAATCAATCTAAGTATGGACGGGTGGGCAGAAAAGTTTGAGTATCTAAGACACCCGGGTAACTGGGATTCAGTATATCAAAATGTGTTTGCTTTTAAACGCTGGGCTCGGGCCAGCAACGGGCGTATTACACTGTTGCCGGTGATCACAGTGACTACAATGAACGTGCATCACTTGCCAGACTTAGTGGCCAACATGAAGCAGCATTTTGATCTGGTGCCATTTTTGATCTTGTGTCGCAAGCCCTACTACTTTAGCGTTAGAAACATTCCCGAACCCATTGCTGAAGAAATCCGTGACCGTTTGACAGCATACACCGATTACAACTTTGCAGCCATTGTTCGTGCCTTGGCCGAACCAGCAGATCCTGCAATGTGGGAAGAGTTCAAATCCTGGACTCAAATGATTGATCAATATCGTAAGGAAAGGTTTTCCACTACTTTCCCTGAATACAATCAATTGATTAAACGTCATGATGCCACAGCAAATTTATAGGTTGCATTTTGTCAAATAACCTGTTAAAATTAAAACATGAGAATACTAACCCTTGACAACTGTCACTACGATTTAAATACACTACCTGAAGAAGTGGACGAGATGCGTTTTGCTATTTTGGATAATTCAGATCCGCACAATCCAGACTACCATTACATACCTTTAATTTTTCTTGAAAGCTTCAACAGTCCGGCATTGGTATTACAAATAGGCGACTACACAGTCAAGATGCCAATGGATTGGAGAATGCTGATTGGAGAACCGGATTCCGGGGATTTAGAAGTTATACCCTTGACCAGTATCAACGATAGAGGCTTCAAGGCTTTTCAATTTAATCCACTAAGTAGTTTTAGTCCAACTTTTCTTGACATCGAAATAGTGGATGTATATCACGATGTGGCATGGTACAGTCCAAAATTAAAAAATGGACAGATGCTAGCAGTACCGTTAAATGATGATTCAAAGCCAGAATGTGTTTATTTTGTCAAAGACATCAGCCGCAATTGTGAGATAGTTGATTATTCAAAGGCTTGGTAAATGAAACAATACGAAGACAATCCCTCCGCACCCAAAATCGTTGTGAACCAACCGGACAAAAAAGAAAAAGATTTAGAACGGCGTGTTCGAACTTTGTCGGACCAGGTGTCTGCACAACAAAAAATCATTGACAGAATGCACAGAGATATAGTACGCTTACGTACATCCATCAACGAGGTATCAGCAAGGATCAAGTAATGTCGCAGACAAGTGATAAACTAAACATTGCTAACGAGATGAAACAGTTTGATCTCAAGAACCGCGGCTTCTACGACGAGCTAACGCCAGAAGAACGTAAAAAGTTCAGCAACTTTCTCATGATACGCTGGGGCAGTAGTGTACAAGGCTCTCAAGAACTGCAAGAGTACTATGTGCAGAGCTGCAATCACTACTTTAACAAAAACTTCTTTGCTATCAGCAAGCATCCTAAACTACAATGGCTGTGTGCCACAGCAGTTAGTCCCGGTATGGGAGTACATAGACATCAATGGATTAGTCCCAAGAAGAAAGAAGCCGGCGCAGGCACTGTGCGAAAACAGTTGGCTGAATTGTTTCCCAACATGAAGGATGACGAACTTGATCTGCTGGCAAAGATTACAACTAAGAAAGAACTTGACCAATACATCAAAGACCACGGCAACGAAGTTAAAAAATGAAATTTGAATGTCAATACTGTAAGAAATCGTTTGCCAAAGAAACCACACTTGTGGTGCATGTTTGCGAGCAAAAGAAACGATATCAAAGTCAAGGTGAAACCGGTATTCAATTGGCCCTACGTGCTTATCAGAAGTTTTATGAAATGAGCCAAGGTTCCGGCAATCCCAAATCGTTTGATGACTTTGCTCGCAGTCCTTACTATAGAGCGTTTGCCAAGTTCGGTCAATACTGTGTTAGCATACGAGCTGTTAATATTCCTCGCTTTACTGAATGGTTATTGAAAAATAATAAGAAGATTGACTATTGGTGTAGCGATCGAGTATATGGTGAATTCCTGGAACAGTATCTCAGAATAGAAAGTCCCATGGATGCACTACATAGATCAGTTGAACACAGTATTCGATGGGGTCACGAAACAGGCAACCCTGCAAATGATTATTTGCGTTATGGTAATGACAATACAATATGTTATGCTGTCACTACAGGACGAATTAGTACTTGGGTTCTATACAATTCTCAATCGGGACAAGAGTTTTTAGGACGCATTGGATCCGATCAGATTTCTATGATATGGTCTTTTATTGATGCTGATTTCTGGAATCAGAGATTCAAAGATTATCCAGAAGATACTGCTTATGTTAAAGACATTTTAAAACAGGCAGGTTGGTAATGAGTGCAGACATTGATATCGACATGCCAGATCGTGCAGCCCTACTGAAACTCATAAAGCACACAGCCGCTAGACAAACAGTACAAGGTCAAGTGCGTAGCCATAATTCTGGTGTGTATGTAACAGACATACCTGTGGATCCTATCAATAATTGTGCTGCAATTGATTACAAAATAGCCGAGTCTCGTGGATATTTTAAGATCGATCTTTTGAATATGAGTGTTTATCAGCTGATTCAAGATCCTGAACACTACCAGCAAGTGTTAGCACAAGAACCTGCATGGTCGCGTTTATGGACCGATTCTGCCTGGGCCAGCCAGCTAGTTCACGTGGGCAACTATACTGAATTGCTAAAAACCATGCAGCCCGATAACATACAAAGGATGGCTGCATTTATATCGATTATCCGCCCAGGCAAGGCACACCTGCAGAACAAACCCTGGGCAGAAGTGTTTAAAACTGTTTGGGATGGTGACGATTCAAAGGGATTTATTTTTAAGCACAGCCATGCAATTTCTTATAGTGTTTTGGTTGCACTACATATGAATCTACTCAACCCGCCGCACTAGAGTAATACTTTTACGTTTGCTTTTTCTACGAGTTAGATCATTCAAGCTGCAAACAGGACCGCATAAAACATCCAGGTCTTTATTGACAAATGTTCTGCGATATATTCTAAACGGCTCCCATTCTGCTTTGAGGAAAATGTTGATAGGAACAGATCTATTACTCTCCCACCACCAGACACTGGCCAATTCTAAAAATAGATGCTTGAGATCAGTATCTTGAATATGACCAAAGTCGTAAATAGTGGTAATATTTTCGTCGCGATTTTGTATGATGCCCACGTATTCCACACCGGCATAAACGCATAGTGACATGAAAGGGTACTTCTCAGTTAGTTGTTGTATTATGTTTAAGCCCATAAATATTAAAGGAGATTTCTAAATGTATATAACCACTGCTTACTTATACCAACAAATTCAGCCGGTATTATTGATAGACATCAGTGGTGCATTTTTTGACGCAAGGTGGGATCCAGTGTACGCAAAAAACTTAACTTTAAACCTAGGGGTCGATAATGTGATCCTGTTTCAATTCCAGAATCAAGATCAGAAACCAACTAGCATAGTGGGTGCTACATTTACCTTTCGCATCATCAGCCAAAACGGCGAAGATTTGTTGTTTGCCAAGGAAATGGTTCCACTGAACGCTGCTACAGGTCGCGCCAAAGTCACTATTACTGCTGAAGAAACTCAGCATTTCCAAGAACAACCGGCCAGCTACAGCATTGAAATATCATCTGGCGTATTAGATCAAGCTGTGTTCACAGATGATCAAGCAGGCGCACGTGGCACAATCAATATTGTAAATTCGGTATTCCCAGCATTTAATGCCAGTCAAATTCTAACTGTACCTAGTCAAGCCCCTGTGGGTAATGTGTACTACACAAGTACTGTGACCACAGATGGTGCGCCACTAACTACTTTTCAGTTAGATACTGCTGACATTACTGGTAACATTGCAGTGCAAGGCGCAACTGCTGCCACTGCAAATACAGTAGAATGGTACAATGTACCATTTGAAGACTTAAAAACTGGTAACGTAATCAATCAACTTGATCTAACCAACAGCACAGAAAGATTGGGCATCAACGTGGCCGGCTATCATCCTTATATCCGTCTCGAACTAAACTTCAGTAACGGCGAACTAGCAGAAATACTTTATAGATGAAATTCAAAAAGATAGTGGGATTTGGAGACTCATGGATTTGGGGCGATGAGCTGCTGGATCCTGCTTTGATCAATCATCCTCAAGCACATCCTGTGATACAGGAAAATACAGACTACAGAGAAAGTCATTGCTTTCTGGGACAGTTGGGCAAACACTATGGCGTTCCAGTAGAAAACTTTGGGATCAACGGCGGCAGCCTACAAAGTGCTATATGGACTTACCTGTGGTGGCTAGATCACGAACAACTGGATCCCAACGATTGTCTTATCCTAGTAGGTCATACTGATGCCAATCGTACAAGTTTTTACAATCCACGTCATGTAAGTTACAGCAATGATCCGCCGTGGAATAGATACGTTCACAGTCAATGGATTCACAGTGGATTTGAGGAAGAAGATCGCACTTGGACTCAAATGGTAAAGGCGCATACAGTATTGACTGACTGTGACCAAATACATCAACTCAATTATAGACAAAGTTTAGCATTCTTTGAAGGGCAATATCATACCTTGAGTCGTAATGTGGTACAGTTCTGTACTATACATCCACCTATGGTTGCTCAAACTTGTAATCTGATCTGGCCAGACCGCAGCTTAAATGCATATATCTATCCCAATCAACATTTAATGGCACCCAACGGTCACCCAAACGAAGCTGGACATCGACTTCTCCGCGACCGCTTGATTCCCGAGATAGAACGTGTTATACTAGCTTGATGCTAGATATTGTCCAATACCTCCCAGGAAAACGTAAACAAGCAAGTTCAGGCTGGATCAGCTTTAGCGGACCATGTTGCGTTCACAACGGCGAAAGCACGGATAAGCGACAGCGTGGCGGTCTGTTAAGTAGCCCTGACGGCTGGAGTTATCATTGTTTCAATTGCAATTTTACAGCCAGCTTTATTTTGGGACGCAATCTCAGTGTCAAAGCTCGTAAATTGCTGGGATGGTTAAACGTACCGCAGGAAGAAATAGAACGTGTTAATCTAGAAAGCCTGAAGCACCGCAGCATTACAGGTTTAATAGATGATAGACAACGAACTGCTGCTGCTATACAAGGCATACGTTTTGAAGAATGCGACATAGGTGGTGCTGAGTTTGTAACACCACATCATACAGAAATTTGGAAATACCTGCGTCGTAGATGTGCGCCTTTAGATTATCCTTTTATGGTTAGCGCCACTACGTTTGCTAGAGCTGGTGTAATTATACCATTTACATACGACAATACAGTAGTAGGCTGCACAACTAGATTTTTAGATGACCGTAATCCTCGTTGGGTAAACGACTTCCAACCGGGATATGTATTTGGAACAGACCTACAACATGCTGACTGGCAGCATGTAATTGTAACTGAAGGTATATTCGACGCATTATGTATCAGCGGGCTGGCACTTATGCACAATACTGTAAGTGATGCACAAGCCAGACTGATACGTAACTTAGGTAAAGAAATAACTGTAGTGCCGGATCAGGACAAGCCGGGTATGGAACTAGTGGATCGCGCTATAGAATTAGGCTGGGCTGTTAGCATGCCAGCTTGGTCGGATTGCAAAGATGTAAACGATGCTGTAATCAAATATGGGCGGTTGGCAACTCTGCTAACTATAATGCAATCAAGAGAAACAAGTCGAATTAAAATTGAATTAAGGAAAAGACAAATTGTTAAACAATTACGGAGTTGATGTACAAAAGCTTTTCTTGGAAATGATGATGCAAGACGCATCCAGCTATGTTCGTGTACAGAACATTTACAATCCAGAAAACTTTGATCGCACATTAAGACCGGCTGCTGAGTTCATTATGACACATTGCAATGACCATAAGACCATGCCGGATCGCACACAAATTAAAGCAACAACAGGAATAGCCTTACAGGAAATACCAGACTTAAATGAAGGACACTTTGATTGGTTCCTAGAAGAGTTTGAAGGATTTACCCGCAGACAAGAATTAGAACGAGCAATTTTAAAGTCAGCAGACTTGCTGGAAAAAGGCGAGTATGAGCCAGTTGAAAAGCTAATCAAAGATGCTGTGCAAATCAGTCTGACCAAAGACTTGGGCACAGACTTTTGGGCAACGCCAAAAGAAACACTCAACAAGTATTTCAACAAAGGTGGGCAAGTATCAACCGGATGGCCACAGATGGATCATATCTTGTATGGTGGATTTAGTCGCGGTGAACTGAACATTTTTGCCGGAGGATCTGGGTCAGGTAAGAGTTTGGTTATGATGAACTTGGCATTGAATTGGCTACAGCAAGGATTGTCTGGAGTATACATTACACTAGAACTGTCAGAAGAACTGTGTACCCTGCGTACAGCAGCCATGCTAACTGACATGAGTACCAAAGACATTCGACGTGATTTAGATTCTACTGAGCTTAAAGTTAAAATGGCAGGTAAGAAGTCGGGGTCATATCGTATTAAAAGTTTACCGGCACAAAGCAATGTAAATGATATCCGTAGCTTTATCAAAGAGTACGAGATTCAAACAGAAACAAAGATTGACTTTGTGATGATTGATTACTTAGATTTGATTATGCCAGTATCTGTTAAAGTTAATCCAAACGATCAGTTTATCAAAGACAAATACTCAGCAGAAGAATTGCGTAACTTGGCAATTGAACTCAACGTGCTAATGGTAACAGCTTCGCAGCTTAACCGTAGTGCAGTAGAAGAAATTGAGTTTGACCATAGTCATATTGCTGGTGGTATCAGTAAGATCAACACAGCTGACTTTGTGTTTGGTATCTTTACAAGTCGTGCCATGAAAGAGCGTGGTAAGTATCAAATGCAATGTATGAAGTCACGTAGTAGTCAGGGTGTTGGCAACAAAGTAGACTTAGACTACAACATTGAAACCATGCGTATTACAGATGCAGGGCTTGATGAAAGTGGGCATGCATTTGGCAACGGCGGCCCACCAAAGCCCAACATACTGGATTCAATTAAGGTTAAGAGTCAGATTAAAGATGATACTGAACACAGCAAAGTCACAGCTGATATACAGAGCAGCAAACTCAAACAGTTATTGGGAACAATTAAACAAGGATAACACATGAATTTAATATGTTTTCCTCACTATACCTGCGGTGGATTGTTATGTGATATCATAGAAGATACCATGAGCGAATTTGCCGACAACGGCGGACTTTCGAGTCCCACACACAATGCAGGTAAGATTGGTGATTCAGCTGATGTATTTGATAACTACGATGTTGACGAATTTATGAATAGAGTACAACCCTGGATGGATTCCAGCAGATGGATAGGGACACATTGCTGGCCAGGCCTGTTGCCCTTGGACAAATTTGAATTTGTCATTAACGTCACTACTGCTACCTATGCCAGCAAGATATATCGTTGGTACAGAGCTTATCAGCTGTTCTTTGCTCCCATGTGGCAACATTTGTCAGGCGATGAATTGGTTGATCAAATAAAACAAAAAGCTAAATTTTATCTTAAATCAGCAGAACCTGTTGTTGCACCTAATGTGTTAAATTTAGAGTTTGCTGATGTAGTAAATCAAACTGAAGAACTAGCGCAGGCCCTAGATAGAGGCCGTGTTCCCAGAAACAATTCAAACACGCATTTGACCAGATGGGCTGAACAAAATAAATTTCTATACGAAACTGACATTTGGAACAGCACGGCTGCTAAAAGTTTCTTTCACGCTGAATTTGAAATCAACTTAGGTCGTGGCTACCAGTGGGGCGCCGACAAGCATTACCGCACATGAAGAAAATATACACATTCGGTGATGGTTTTGCAACTGGTCACTTATGGCCTGAATGGCCGCAAATACTGCAAGCCCTAGTGCCAGACTACCAAGTGATTAATGACTGTTCTGCTGTTGGCGCAGGAGCAGAATATCTAGTAACTGGGTTTGTAGATCTTATACCAGAACTGGAAAATCATCTGGTAATTTTCCAATGGCCCATGGCTGAAAGATTTGATAAACTCGTCGAAGACAAGCACTGGTTCCATGTGGGCAAAACAGATCCTGTTTATCACTTTAATTTTCATAAACGACCCTACGGAATCTGGTGGATCAGCAGCGCCAGTCGGCAGCCCCAAGTGCGAGAATATCATGAAAAATTTGTACAGTCCGGGCAGCATAAAATACGACTAACAAACTATCAGACATTAGTACGCAATACCTTAGAAAATCTCAACTGTGACTATTATTTTACATCAACAGATGAGCACCAGTACTATTCAACCTTGAATAGATTTGCAGAAACAAGACAGCAAGAAATACAGCCCAGTCCCATTGTACACTACTATTTTCTAATAGAAAAAATCTTGCCGAATATCAATATAACATATGACCCAGTTCGGGCAAAACGCTTAGAAAATCTGATCACAGCACAGTCCTGGCAGTCTTACGATCCTTATGGCAAAGAAATTTGGCGTGATCTTGTTGCCCGTTTAGATTAACAAAACCGATAAATAACACAAAGGTACTGGCTATTATGCAGAAAAAAACTCGCAGCATTCTGGAAGAATTAGATTCGATCTATCAAGATCGTTTCCAGGATCGAGATCGTCGCTATATTGTAGAAAGCCGTGCCACTAATGTGATTGCCAGTGCTATTAGATTAATTGAACAGATAGAATCAGCTTATCCCCCTGATCAAGCAGACAATCTAGTGAGAAAACTACTAAATGCAATACGTGACCGCGACCCTACAAAATTTACTAGAACAGTGAGAAGAACAGATGAAAATTAAAGATGTATTAATAGAGCAAACATCTCCAGCGTTGCAGCCTGCTGAACAACCTGCTGCACAACATGCTGCACAACCTGATGCACAACCTGCTGCACAACCTGGGGCTGAAAAAAATGTACAGCAGGCGGCTGTACAAACCAAAGGTCAGCAGACTCAAGGCATGTTAAACGTACAGGCGTTGAAGCAACTGTTGCCGGGTGTTGACGGAACCAAATTAACGCAGGCTATGACAGCAGTTAAATCAGGCGCTATGACAACGGCACACTATCAAATATTAGGAATGGCTTTCCAACAGTTGGTTCAAGCAGATCCTGCCACCACTGTCAAAGCAATGAATCTGTTAAAGCGAGTACAACAGGAACCAGTGTCAGAAGCAGGAGTGCTAGATTATGCCAAGGCTATAGGCCAGAACATTGGTCAGAGAGTCACAGGCCAGACCCCAACTCAGACCATTGGACAAGCAGCTACCTCGTCTGCAGCAGCAGCAAATGCAAAAACCATAGGCCTTACTGCTGCTAAACAATGGGCCAACAAAGCAGCATTGCTAAGACAACAGGCATTGGCAGCAGCAACAGCCGCTAGAACACCGCCCGCTGACCCAAGAAAACCCATTGCTGACGATGTTTATAAAGCACATCTTGAAGACTTTGTTAACAGAGTGATGTTTCGCGGAGATATGGATGCGTTGGATGCTGCTAGTAAGCCTCAGGTTGATAACGCAATTGCAAAATTAGTAGCATCGCAAGGTTCAGTTAAACCGGACGAATTTAACGCTCTGGCATTGGCATCATTGACGGCTAGAACCACTAGACCTGGGTCAACACCTAAACCAGTTGATCCGTCTGCACCAGTACCAACAACAGCATCAGTGGAAACAGAGTTAGCAGCACAAGGTGTCAGAATACGCGACAATGAAACGCAGATGAACAAGGCATTGTACACAGCTGGTATTGATCCCAGAATAAAGGCCACCGGTGACCCCAGGGCAGAAATGTTGTTGAAAAG
>Ga0164293_10004588_pt1 | contig 11820 bp, 17 predicted proteins | sample GEODES118metaG_FD_111487 | JGI IMG/M metagenome (GOLD analysis project Ga0164293, IMG submission 111487) | Eutrophic lake water microbial communities from Lake Mendota, Wisconsin, USA - GEODES118 metaG | ecosystem: Environmental > Aquatic > Freshwater > Lake | place: USA: Lake Mendota...
ATATCAAAACAAGGATGAAATTGGCGGTTTTTCAAATAAAAACTTTTGGAGTTCCACCGTGTATTCTGATAATAATCTTGGTTGGCAGAGTTTTGGAGATGGTAGAGCCAGTAGAACCAAGAAAGAGGCAAAATATGTAAATGTTCGGGCTGTAAAAACCAATTCGGCGGAATCAACCCAATTAGAAAAACAATACAAAACAATTGACTTAAATGATAATAATTTCGATAAAACCGATAAAGGTAAAAAAGTAGAGGCAGCGAGTGAACTCCAACCTAATATTGTAAATGCTTTGAAAAAATTAACTAATAAAATAGACAGGGATTATTTGTTAAAAATCTTGGATAAGCCGGACCCGGAAAATAAAAATGGCGATATTTGTGGGACAACTACAACCGTTTGTTATTGGTGCAATAAGAGAGTTCAAATATCAAAGTTTTATAAGTCAAGAGGCAATCAACTTTTAAATACTTTAGTTATCAGTAATTTTGGAATGGAATTAGATTTGAAACGTAAAATTGAGGAGATTAGAAAAAATGGATTTTATTACTGCGAAGCAAATTTAACCTGGAATAAATACTATTGCTCCCGTGAATGTGAATACTTGTATCAAAAAAGTAAAAAAGGATTTTAAATTGTGGGGGGCTTATAGTATGAATGGTGATGAAAATTGTCCAATTTAGTAAGAGGCCTTTTGCCTTATTGTAAATCAGAAGAACCAACGTTTAAAAGCCTGTAATGGTATGTTCCCTATCATCAAGGAGGACTTGGTTATTACTATTGTTTATAAGCAAGGGAAAACAATATTATGATGTTACTTTAAAATGAAAATTCAGTTGAGTTAAAAATATATTGTAGATTTATATTAAATTAATTATAACTATGAAAAAGCTTTTATTCTTACCATTATTGCTAATTACTTGTTTTTCTTTCGCACAGGAGATTCCTAAATTAAAATTAACCCCAACAGGAGTTGAAGCAATTGTTGTTAATGTAGACAGTCTAAAAGCTGACTACTTATTTAAGAAGGCAGTTAATTGGGTTCAAGAGACATATAAAAATCCTGATAAAGTACTTAAAACTAAGATTGAAAATGAAAAAATAAGAGTAGATGGCTTTGCTAATAATGCCTGGTGGTATAAAACACTTGGTATGAAAATGAGTTATAATATGGACTATTCTGTTGAAGTTTCTTTTAAAGATGGCAAGTACAGATTTGAATTTGTTGTTGGACAATTTTATACAGATAGTGGTCAAAAGTTTTTAGCAAACTATTCTAGCTTTTTTAAGAGTTCAGGAGAAGTCAAAGGGGTTTATTCAGAAGCTGTTCCTAGTTTAGAAGAAACTATGAATAATCTATCATTGTCATTTTACAACTATGTTACTGGTTTAAAAACAAAAAAAGATTCTAATTGGTAAATAAATTACACGAAATAAAATATTACATAAATACTTAAACTATGAAGTTTAAACTCATTATATTATTAACATTTATTTGCCTCATTTCTCATAATTCAGTTTTGGCGCAGAATCAGGTTAAACCCGTTGAGTATGAAATTGGAGTAATATTTTCTGCAGGTACGTTTGTAAAACTTAAAGGGTCCAATATAATTATTGCAGATTCTACTTTTACATCTAGATTTGATGACAAAACAGAAAAACTTTTGATAGTCAAATATTCTGAACTTTCAAATAAATATTTACTATCAGATGGTATTGATGAATTTGTTTTCACTATCACTGAAAATAAAGGCAAAATGAAAAGTTTTGAACACAATTACACAGGAATTTTCGAGGTTAAAGGTAAACCTGGTTCAATTATGTACTATTTAAATAAAAGGTAAATGAAAAAGGTTTTAAATCTGATTATATTTCTTGGTGTATTCTATACGGGCAATGCACAATCCGAATTTAAAATTAGTGATACATTGATTGTAAGTAATATTAATAAATCAGAGGTATTTGAAAGTTGGTTAGAATTTATCGCCGTTAACTTTAAGTCTGCAAATAATGTAATTCAATATCAAAATAAGGAGAGAGGAAAGATAATTTTAAAAGGTGATTTTAATGATGAATTTCGAACTAATTTCACTTTATCTCTTGGACTAACAGAAAATGGTTGGAATTACACCTTTGCAAACATAAAATCTCTCCAATACGAATATGATTATATAAAAGGGGATTCTGATTGCTATACAAAACAATGTAGAACGAATATAAAAAAGTGGAAAGAAAGTACATTAGGGAATTTTAATGGGTTAATCAAGAATATCATAAATACAACGGGATTGCTTAAAGACAAATAAATAAATTTGAAATGAAATATCCTTTCTTAATTATTTTTTTCTCTCTCATTTTAGGCTGTACAAGTACGCCACCAAAAGATAATTCTGATTATAAGCGTATCGTTGGTAGAACTGTAAAAATCCACAATCTTGAGATTGCACAATTTGATTTCCCCTACAAGTTGGACTGGGAAGATGCTAAGAAATCTTGTGAATCTCTTGGTGCGGGATGGAGATTGCCAAATGGGGATGAATTTGAAATACTTAAAAGATATAGAGTTAAAGTAGGTAATTTTTATGATGATTTATATTGGACCTCTTATGAAGAGGAATTTATTATTACTGATTTAGATAGTAGTAATAGCAATGAATTAGCGCGTTATTTTTCTTTTAATAATCAATATAAAAAGGGAAAGAGTTTTTATGGAGAAAATAGCAGTTTTAAAATAAATAAATTCTGGGTCCGAGCAGTTCGAAATTTCTAATTTATTATGAAGTTTATATTTTCAGTTTTATTAATTAGTATTACACAAATATGTTATTGCCAGATAACATTTGAAGAAGTCTTATCTTTTGAGGAAATGTCATTTAAGGAAATTCAGGCTTCGTTAATTGGACAGTATTCGATTATTAGAGATACGAAAGAGTATCGTTATTATCCAATCAAAAAGTGCAATCCACCTGAATTTGCTGAAGACAGCTGTCAATGGAAATGCATTATGCCTGATTATTTAGATGAAGTAAAGTCTAAGTATCCATTAAGCAAGGTTGTTTTCAAAAAGTCCTCAAATAAAAACTATGAAATAAAATTTAATCAAAACTCGGATTTTGCAGAAAATTATAATTCAGTAGCAAAAAAGGCAACAACATTTATTTATTTAAATGAAAGTAAAAGCTGGCAAAATAGCAATTGTAGAGATGAAATGGAAGAAGTTGATTCATATACTAAGTTACGTATTCAATTTGCTAATCAAGATGACTGGTACTACTTTAAGGCCAGTGTTGTAAAAAATGCCAATTTTCAAAGTACCTGGCAAAGTTCAAATGATTCTCTTATACATTTAAGGTACGGCATAAGGCGGTATCAAACTAAAACTGGAAATTGGAAGGGGATATTTATTGATATGTATGAAGGAACTACAACATATCACGCTTCAATAACATTTAATTCTTATGGAGTTGAATAGGTATTTACTTAAAAGTAAATTAATCCTTTTTTGATTTTGATTTAATTTCTTCAATATTTATTGGTGAAGTAAATCCCATCGTCCTAAGTACTCCTTTTCAATATCTTTGAATTTGCGCATAGTACTATCGTTTCGCTGTTGACCATTTTTCCCTTTTTCAGATAGCCATTTCTTGTGATTCGTTGAAGTGTATCGTGCCACAACCTTACTTGGTACTATATAATACTCTGGTAAAAAGTCTGTACTTCTCAAATTGACGAATACATAGAAGATATTTTCATCATTTAATTTTTCGCACTTTTCATTTAAAACCCATTCAGACTTGTTAATCTGATTTGTCTTCACTTGTATTCCAAGGTTTTTCGTAGCCTCCTCATTACAGACCAAAATATCTATCCCTTTTGTATTTTTCAACGTAACTGAACAGATGTAGCCTCTTCGTGATAATTCAGCGGCAACAAAATATTCACCGGAAACGCCCGCTAAAATTGGTGATATTTTACTCATTATTGATACTTTGAACTTTTAGATTGATGTTGGTAAAATTACTGTAAAGAGGTGCTAGAATCTTTAAGAAGGAAAAATTAGAGTTGAATTTGTATAATAGCTAGTTTAATAATTTAATTCACAGATTTATTTTAAAATGGATAATCTTTAAAAAGTTCCCCTAATAAGTTCCCCTTGTACAAATAAAAAATCCCTATAACATTGATTAACAATATGATAGGGACTAATAGTTGCTGTAGGGGGAGGAATCGAACTTCTTTTTTTTGCTTTACTTCTCTTTACTAATATTTATATTTATCTATTGATAATCAATGTAATTAGATGAAATGCAGAGTAAAGGGAATAAAGGGATGTTAAAAAAAAGGTTCCCCCAATAAGTTCCCCCATTAAAGAACATTGCTTAATTTGTGGTAATTCAAATTAGAGCTATGAATGTCAATTTTTATCTTAAGGACGGAAAGGCAACTAGGGAGGTTTTGATATACTGTTTAATCACATATCAAAATAAGCGTGTAAAGTACTATACCAATAGAAAAATACACCCTAAACATTGGAATCCAGAAAGTCATCAGGTTAGAAAATCTCATCCAAATAGTACGGCTTTGAATAGTTGGCTTCGAGATATTGAAACTTTTGTCGCTAAAATTGATTTGGAATGGAGCAGTAAGCATAGTTCTTCAGGCTTGATTCCAATAATTCCTCAATCCTATCTAAAGGAGAAACTAGATAAGTGGTTTACCAAAACTACAAGGCAAGAAAGAGAAGAAGATAATTTAAAATCATTCTGGGGGTTTTATAATCAGTTTTTGAGTAGAATGAAAAGTGGTTCTAGGGTTCATCTTTCAAAAGGGACCCCAATGGCACCAAAAACAATTTTCCAATTCGACAACCTAAAACGCCATCTTGAGAACTATCAAAGGGTAAAAAATATAAAGATTGAATTTGATAAAATTGACCTTTCTTTTTACAATGATTTCGTTGAGTATCTCACTTTAAAGCTTTTATTAGCGCCAAACACTATTGGTAAACTGATAACCAATTTGAAAGTTTTTTTAAGAGAAGCATTTGATGAGGGAATAACTACAAATAACATTTTCACTAATAGAAAATTTAGGTCTAATAATTCATTAGCTCATACAATATATCTAACTCAAATTGAGATTGATGAAATCCTTAAACTTGATTTAAGTAATAGCGTCAAACTTGAAAAAGTAAGAGATATGTTTATTATAGGTTGTCATACTGGTTTACGTTTCAGTGATATAGTAAATATTAGACCGGAGAATATTAACGATGGATTAATTGAATTAACTCAAGTGAAAACAAAAGAACAGATTGCTGTTCCTATGACAAAGGTGGCAGAATTGCTATTATCTAAGTATAATTATACAATTCCAAAAATAAGTAATCAAAAATTCAATGATTACTTATTTGAAGTTGTAAAGCAATGCGAGTGCTTGAATATCGAAGTTACAAAGATTGCAATCCAAGGTGGTAAAAAAATAGAAATCAAGAAGCCAAAATATGAGTTTGTTTCTTCGCATACTGCACGAAGGTCTTTTGCTACAAATGAATACAAGCTAAGAAATCTTACCACAAGAGAAATAATGAGTATAACAGGTCATAAGACTGAAAAAAGCTTTTATAAATACATACGCGAAACACCTAAAGAAAGTGCAGAGAGGATTAAGCTTATTTGGAGGGATAGGGAGCAAGGTGTTAAAGTCGGAAATCTAAAAATTGTCTAGATTGATGATTTAGAATATATTTTTTATTATATTAGCTATTATTTGTATGTTTCATTTAAAGCTAGTAAATCAAGCTTTTTTCATTGGACAGGCCGATAATAAGGATAGCCGAAAACTTAATAGAGTAGGCAAAATAATTTAAAGACAAATACAATGAGCAAAGGCGTTTTATGGACTATTAAAATAGTAGCTATATTTATTACAGTCGCATTTATGACTGGTTCTAAAATGGCAGGCGTGCCAATATTAATAACAAATATTATCGGTCTTGCCATTATAGTTGCAATTTGGAAATACAAGCCCGATGAGTCAAAAGATAAAAGTGATGAGCAAGAACTTGATAAGTCATAATGTTTAAAGATTATTATAAAATCCTCGAAATAGGGCAAAATGCCTCTGATTTAGATATAAAGAAGGCTTTTCGGGAACAAGCAAATAAGTGGCATCCTGATAAAAATAGTTCAGAAGATGCTCACGAAATGTTTATTCAAATTCACGAAGCATACTTGTTGTTAAAGGACAAGGAAGCTCGCGAAAGATATGATATTGAATATAATAAATTTAAGCAATATCAAGAACAGACAAAGCAATCTAAGAGTAATCAATACAAATCTGATGATTCTCAATATAAGACAGAGTCAGCTAATACAAAATATCAAGGAGAGGCTAATGAGTACAAAGTAGACGATGATTTGCTTGCTAAATGGATGGGCAATGCAAAAAGACAGGCAGTTGATATTGCAAATCAAGCCATTAAAGATATAAAAGGTGTTTCTGGCGCAGCTGCTAATGGTTGTGTTAAGGGGCTTTCTCAAGCATTAATTTGGGTTATAATTTTAAATGTCATTTTTTTCATTGTCAAAGCTTGTGGGAATTAGCTTCAGTTATTTTTTATTCTGAGTATAAAACAAAGAAGAGGAAAAATGAACGGCAATCTATTTCGTTTAATACCGGGGTTGTTAAATTCAAAAAGCCTCTTCCTAGCTCTGTAGGATAGCGTGAATAGGTAAATTGTATGTAATGGCCATATTAGGCAAAATATAAGCACATTAATTTGATTATAAGTCAGTCCAGTTAGGTCCCCAAGAATTGAAAGAATGTCTACGCAAATATAAAAGAGTTCATCCCACATAGTTATTTGAATTGTTTGAGATGAAAGTAAAATTGCAAATCATTTTATTTTGTTAGCAATATGTAAATGAACAATACATTAACATAATACTCTGTTAATTGGCTTCAATGAAACTTTTAGGCAATTAAATTGCAATAATTAAAAGTTTATATATGAAGCGGATATGGTACAAGAAAAAACGATATTGGACGTTAATCGTTTGTTTTTTATTAATATTCTTTTATTTCTACATTCAGGAATTTGAGACACCCGAAGGACTCAATACTGTGGGTTATAATACAAATCTAAATCTTGAAAATTGCATACTGGTTACCGAAAGTAGTAAGTGGGATTGGGATGACTATTATGAAAACTATTTAATCTATGTTCCTGTTGCTGAATCTTCGAACATTCTTAATCAATTAAAAGAGACAATAGGATTCAATACGCCTTCAGCACTTTTTAGTGTATATGATAAAAAGGAAATAACTGGTATTTGGCAAAAAACAGATTCTGAAACCTATACATTCTTTAATAAAGACAACTATTTTCCTAATCCAAAAACAGAAGAAGCTGGCTTAGAGAGTCAAATGGATTGGCCAGGATATTATATGAAAGTCACCTATAATTCTAGAACTAGAATTTTGAGATATGAATACGTAAAATATTAAGAATATTTATATACATTGTGAAATATCAGTTAAAACTAATTTTATTAAATTATGATAAAGTTATTAGACTCAATTTTTAATATAATATCTTGGGTAATTGTTACAATCATTTATGTTGGTCCAGTTTACATAGCATTAATATTTATAGCGAATAGTAAAATAGGGGATAATATTAAAATTAAATTTGGGATTTCCGAAAACGAAAAACAAGAATCTTTCATCTTGAAAACACTTCAGCACCCCTTATTTAGCTTATTAACTCTTGTAACTCTCATATGGTTTTATTATAAAAATTTAGATGCAAAGTACTTGAGTAGCGTATTATTTCTTTTTTCATTACCTCTTGTACCCTTGTTTTTAAATATATTAGAAAATAAGTTTAAGTTTTCTGTAAATAAAAAATTATCTCTATTTGTTCTTCTTATCTCTCTCACTTCTCAGTTTGCTTTGTATAATTATATCGAGAATAAAAGTTTTCAAATAGATAAACTTGAAAAATTAGTTCAAAATAAAAACTCGATTATATCAAGTGTCAAGAATTTAAGTAGTAGTAGATATGATTTAATTCAAATTGATTCTGTTTGGAAATCTATTGATACAAATGAGGAATTAAAATCAGATAAATTAGCAGTCAAGTCAACTCTTTATTCAAGGGTCTTAAATGATGCTTCAGACTTTATCAGCAAACTTGATTATGATAGTGCTATTAATTACTTGAATTACATTGTCTCTAAAGGGCTAGCGACTAGCGAAGTTCATCTTTTGCTTGGTAATTCTTATTTGCAACTAGGAGATAAAGTATCTGCAATTCGTTCATATCGTACCTCGGCTAATTTGGGGAATCAAAATGCTAGTGAACTTTATGAAAAATTAAACCCATTAAAGAAAAGAGTTTCATATTATGTTACCCTTTGTTGTGATGGTACTTATTCTTATTCAACGGGAAGGGGTACTTGCTCTTGGCACGGTGGAGTATGTCAGTGGAATTATCCAATTTATGAAACTTACCGTGACTATTAAGTCATATTCAGTTGTATTTTCCTTTAGTAATAGTTTAATTACTAATCAGCTGATTCATAAAGTCCTTAATTGAGAGTCTTTTTAGTTTTGCCCCATTTTTAATAAAATCAACCGTTTCCTTGGTTGTGATGAATGTAAATCTGCATTCCCCTTTATTTAGTTGCCCTGGTTTTTTAGCGTTTGCTTTTTTGGGTCTTCCAACTGGTCTTTTTTGCATCAATAATTAATTTGTATACAAATATAATATTTTATTTTATTCCTTGAAACCTAATATTATCAAGTGTTTTCATTTTTTCTTGACGTTTATTTCTTGCCCAGTTGAAAATATTTGGTGATTCGGCTATTTATTAGAAATGATAAATATGTTACAAGATTTAAACAAACACGAGTTTTTAACCCGTAAAGAGTTGGCATCGTTGTTTAGGGTCAGTTATCCAACTATCCACCGGTGGCGACAATCTGGATTTATTTCCTCTTACAAATTTGGAAAGGTTGTTAGGTTCAAGTCTAGCGAAATAGTGGATTTGTTGTCAAAAGCTCATTTAGTTAACCCTAAAACTGAGAAAAATGAAGCCTAATATCCAAGATTTACAATTCACACTGCCAATAGACAAGTTGGCTGAGGCCTTTTTTGAGTTCATAAAACCGCATTTAGTTAGGGAAGTTGTTGAGATTAAGCAAGACGATGACTACCTGACTCGAAAAGAGGCTGCAACCCAATTAAACATAACCTTACCTACTCTTGGACAGTACACAAAGAAAGGCCTTTTAACGTCTTATAAAATCGGCGCTAGGGTATTATATAAAAAGTCAGAAATAGAATCTGCACCCCTAAAGGTGAATTATGGGAGGATGCAGTATGATTGACGGAATTTCAATTAAATCATCTATCGCGAACCTAGAAGAATGGCTTGCTTTGACAGGTGTCAAGTTATCTACATCAACGGACATTACATCAGGCGAAATAAGAGTTAGAAAAGGTGAGAATAGTGTAAGCACTCAATATCACGGTAAATGGGAGCAATACGCTATTAATGTCATAGAAGTAAAGAGCGTGGTTACAATAATTTATCATCTTAATATTAGAGGCTCCTTACACAAAAATCATTTTAAAGGTGAAAATTGGCAACCCTTTAATTTTAGTGACTTGCAGTATCAGATTAGACATATCTGTACATCTCTGTTTATTGAGCCAGAAAGTGCCCGTATTTCGGGCTTAGAGTTTGGAATCAATATTGATACACCTTTTAATGTTAAAGCGTTTTTAGATAACTATGTGATTGATTTTAAGGGTAAGAGATTCGATAAGTACATTCCAGATAAGAGAGGTTTAGAGCTTGGGTTATATTGTCGGTTTAGTCAATATCAAATAAAGCTATATGACAAGGGTAAGCAAAATAATCTTGATTTCAACTTGATGCGTTTTGAAAAGAAGTGCAAAAAAATGCAAGTACTTAAGAAAAGCGAAATTTTTAATTTATCAGATTTATTAGATAAAGCAAAAGTTTATAGCCTTAAACAAATTCTATTGAAGGCTTGGAAGGATGTTTTTGTTAATGATATTGAGGATTCCGAAATGTTATCAATAGAAATTTCAGATGAAGATAGAAGGTTTTTATCTGATGGGCGCAATCATAAAAACTGGGGTAAAATAAAGGAGAATGATAGGAATAGCTTCAATTATAAAAGGAGAAAATATCGCGAATTAGTTCAAAAATTTGGACTCAATTATCATAGCCTAATCTATAAGAAACTTGGTGAAACTTGGGATAGCTTGTTTGATAATTCAACAAATTTACCAGTTGTCATTTCGCCTCAATTAAACAATCTTACTATTAAGATAAAGGGTAAATACATTGAATCTATTTCCAAGTATTGTAACCCTTGTATATGGAACGGTCCTGTTATTGTTAATTACAACTAAATACAATTTTATGGCTTTTGAAAAAGGAATAAGTGGCAATTATGAGGGAAGACCCAAAGGGTCCTTAAATAAGAATACCTCTAGGTTAAGAGAGGCAATATCTAGTTTCTTAACAGACAATTTTGATTCGATTGTAAACGACTTTCAAGAATTAGGTCCAAAAGACAGGGTTAAGTTTTACTGTGACTTGCTAAACTACAATTTGCCTAAGGTCCAATCTATTCAAATGGAGACGGATTTCAATATGCTTACAGATAGCCAATTAGACAATATAATCAAAGAGTTGAGAGATGTTGAACAAGTTTACTAGGAAGGAGAAATTAAGCCTCTTAAATGCTATTAAAAACGGTATTATTTCAATTAAGGATATTGGGACCCCGAAGGTTTATGTTTTTACGCCTATTTCAGGTAAAGAAGGGCATTATACTATGAATGGGGACGAATATAGCCCGATTGAATACGAAGCCTTTTGCCTAATAGTAGACCAGAAGAACCAGCGTTTAAAAGCTTGTAATGGTATGTTTCCTATTGTCAAGGAGGATTTGATTATTACGATTGTTTATAAGCAAGGGAAAACAATTTTGTGAGATTGCTTTTATATCCAAAATTTGGTGAATTAAATATATGCAGTAGATTTATATTAAATTAATTACAACTATGAAAAAGGTGTTATTCTTTCCAATGATGCTTATTTTTTGTTTTTGTTTTGCGCAAGATGCCAAAGTCATAATAGGAAAGCCAATAAAAATCGGCAATTTATTAGTTGCACAAAACGATTTTCCTATTGGAATGATGTGGGATGATGCTAATAAAACCTGTGCGGCATTAGGTGATGGTTGGAGATTGCCAACCAAAGATGAATTAGATACAATGTATATAAACAAGGATAAAATTGGAGGTTTTTCAAATAACTTCTATTGGAGTTCTAAAGAGTCCGACAACTACCTCGCGTGTTACCAGTATTTCTCTAATGGATTCCAGAACTTCTTAAATAAATCCAGCACCTTTTTTGTTCGTGCTGTGAGTAATCCAGATTCGTCTCAAATGTTAAAAAGTAAAACGGTTGTCGAAGTTTATGATGACCTTTTCAAATCTCAAATAATTGGTAAACCTGTTAAAATCGGTAATTTATTAGTAGCAGAAAAGAAATTTCCTGAAGAGATGAATTGGGATGATGCTAACAAAGCTTGTACATTATTAGGTAATGGTTGGAGATTGCCAACTCAAGAAGAATTGAATATATTATATCAAAACAAGGATGAAATTGGCGGTTTTTCAAATAAAAACTTTTGGAGTTCCACCGTGTATTCTGATAATAATCTTGGTTGGCAGAGTTTTGGAGATGGTAGAGCCAGTAGAACCAAGAA
>Ga0164293_10004589_pt1 | contig 11818 bp, 12 predicted proteins | sample GEODES118metaG_FD_111487 | JGI IMG/M metagenome (GOLD analysis project Ga0164293, IMG submission 111487) | Eutrophic lake water microbial communities from Lake Mendota, Wisconsin, USA - GEODES118 metaG | ecosystem: Environmental > Aquatic > Freshwater > Lake | place: USA: Lake Mendota...
CGTTCGTGCCGATCGAGACGAAATCGACCTCCTTGATGAATGCGTCGAGCATCATCGCGGCGGCCGGCGTCTCGACCATCATCCCCACCGGCATCTTCGGATTGAACGCGATGCCGTGTTCGGCGAGATCCTCCATCACGTCGGCGAGCACCATCCGGGCCTGCCGGAGCTCGACGATCGTGGAGATCAGTGGAAACATCACGCGGACGTCCCCTAAGGCGCTGGCCCGGAGAATCGCCCGCAGTTGCGTGCGAAAAACCGGCAGCTGCCGCAGCGAAAGGCGGATGCTCCGCAGGCCGAGGCAGGGATTCCGCTCCTCCTCGGGCGTTGTCTCGGTGAGCATCTTGTCGGCGCCGAGGTCGAGCGTGCGGATCACCACCGGCTTGCCGCCCATCGCGTTGACGACGGAACTGTAGGCCTTGTAGTGATCTTCCTCGGTCGGCTCCCGCTTGCTCGTCAGGTAGAGAAACTCGGTGCGGTAGAGGCCGATGCCGTCGCAGCCGCGGCTGATGCACTGCTCCACTTCACTGGGAAACTCGATGTTGCCCATGATCTGGATGCGAACGCCGTCGGTCGTCTCAGCGGGCAGGTCGCGGAGCCGGTCGAGCTTCGCCGCCACGTGCTTGGCGGCCTCCTCCTCGAGGCGATACTGGGCGATCGTCTCCTCGTCGGGCTGGAGGATGATCACGCCCTGGTTGCCGTCGAGGATCACCGGCTCGCCGCCCGACACGTCGGCCAGGAACGGGCCCACGCCGACGACCGCCGGAATCTCGAGCCCCTCGGCCACGATCGCGGTGTGGCTACCCGGCCCGCCGAGTTCGGTGGCGAATCCCTTCACGAGCCGGCGATCGAGGTTCGCCGTCTCGCTCGGCGTGAGGTTGTGCGCCAGCACCACCACCGGCTGCGAGATCGCCGCGAGCGTCTCCCGCCGCTGGCCGAGCAGGTTGCGCAGCAGGCTCTTCTCCAGGTCGTAGATGTCGTGCGCCCGCTGGGCGATGTGGCTGTCGAGGTTTTGGAAGGCCTTGGCGTAGCGGCGGAGCGTGCGGCTCACCGCGTATTCGGGCCACCAGTTCCGGTCGCGAACGGCGCTGGTCAGCTCCTCCTGGAGCTTCGGGTCGTGGAGCATCGCCAGATGCGCCTCGAAGATCGCGGCGTATTGGTCGCCGAGTTCGGCGCGGATGGCGTCGCGGTTTTGCTCCACCTCACGGGCGGTCTCGCCCATGGCAGCGGCCAGGCGGGCGAGTTCCGTGTCGACGGCGCTCCGCTCCACGAACCGCCGCGGAATGCGGAAGCCCTCGCTGTCGAGGACGAGCGCCTCGCCGATGGTGACGCCGGGTGAGACGGCGATGCCTTGGAGTTTGAGCATCGGGCGCAGTCCGCCCGCCGGCAGCGGAGGCCCTCATGGGAGATCGCACGGCCCGCCAAGGCGGGGGCGATCGACATCCCGGGGTCTCGCGCCTGGCAGTTGGTCGCGGCTCCTTCGGTGGTTGTGGTCGTTGGTGGTTGAACCGCGGCGAACGGGGACCGTGATCGGCCCCGAACACGTTCCCCGGGTCAGGATTCCTGGTCGTTCTCGTGTTCGTTGAAGCGGCTCTCGAACAGGCTGCCGATGGCATCGAGCGCCTCGCGGGCGTCTGGCCCGGTCGCTTCCACCACCAGCCTGGTGCCCGCCTCGGCGGCGAGCGTGAGGAGTTCGAGGATGCTCTTGCCGTCGGCCCGTTGCGAATCGTTGACGAAGGCGATTCGCGACTGCCACTTCCGCGCCTCGCGGGCGAGCAGATCGGCAGGGCGGGCGTGCAGGCCCGCCGCATTCACCACGACGACCTCGCGCGAGATGGTCTCCTCTTGCTGGAGGTCGCCGGCGGCGTCGCGAACGGATTCGGAACTTCTTGCATTCATGTCACGACACCACACCGTGGCTGTCCGCCTCTTCGAGCAGATGCTGGATGTCGACCGGCTCCTTCGCGGCCTTCAGCAGCCGGCAGAAGGAGTCGTCGCGGAGCTGCCGCGAGATGTTCTCGAGGGCGCGGAGGTGGTCGCCGGGCCGGTCGGGAGGCGAGACGAGCAGGAAGAACAGCTGCACGGGCTCGCCGTCGAGGCTCTGGAAATCGATGCCCTGCTGACTGACGGCCACCGTGCCCACGAGCTTGTTGACGCTGGGGTGCTTGGTGTGGGGCACGGCCACGCCCCGGCCGATCCCGGTGCTGCCGAGGTCTTCCCGCTTCATGATCGCCTTCACGATCCCCTCGAGATCGCCGGGGGCGATCTTCCCCGCATCGACGAGCGACTGCGCCATCTCGCGGATCACGCCCTCCTTGGTGGCGGCGTGGACGTGGGAGCGGACCGCGTCGTTGGCGACGAAATCGGAAAACTTCATGCGTGATGCCGTGTCGGAAGGTGGGTGGCGGATGGTGGCCGCGTTTCAGGACCGGCGACTCGACTGCACATGCTTGTGGTCGCGGATCTTTTCCTTGTGCTTGCGGAGTTGCTGCTCCATCTTTTGCACCGCGCCATCGACGCTCCGCCAGAGATGGGGGGAAACCTCATGGCTGACGAGCTCGTGGAAGTGCTCGGACGAGGCCACGATCTCCACCGCGGGCAGAGACGAGTTCTGCAGGTCGACCGTCACGTTCAAGGCCGTCAGCCGGTCGAAATACCGCGTCAACCGCGACACCTTCGACTCGATCTTCGACTGCGAGGCCGGGCTCAGCTGGCCGTGCCGTGCGGAAACTCTGGTCTGCACGCAAACGCTCCTCAAGGTTGGAAAAGAAAGAGCCTGAAGCATATCACCCGCAGTGGCGCGCCAGCAATTCGCACTGCGGAAACGTCGTGCAGGGGCGCGAAACTCACTCGTCGTCACGGTCCTGCGGGGACGCTGGCGCGGCCGCCGGCGGCTCCCCCCCACGCCTGATCCGCCCCTGCTCGAGCTGAGTCTTCCACCACGCGATGCCGTCGTCGCGCAGCATGTCGGGACGATCCGCGCGATACGTGGAGCGATGCTTCTCGTCGGGCTGCACGATCTCGACGAGCCTGCGGATCGCATACCGGCGCACGGCCAGGCTGCCGTCGCCGAGCGATTCAACGAGCAGCGCATCGCCGCCGGCGGCGAGTTCGTCGTCGCTGAAGCCGCGGGCGCACGCCATCAGCGTGTCGCCCTTGCCCTGCGGGCCACCCTCGCGAAACGCCGCGGCAAGTGCCGCCGCGGAGTTCTCCCCGCGGGCGATCGCCAGCGGCACCGCCATCTGCTCAAGCGTGGTCCACTGGGTCTCGCTCAACGACAGCGGCCGCTCCGCGGCGAGCAGAGCCACGAGTTCGCGATAGTCGCCGAGCAGCGCGAGGGTTGCCGCCGCGATCATCCGGTTCTCACTTCGCCGGTCAGTCGCCAGCCGGCGAAGCGGCTCATCAACGCCCGTCGCCGGGCTGGCCGCCAGCGTGTCGGCGAGCGTCCTCGCAGCCGACCGCTCGATGCGATCGCCACCGGCTGGGAAACGCATCCACGCCGGCTCGGCGGTAGGCGGCACGAGCGTGGCGGCGGCTGGGTCGCGATCATCCCAGGCGATGGCGGCCCGCGGCGCAAGGAGCACTTCCGGAGGCAGGCCCGCCAGCGGCGTCCAGTCGCCGCCCGCCGCCGCCTGCTGCCAGACCTTCTCGGTGGCGCCGGCGTGGATCACCGCCCGACGAGACGGCGCTGACGCGCCGCCGGGGTCGCGATCGAACAGCACCTCGATGCCCGCCGGCTGCCGCATCACTCCGGAGATGACGCCACGCAGTCTGCCGGCCATCACGCCGATTCGCGCATCGGCGGCCGCGGCCGACACGACCGCGCGACCAAACACGATTTCGACTCGCGGCGTCATATCGGCGTCGTGCGTGACCACCGCCATGGAGCCAGGCTCGAGCCGAATCGTCACTCCTCCGAGCGAGAACACCGGGTGGCACCAGGGCGGCGCAATCAGTTCTTCGCGATCTGCCAGCGGCGCATCGGCGGGCAGAAGAAGCCACGCCGCCGCACCGTCGACCTCGCCCCGATGCAACAGCAGGCCTCCTTCGCGGAGCTTTGCCGCCGACTCGCCTCCCTGACCCGCCCCGCCGTCGGCCGGCGCCCCATCGGGCACGGCCGCGGGAATCGACGCGGCCGCCAGCGCCGAATCCGCCGCAGCCGGATCCGCCGCAGCGGGAGCCGCCACGATCGCCATCGCATCGCCGCTGGGCACCCGCTGATCGCCAAGCGCCGGAGTGGCGGCCGGTTCCGGAGGCGCGATCGCCGCAGGGAAAGCCTGTTGTGGAGACGGCTCTGACGCAGCCGCGCTGAGCGCCTCCACGTCTGGTGGTGCTGGGGGGCCGTCTTGAGCTGGTGCATCACCGGGCGGGGGTGCGGCTGGTTCGATCGCGGCCGTCTCTTCTGCTTCTTCTGCAGGCGGCTCCACCGCGGATGCAGGCGGCGGCGCGGCGGCTGGCACCTCGACGGGCTTCCGGGGCGGTTCAACCGGTGCCGCAGCCAACTCCTGCGGCTTCACGGGCTGCTTCGTTCCGCGAGTGAGCGACCACACAAAAAATCCGGCGAGCACTCCCAGCAGGATCAGCGCCGTAGCAGCCGACGCCCACGCCGCCCACGGAGCGCGACGCCCCTGAGAACGCCCTGGACTCAGAGCCTTCGCGGTGCCCGCCCGTGTTGAGTCGCGACCACTCGACGACACCGCTAAAGCCACCGCCTCGATCGGGTCGAGCCGCCGGGTCGCCATCTCGAGCAACTGGCGGCGACGGGCGGCAGAGACTGGCTCGATCGCCCCTGGTTCGCGGGCGACTTCGGCGAGTAGGTGGTGGCACGCGGCCACGTCGGCGAGGTGGATGTCGGATTCCACGCATACCCGCTCGAATGCCTCGAGGCGATCGGCGGCCAGGGCGTTGTCGAGAAACTCGGCGGCCGTGTTTGGGTCGTCGGCCAGGCCGCGGCCCGTCGGGGGTGGCGCGGAGAGCGTTGGTCGGACAATCACGTCCCGCACCCGTTCCACGAGAGCGGGGGCCACGCCGCTCGCCTGGACTTTTTCCCCGAGCGCCGTCTGGTCTTCCGGGCTCAGCAGCCCGTCCATCCACGCCAGCAGGGTTCTCACGGTCAGTCGCACGGCAGACTCCTCCATGAAAGGAGTGGCGATTCGCGGCCGATTTCGTGCACGTTTTTTTCACCGCAGAAATCAGCGGCCGGGACGATCCAGGGTGGCTCGGACTCCGTAATGGTGGATGGCGTCCCGGGTTGGCCTTTCGGGGTCGAGGGATAGACTTTCCTCGGTCGGATCGAGTAATCAGGACGGAGGCACGACGGCCCGTCCAGGGTTCATCCATATGAACAGCCATCGTCGACACCTGCTTCTCCGCCAGGCGGCGGGTTACATCGAACTCGGCGAACTCCTCACCGACGGCGATGGCCCCCTGCCGGAAAACGCCTGCAAACTCCTCCGTCGGGCACTGGTCACACTGGCTGAGCTGCCCGACCCGAGCCGCTCTGGGACGGTGGCCAGCCTGCTCGAAGGCCGGGCTCTGCGGGCTTTGGGCAACTTGGCGGCGGCCGTCGTGCCGCTCCAGCGCGTGGCCGAGTCTGCCCCCGAGCAACTCGAGGCCTGGCTGGGGCTCGGCTGGTGCTACAAGCGGCTGGGGAGGCTTGGCGACGCCATCACGGCCCTGCGAACCGGCCTGGAGGCCGCGCCCAGTCAACCGCTCCTCCTCTATAACCTTGCCTGCTACCACTCGCTCGCAGGCGACGTGACGGCGGCAGTCGACCATCTCACCAAAGCGATCTCGATCGACGATCAGTTCCGCAACCTCACCGTCGCGGAGCGCGACTTCGATCCGATCCGGAGCGATCCGCGGTTCGTCGCCGTGACGCATGTGGTGGTGTGACCGACGACCGCCAGCACGCCCCCGCGGCGATGCCCGCCAGGTGACTGCCGCCTTGAGGACGGTTCCCGGATGACGAGTTCCGCCCTCCAGGACATCATCGCCCTGCTCGGCTGCCCGGCCGCCGGCAATCCGGCCCAGTATCTCTTTGAGCGGGCCATCGATGCGGCGGACCTTGACTGGCGATTCGTCACCTGCGACGTCGCCGAGGCCGACGTCGCCGAGGCCATCGCGGGCGCACGGGCACTCGGCTTCCGCGGCTGCCTGCTCTCCGGCCGGCTTCGTGCCGCCGCCATGGCGCACGTCGCCACCGTCAGCCCGTCTGCCGCGTTCGCCGGCGCCATCAGCCTGATCGAGCGACGCCCCGACGGCCTCGCGGGCCACATGACGGACGGCCGCGGCATCGTGGAGGCGGTGCGGGCCCACATCGATCCCGCCGGCAAGACCGTGCTGGTCGTCGGCGCTGATGCCTGCGGCCGGGCGACGGCCCTCGAGTTTGCCCTCGCCGGTGCCACAGCGATCGTGGTGGCCGATCCCGATGTGGCCGCCGCCGCCGGCCTCGTTGAGGCGCTTGCCGCCGTGCATGGCACGCTGGCCTCCACGGTCGAGTGGGCCGCACCGTTGGCCGTGCCCGATCACGTCGGCATCGTCGCGGTCTGCCCGCTCCCCTCGGTTCGCTTCTCGCTCGAGGCGTTGCGGCCCGACCTGGTGGTGGCCGACGCCATCCTCTCAGGCCAGTTGTCGCCGGCGGCCGCCCAGGCCGCCGACCGGGGCTGCTGCGTGGTCGATGGCATCGAGATCCACGCAGCCCAGACTGCGATCGATTTTCACTCGCTCTCCGGCATCGAGCCTGATGCCGAGATGCTCCGCGAAGCGCTCGAAGAGTTCATGAGCTGATACGGTTAACACTTGATTCTCGCGCGTTGGGTTGTTGAAGCCCAACGCCGTGAGGCGTGGGACGAACCACCACCAGACGCAGCGTCCAGCGTGGTTTGCCCGCGGCCTCACGGCCGGTCGGCTTTCACTCGCCGAGAGGCTGGGGGCAAGGTCGGGAGCGCTGCAGCCGTACCGCTGACGCGGTGACGCTTCCTCCGCCGGGAGCCCGATCACGTCAGCCGGCTGCATCGAGCCGGTCGATCCGGCGGGTGAGGGCCGCGGCGCTTGATCGGACGTCGGCCACGGGATCGCTGCCGAGCGCGGTGATGAGCTTCGCCACGGCTTCCGGGGGCGGGCGTTTTGTGGCGTCAACGAGCAGGCCCACTCCCTTGATCGCGTTGACCACGATCATCGCACGGCGGTATCGCTCAGCCTGCCCCTTCTGATCGCCGGCGGCAGGCACGGCGTCGGGCAGCGCGAGCATTTCTTCGATGGTCTGCCAGGCAGCCTCGTCTCCCTGACGGGCCAGGCCGATCGCGGCGTTGTAGCGGACATCGCCGCCGCCGTCGTCAACGAGCTGCCGGAGCCGCTCGATGGCCGGAGCACCGCCAAGCACGCCGAGCGTGTAGGCGGCCGACGACCGCAGCGACACAAGATCGCTCGTCGATGCCTTGAGAACGGCGGCGGCCACGGCGGCGGGATCGTCGAAGCTCTTGCCCGCGGCCGTGAGATTGGCGGAGAGCACTGCGAGCGCCTCCACGGCCGCCTGCGCGGTCTGCGGATTGTTGGCATCGCCCGCCCGCTTCACGAGCGGCACCGCCGCCTCCGGCACGGCAAACTCCCCGAGGGCGCGGCAGAGATAGTTGCAGAGCGTCTGTGCCTGCTCGGCGGCGTTGCCGCTGCCGCTGGTGCGACCGCTGGCCATTTCGTCGTCGAGGATGCCGGCAAGGTTACCGGCCAGCTTCGCGTCGTTTTTGAGGGTCGCCCCGCCGGGCCCCCGGAGGTCGTTGGCAAAGTTGAGCGCCACCTGCCAGCGGCCCTCGTTGTTGCGGCGGAGGGCGCGGACGTAGCTCTCCGGATCGTTGCCCATCTGGGCGAGCCAGTAGAATCCCCAGACCACAAACAGCCCGCACGACACGATCGTGAGCGGCACCACGAACAGCTGCACCAGAAATCCCGCGCTTGGCGGCTCGACGGGCGGCAGGGCGTCGTCGGGCCGGATGCCGTGGCGTGGTTGTTCGTTCATGCCTGAAGTCTAGGAGGCCCGGAAGGTGAGTCAACGTCCCGTCACGGACGGCCCCGCCCGCTGGCTCGACGTGGAGATGCCATCCGTGGCTGAAAACCTCGCCCTCGACGAAGCGCTCCTGGCCGAGGCGCACGACGGGCTGTTTACGGGGCTGGTGGTCCGCACCTGGATGGCCCGCGAGCCCGCCGTGGTGCTGGGCTCGTCGAGCCACGTGTCGCAGGAGGTCGATCTCGCCGCCTGCGAAGCGGAGGGAGTCGCGGTCGTGCGGCGGCCGAGCGGCGGGCTCACGGTTGTGGTCGGCCCCGGCTGCCTCATGTGGACCGTCGTGGCGACGTGGCCCGGGCCCGCTCCCGCCATCGACAGCGTGCACGCGGCGGTGCTCGACCCGCTCGTGGCGGCGCTGCGTGCTGCGGGCCGTCCGGTGGTGCGGCGGGGATCGAGTGATCTGGCGATCGACACCTCGGGCGAGCTTCGCAAGGTGTCGGGCAACGCGCTCCGCGTGCGAAGGCAAGCGGTTCTCTATCACGGCACGCTGCTCGACTCCTTCGATCTCGGCCTCGTGTCGCGGGTGCTCAGGCATCCGCCGCGGGAGCCGGAGTATCGCTCGGGCCGCGACCACGGCTCGTTCCTCGCCAACCTCGGCCTGGGTCGCGGGCCGCTCGAGGCGGCGGTGCGCGAGGCGTTTGCAGCCGTGGAGCAGAGGTACGACTGGCCGCAGGATCGCGTCGCGGAACTCGTGCGGGATCGGTATCACGACGTCGCCTGGACGCACCGGCTGCCATAGCGACGGCGCGGGCTGCGGCAAGCGGGCAGGCTGGGCTGACCGCGACGGACGTGCGGAATGGGCAGCGATCGATTTCGGGGGTGATCGCGGGAAGCCTAAGCGGTCGATCCATACCCGTGGTGGCGGGCCGAGAGGCCGTCCGGGACCTCCCGGCGGCAAACCAGCCTATCGTCGGCGGCAACGTCGCGTTAGGTTTCCCGGCCCGATCGACAGGAGGTCGATCCGACAGCCCGCAACAGGAGGTTGCCTTCCATGCGTCTGCACATGAATGCCGCGGATGTCCGTGGCCTGGTTTCTCGACACTTCCTCAAACTCGGGGCCGATGGCGCCGACGTCGAGGATCTGCAGGAAAACATTCGCATCGACCGCGGTCGCTGCGTGGCCCGGTGCTATCGCGTGGCGGAGATGTTCGCCATGTGGATGATCGATGTGGGCGTCCTCCAGTTCTACGACGCCGACGGCGAGATGCTGCACACGGTGAACCTGTTCACGGAACTGCAGCCCCAGCGGGTCGCCGCCTGATCGAGGCGGGCTGACGTGCGGGAGACAGCGAGTATCGCGGCCGATCCGGGGGGATCGTCTGCGCGGACGATAGGGGAACGGAGCGGGGGATCATGGCGATACAGCGTCAGACCGGCGGTGCGCGTCGGCTCTCGGTGGTGGTCCCGGCGACCGATGTGACGGGCCTCGAAGAGACGCTCATCAGCGTCCTCGAACACCGTCCCGACAACAGTGAGATCGTGGTCGCGCTGGGCTCTCCCTACGACGACCCGTGGAACATCCGCGAGGAGGTGACCTTCGTCGACGCGGCGAAGGGCTCCGGCCTCGTCGGCTGCGTGACCGCTGGCATCGCCGCGGCAAGCGGCGACGTGATCCACATCCTCGCCGCAGGCTGGCAGGCAACCAGCGGCTGGACCGACGCGGCGATCAGGCACTTCACGCAGTCGCACGTGGCGGCCGTGGTGCCGCTGGCAGTGTCTGAGGCCGACCACGAGCAACCGGTTTCGGCCGGCATTCGCCGGACGGCTGGCGGGCGAAGCGCAACCGTCGTGCCGCGGCGGAAGGCCGGCGGCATCGTGACGGGCGCCCTGCCCTCGGCGCCGCTGCTCGAAGCAGGCTTCTGGCGAGCCGACGTGATTCGCGAGATCGGTCTCTCGACCGCCTGCGGCGACGCGCTCGCAGCGGCCGACCTAGCGGCCGGACTCACGGCCTCGAAGGCCGACGTGGTGCTCGAGCCCGACTCGCGGGTCGTCAGCGGACCTCCGCAGCAGCGGCGATCGCCATTCCTGGCGGGCCTGCACGCGGAGCGGCTCTTCTGGCGTTCGCTGTCGTGCGAGCGGGCCGTGCCCGCGCTCCTCGCCCATGGCGGCGAGGTGCTGCGGCATGCGGCGCTGACCGCGCCAGTGGGCACCTTCGCGATGCTCGCGGGCCGGCTTGCGGCGCTGGTGCAGTTTGGCTCGTGCTTTGGCCGCACCCGCCAACTCCGGGCCTTGATGCGCGAGGCCGCGATCCGCGAGGCGGAGGGCGACTCGTCGGCACGTACCTACCGGATCGACGAGCCGCACGACGTGTCGCGGCCGCACATCGACCAGCCGACCCGGGAACTCAAGCGGTCGGCGTGATCGCAGCCGGCGGGCCGTCTGTCGTGGTGCAGCCCGCGAAACGCCGCTGCTTTCTCGGCCGTGGGGCTGCTGCTAGACTTCCTCAGGTTCGTTGCTCCCGTAGCTCAATTGGATAGAGCGTCAGCCTCCGAAGTTGAAGGTTACTGGTTCGATCCCAGTCGGGAGTATTTTTTAGGTCGGGAGTATTCCCGTTTTCACCGTGGTAGGCCGCAGGCCACCGGTGACCGTGCTCGGGGCCCCTCGTAGCACAGGTTCTCAAGTAGCACAGGTTTTCAACCTGTGTCCCTTTCTGAATCTCCTCGTAGCACAGGTTGGCAACCTGTGCGCCTTCCCGGTTCGCCGTGCGCTCGGGACTGCCTGACCCAGATTTGGTGGCTGGCACCCTTTCACTTCGGCACCGCCTCACTCGGCTTCGTCAGCTCTGCCCAGTAATGACGCCGGGCAGATCACCTTGCGATGCCCTGCCCAGCGTGTACTGCAATTCGTAGTGTGCGTTCGTCGCGTCAGCCCGCGGCCTTGGCTACCCGCCGCTTCCGCCACCGCATCACCCCGGCGAGGCCCGTCGTGGCGAACGCCGTGATGGCGTAGGTGGAGGGCTCAGGGACGACGCCGACTGTCAACTCGGAAGACACTCCATACGTGGTGAGCTCTGCCTCGGCTCCCCACTGCTCGAAGGTGAGCCAATTCGGCACGGAGACCGGCCCTTGGCAAAAACCGTTTTGGACGCCTTGCCCGCTCGCCCTCCCGAGCCACGCATTGGGCACTGCGCTGCCATCCGCGTAGGAACCGGACCACACTCTGTCGGTGGAGTTTGTGGAGTCCTGCACCGCTGCCGAGTGATTGGTTGTGAAGAAGTTGCCGCCGGTCGAGATCTTGGTGGTTCCATCATTCCGCCAAACGTCAACAGCACTGTGCCAGGCGCCCAGATTGCTGGCGGCGCTCGTCGATTGAGTCGACCCCCACGCCTTCCATGTCACCGGTGCCCCAAGGTAGGTGTAGTCCAACGCACCGGATACGAACCCATTTTAGTAGTTGATGTCGGTGCTGATCGCGTTTGTCACGGCACTCGTGACCACCATGATCCTGAACTTCTGGCCGTTCGCGAGTCCGCTTGGCGCGACGATCGCGATCGGTGCAGCTTCAATACGGGCCGAAGACTGTGCAATCACAAGCGCAGACAGCACTGCAAAAAGGACTCGGGGCAGCCTCCAGCGCGAGCCGACGGCCACGCTGCGGTCACCGGCCGCCCGCAAACCTCTGCCGCTTGGGCCAAGAGGGCAATCCTGTTCGGCACGGGAGATGCAGGACGGGTCGACCCACGTCTGGCCTGGCTTTGGGCTGCCCACGTAGGTGCAGGTTGGCAACCTGCACAAGTATCCCGCGGCGGCTCGGGGCTAC
>Ga0164293_10004590_pt1 | contig 11815 bp, 10 predicted proteins | sample GEODES118metaG_FD_111487 | JGI IMG/M metagenome (GOLD analysis project Ga0164293, IMG submission 111487) | Eutrophic lake water microbial communities from Lake Mendota, Wisconsin, USA - GEODES118 metaG | ecosystem: Environmental > Aquatic > Freshwater > Lake | place: USA: Lake Mendota...
GCTCACCTTTGAGCTTTTTGTGTCGAGTGAAGATATCCGCTGGTAAATACACACCAGCAATATGTCCAAAATGAAGTGGTCCGTTGGCGTAGGGTAAAGCAGAGGTATTGAGATATTTCATAGGCCATTATTCTAGCCCATGATGCGCTGAATTGTCCTCGGAAGTTTTTGACGGGGTGCAATCACTTTTCTATTCTAAGCCCCTCTATGATTTCCCTCAATGGACTTAATCCCGAGCAACGCCAGGCCGCTGAAACAGTGGATGGCCCTGTGCTTATTTTGGCCGGTGCCGGCTCGGGCAAAACACGCTCTGTGACCTATCGCGTGGCCCATATGTTGGAAAATCTCCACATTCCAGGCCATCAAATTCTAGCCGTGAGTTTTACCAATAAGGCCGCCACTGAGATGCAAGAGCGCGTCCGTAAACTGGTGCCACAATCTCGTTTGCGCAAGGGTCTTACACTTTCGACTTTTCACTCTCTCGGAATTCGCATTCTTCGAGAAGATATTCATCACCTGGGCTACAACAATCTTTTCACCATCTATGATTCCGCTGATCAGATGAGTATCGTCCGTGAAGGATTAAAAAATTATCGCGCCAATAAGGCCTTCGATAAAGCAATGGTGCAATCAAAGATTAGCTGGCTCAAGAATAAAGGCGTGGGCCCCGAAGATTTCGTGAACAGCGAATTCTATGATCCTGAGAATCCTTATGATGGCGCCGTTGAAATGGTCTATCCCTTCTACCAGGATAAATTGCGTTTTTATAACGCTCTCGATTTTGATGATATTTTATTTTTAGTGGTGAAACTTTTTGAAGCCCATCCTGAAGTGGCCCGTAAGTATTCTGAGCGCTGGCGCTATTTGATGGTGGATGAATACCAAGATACTAACGGTCTACAATTCCGCTTTATTCAAGGACTCACCTCAACTCATAACAACATCTGTGTGGTGGGTGACGACGATCAAGCGATCTATGCTTTCCGTGGTGCTGATATCTCCAACATTCTCAATTTCGAAAAACGCTTCCCAGGTGCCAAGGTGGTTAAACTCGAAGAGAACTACCGCTCGTATGCTCCCATCCTAGAACTTGCTAACCGAGTGATTCGTGAAAATACCAAGCGCAAAGACAAAACCATGCGCACCTCACAGATCGGTGGCGAAAAGCCCATTCTTTGGGCCGCAGCTGATGCTGACCATGAAGCCTCAGTCGTTGTTGACGACATAATTGATTTGCAAAACAAGGGCGTGCACTTAGGTGAAGTCGCCATTCTTTATCGCAGCAATACTCAGATTCCGGCCTTTGAAGATCAACTGCGCCTCAATCAAGTCCCCTACACCATTATCGGTGGGCAGAAGTTCTATGAGAAAAAAGAGATCAAAGACTTGATCGCTTATCTCTCGGTCATTATGAATCCACGCGATGAATTGAGTCTCAGACGAATTCTTAATACTCCCAACCGTGGTATCGGAACAGTCACGCTTGAGAAATTTCTTAAAACTTCGGGTGAGACCAAAACTCCACTCTTTAATGTGATCGAAAATGAAATTCCCTCTAATAAACGTGCTGAGCTAGGCGTTTTTACAGAGCTGATTCGTGATATGCGTTCTATTTTTGATCAGCAAGGAATCGTCGAAGGCGTAAAAGAGCTTATTCGTCGCACAGACTATATGGCCTTTGTTGATAAGAGCTATGACAACACCAAGTTCGCTCAACGCAAGAAAGACGATGTAGAAAACTTCATTAACTCAGCTCAACGCTTTAAAGAGCGCTACGGCGAAGAAGCCTCTCTTCGTAATTTTGTTGAGCGCTTACTTTTGGCCGACTCTCAAGACAATCGTAACGGCGGAGGCGATGAAGAGCGCCATGAAGTCACACTGATGACTTTGCATTCATCCAAAGGACTTGAGTACGATTATGTCTATCTAGTAGGAATGGAAGAAGAACTTCTCCCTCATAAAAAAACTATTGCTGAGAACAGTGATATCAATGAAGAGCGACGCCTTTGTTATGTCGGTATCACTCGCGCGCGTAAACGTTTAGTGATGACTCACGCTAAGCAGAGAAAGCTCTATGGCCGCGATATCCCTCGCCACCCTTCTCGCTTTGTCGTAAATCACGAAGAGGCCATGCTCGTGCAAGATCGCACAACTTTCGCAGGCATGTCTGAAGAAGAAATCGCCACCGTCAAAGACGACTTTCTCGCTGACCTTATCAAATCGCTGAATTAGTTAATAAATTTTTGTTAGTATAAATATTTATATATAGAATCTTCGGAGAATGCTTATCATACTCAAACTCTAGGCCAAGGCGGGGGACTCGTACTTCGTGGTTCTCGTTTCCTGAGTGATTTTTAGCTGCAATTTTTTTTTCTAACCACTCTTCGTTACCATACTTATTTTTTAAATACTCGTAATCGTCATTTGTTTTCCAAAAAAGCAAAGAGCTACTTTCTACAGTTTTCTTTTTTTTATCAACATATGAAAAAAAGCTAGTAGGCTTTTTATAAACATACTTAACAATACCTTTATCTTTTGTTGTCTCAATATCTTCAGGTTCACCAAAGGCCAGAACTAAATCGGCGAGCCTTCCATTCTTGTGGACACCAATTAGCAAATCAAGTGGTTCTAATTGAGCATTTGTAAGCAGTGAGCAACTTACAGATAGTAGAAGACATACTATTATTTTTATCATTTTGCATCCTTCGATTTAATAATCGCTTGGAGAAAATTAAACATCTTAATGTTTTCGTTTTTAAGTTTATTTGGATTTGAATAAAAAATCTCAATGTGATTTGCGAAGTCTTCATCAATCGAATATGAGGAGTCATCTAACAAGGTCTTCGATGGTGGAGTTCTTTTCGTAATCTTTTCTAATTTTCTCTCAAATGACCATCCAGACAAGGTGGCAAATTCAATAATCTGCTCTGCTGAGAAATCAAAGATAGCAATATGGGCCATCTCATGAATAATAACATCTCTTTTGTTCTTCATTCTAAAAAATGAATCATGTAGCACGATAGTTTTTGACAGTGCATAAGTTGTTGCAGGATTTGTATCACTTCCACCGGATTCGGTTCTAAGCGCTTCTTTAAGAGAGTAGCGTGCTAACCAACTTGGAATTTTAGAGAATTCGTCTAGGAAAATTTGTTTTTCTAACTCGGACCACTTCTTAACAGCGAGTACTTTTTCTTTCACTTTAAGAACAGTTTTATCTTCAAAAAAATTTGAACCTGTTATCTCTTTGCAATATCCCGCACGCTTGTATGAGTTAACAATTTTTCCGTTCTTTTTGACATAACTGGCAACTTGATGAGACCTGACATATATCTGATTGGGCTCACAGCTGAGAGCGGAATTTGTCCAAAATATTAAAAGTAAAATAATTACTTTCAGGGCCGAGTTCCTTATAAAAATGGGCCATCCATGGCCCTTTGATCCATCCTTGGAAGACTGTCTTCCTGACGGTCGAAACTATTCTGAATCTGTCGGTTGAATGATTGGAGGTATACCGCCGCCTTCGGTGTAACCGGTGATGGTGTAACCTTTTGGCATGTAGATCCCTAGAGTCAAAAACGCGATCAAAATATCTTGTGGGTTTTTGTGTTCGTAGATAATGGTTTTTGAGAGTGCTTTGAAGCCAGCACGCTTCACTTCATCATCAACAAAAACAACACTGAAATCAGGGTCATTACCCCAGAAGAAAAAATCACGACGGCCTTCGATCACCACTTCTTTCTGGTGCATCGGATTGCCTTCAAAAGTTATCGGAATGGATTGATTGGAGCGGAAGTGGATGGTGGCGCAACTAGTGAACAAGAACAAAGCAGACAAACTCAGCATTTTTTTCATTTCATATCCCCTTCCTTCCATTGTTCGAGGCTGGAAGGGGTATGTCAAAAAATTTTCACTCGCCGATGTACTGGGCCTTGGTTTTCTTTAGGAGTCCATCTACCGCACTAAAGTGGTCCGATGATCTCTGCGTGATTGCTTGAAAGGCCGCCGCGGTATCTAAGTGAATAGAAAGTGACGTTTCATAGGCGTGCTGGAGTGCTTTTTTAGTGAGTTGAAGAGCGATAGGTGGAACTTCTGTTAAAGATTCCGCCATCTCTGTCGTACGTCGGACCAATTGGTCCGACAAAATCACTTCGTGAACAAGTCCCATTTTATGAGCATCTTCAGCGGAATAAGTTTTTCCGGTGAAAAACATTTCAGTCGCTTTCGAATGACCAACTGCCCGGATGAGAAACCACGCTCCCCCATCACCTGGGATCAATCCAACTTTAGTGAATGTTTCGGCGAAGCTGGCATCCGTGGCAGCGATTCGTAAATCAGTCATGGCAACAAGGTCACAACCTGCGCCCACGGCGGCACCTTGAATCATCGAGATAACAGGCTTATTCATACGCGCTAGTGCATGAGGGATCTGCTGAATCCCTTGCATATAGCGTTCACGTAATTCATTTGCCGCGCCTGCAAACATGCCAGTTTTATTCAGCATCGCTTTAACGTCACCACCCGCGCAGAAATTTTTCCCACGGGCCGCCAAGACGACAACACGAACATTACGATCACGATTGGCCTGCTCGAGTACCGCTGGTAAATCAATCACCATCGACTCAGAATAAGCGTTACTTGCTTCCGGACGATTGAGCCAAACCCACAAAACATTATTTTTGAATTCTGTTTCAATATGCTCGTGGGCCGTTTTCATGAGAGTCCTGTATTTAAATAAGCGCGCAAAAATTTAGAAGGCGTATCTTTGCCGACTTTACTAAGTATGAAGCTCGATGCTGCCGCAAGTTTCGCAATATCAATTCCTGTCTCAAGCCCTTGTGATTTACAGAGATACCAAACATCCTCAGTCGCCACATTACCAGTCGCGCCCTTGGCATAGGGACAGCCTCCCAGGCCTCCCGCTGAAGCATCAAAAGTGGCAATACCTGCTTCAAGACTGGTAAGAATATTTGCGACGGCCATGCCGCGCGTATCATGAAAATGCATCGCCAATTTTTGCGTGCCAAATTCACCTGCTAAAATCTTAAGACTCTCTTTCACTTGACGCGGTCGTGCTACACCGGTGGTATCACCAATTGAAACTTCATAAACACCCATCTTCATAAAGTCACTGATGACTTTCACTAATTTCTCATGAGCAATTTCTCCCTCATAGGGACAGCCATAAGAAGTGGAAACATAAGCACGAATTTTGAGACCTTGTTTTAAGGCCTCTTCGGCCACAGGGCGCATGCGATCAAAAGTTTCAGCAACCGTTGCATTGACGTTTTTCTTAGCAAACGAATCTGAGGTGGCAGAAAAAAGGGCAATCTCTTTAACGCCTACAGAGAGTGCATCATTAAGACCGTGCATATTAGGCACGAGACAGGGAAAAGCAATACCGGTCTTTTTAAGCTCTTTATTCACACGAGTGTAGAGAGCATGAGCATCGGCCATCTGAGGAATGGCAGGTGCTTTTACAAAGCTCGATATCTCAATAGCTTTAAGTCCCGTCTCACTTAAAAGGCGGATGAACTCAAACTTATCCTCGGTAGTGAGAATCGTTTTCTCATTTTGCAAACCATCACGAGGACCTACTTCTACAATACGAATCATTCTAACTCCGCCAGGGCCATGCCCCCCTGAACTAGATCGCCTTCATGAAAGAGAATTTTTTTCACTTTGCCATCTTTGTCGGCCTTAATAGGGTGTTCCATCTTCATGGCTTCTAAGATTAAGAGCGTCTGGCCTTGTTTCACCGAATCACCCACCTTCGCCATGACTTTAAAAACTTTGCCAGGCATAGGTGCCGCTAAACTTCCCAGCGCTCCCGCTTTCTTCTTAGAAGCAGAAGCCCCCTCTGAAATTTCAGCATCAAGGCCCGCGCCTGAGATGAAAGTACTCTGGCCGATCAAAAGAGTGTTCATGCGAAACTGAGTGCCCTCAGCGTTTCGAAGAATAAGTGTGTCACCGCTTTTTTGAATGACTTCAAATTGATGAGTCTTGCCGGCCCATTCAAAGCTCACCGTTTGATTTTTAAGTTCATGAACAGTGATATCGAGCGTTTTTTGATTGATTGAAAGTGTACGCTTCATAAACGCATCCCTCCCAAAGTATTCCATGGGGTGGTAGAAGACTCCACTGCTTGTTCAGCCTTTTGATTATTTAAAAGAAAAGCCGCGATATGCACCGCAAACTTCGCATCACTCGCTTCAGTGGGCTTGAGACTTTCAGCATGATCAGGAATAAAATGCGTATGAGTTTTACCAGCTTTAAATTCAGCATGACTAAGAAGTCGTCTGAGATAATCACGATTTGATTTTATACCCGTAAAAGTCACTTCATCTAAAGCATGCAGCATTTTAGTAATGGCTTCTTCGCGCGTAGGTGCCCAAGTAATCAGTTTCGCAAGCATGGGATCATAATTCACTCCTACTTCTGACCCATCCACATAACCACAATCAAGTCGCACATCTTTTAAAGTCGGCTGACCAATTTTTTTGATGGTACCAACTGTGGGAAGAAATCCGTTATCCGGATCTTCAGCACAAATACGGCACTCAATAGCGTGACCATTTTGGCGAATATCATTTTGCGTAAAGTTAAGTTTTTCACCTGCGGCCACTTTGATTTGCAATCCAACGAGATCAAACCCTGTCACCATCTCAGTAATAGGATGCTCCACTTGCAAACGAGTGTTCATTTCAAGGAAATAGAATTTCTGGTCAGCTCCCATGATAAATTCCACGGTGCCAGCGCCTCGGTAGTTAATTCCATTCGAGATAGCCGCGGCCGTCTGACAGATAGCTTTCTGTGTTTCTAGTGAGAGACGAGGAGCAGGAGTCTCTTCAATCACTTTTTGATAACGGCGCTGAATCGAGCATTCACGCTCGAACAAATGAAAATGCTGTCCATGAGTATCACTCACGACTTGAACCTCGATATGACGAGGCTCTGTGACATATTTCTCAATGAGAACGGCATCATTACTAAATGCTTTGAGTGCTTCTGATTTGGCACCAGCGAGGGCTTCTAAAAATTCTGAATCCTTATGAACAATGCGCATGCCTTTACCACCGCCACCAGCGGAGGCTTTAATCAAAACGGGAAAGCCAATTTTTTTTGCTTCGGCTGCGAGGAAATTTCCGTCTTGATTGCTGCCGTGATAACCGGGAATCATGGGCACATTATATTTTTCTACCGCGATTTTTGATCCGATCTTATCACCCATCAAGCGAATAGATTCAGCGGTGGGTCCAATGAAAATCAGTCCGGCTTTTTCGACCGCTTCACAAAATCCAGCATTTTCAGAGAGAAATCCGTAGCCCGGATGGATGGCATCAGCTTTTTTGCTTTTAGCCGCTTCTAAAATTTTAGTTTGATTAAGATAAGTATCTTTGAGTGTCCCCGAACCTAAACAAACGGCTTCATCCGCCATCCAGACGTGCGGCAGTTTTGCATCATCATCAGCATAAAGTACCACTGTGGTAATACCCATGGCACGGGCACTTTTAATCACTCGTACAGCAATCTCGCCACGGTTAGCGATTAGAATCTTTTTGATTTTCATCCTTTCACCCACTGTGGTTTGTCTTTTTCTAAAAGAGCGCGCATGCCTTCTTGGCCTTCAACGCCGATTCTAACTCGAGAGATGCGATGACAAGTCTCGTCTTCGACTTCATGAGAGACTCGTACTTTAAAAATGAGCGACTTGGCTTCTCTCGCGGCCAGAGGTCCAGCTGTGAGAAAACTCTTTTTAACTGTCTCTATTGTTTCATCAAGTTTTTCAAGTGGCACCACTTGATGAACCAGATTCATGCGCTGGGCTTCTACTGCTCCAAAGCGCTCACCTGATAAGAACCAAGCGCGTGCTTGCGACTCACCAATTTTGGCCATGACATAGGGAGAGATGACTGCTGGGAGTAGGCCTAAGCGTGCTTCAGTGAATCCAAAAAGTGCTTTATCACTGGCGACCACAAAGTCACAGCAAGAAACAAGTCCTGCTCCGCCACCCAAGGCATGGCCATTCACCCGAGCGATCGTTGGGAAAGGCATTTCATTTAACACTCGAAACATAGCGGCCAGTTTCTTAGCATCTTGAAAGTTTTCTTCTTGGGTCCATGTCTTCATGGAACGCATCCAATTAAGGTCCGCTCCAGCACAGAAAGAGACTCCGGCACCGGTGAGCACCATGAGACGCAAATTTTTCTTCGCGAGTTCGGTAAAAAGTTGTGTGGCTTCGAGTATCAGTTCGGCATTAAAAGCATTGTGCACATCCGGACGATTCATCGTGACCGTGGCGACACCATTGGCTTCATGAAGATTGAGATATTGCATGATTACATCCTAAACACACCGAACTTCGCATCGCCGAAGTCACGGTTGTGTCCTGTTGAAAGACAAAGACCCAAAACATCGCGCGTTTGCGCCGGATCGATCACGCCATCATCCCAGATGCGCGCACTTGAATAATAAGCCGAACCTTCACGCTCATACTTCTCAAGTGTCGGACGTTTAAATTCTTCCAGTTCTTTTTCACTCATTTGAGTTTTGCCACTCGCCTTCAATCCATCTTGGCGAACCGTTGCCAAAACATCGGCCGCTTGTTCTCCGCCCAACACCGAGATGCGCGCGTTTGGCCACATGAAGAGGAAGCGTGGAGCGAAGGCGCGTCCACACATGCCATAGTTGCCGGCACCGAATGATCCACCAATGACGATGGTGTACTTAGGAACCTGGACGGTTGAAACAGCTGTCACGAGCTTGGCACCGTTTTTAGCGATGCCTTCGTTCTCATACTGACGGCCCACCATGAATCCTGTGATGTTTTGCAAAAAGACTAAAGGGATTTTGCGCTGACCACAGAGTTCAATAAAGTGAGCACCTTTGAGCGATGACTCCGAAAAAAGAATGCCATTATTAGCGACAATACCCACCATATAGCCATGAATTTTGGCAAAGCCGCAAACGAGCGTGGATCCATAGTTCTCTTTGAATTCTTGAAACTCTGAACCATCGACTAAGCGGGCGATAATTTCACGAACATCAAAAGGCTTTCTGGTATCGCGCGAAAGCACACCATAAATTTCTTCGGCTGGATAAATCGGTGCTTGCACTTCGCCCTTAATAAACTTACCAGGATGAGTTGGACGGTAGTTCAGTGTCTGAACGATATCGCGGCATTTGGCTAAAGCCTCTTCTTCGTTTTCTGCAAAGTGATCGGCCACTCCTGATTTTGATGTATGAACAAAAGCACCACCCAAGTCTTCAGCACTCACCTCTTCGCCGGTTGCGGCCTTCACAAGTGGAGGCCCACCCAAAAAGATAGTGCCATTACCTTTAACGATGATGGTTTCATCACTCATCGCTGGCACATAAGCTCCACCAGCAGTACATGATCCTAAGACCACGGCGATTTGTGGAATACCTAAGGCACTCATTTGTGCTTGATTAAAAAAGATGCGTCCGAAATGTTCTTTATCAGGAAAGACTTCGTCTTGTTTGGGAAGAAAGGCGCCGCCTGAATCCACCAAGTAGATGCACGGAAGATGATTCTCACGAGCAATCTCTTGAGCACGTAAATGTTTTTTTACTGTCAGTGGAAAATAGGTTCCACCCTTTACGGTGGCATCGTTCGCGACAAACAAACATTCCACACCATGAACCAAACCAATACCCGTCACCATACCCGCGCCTGGAACGTCGTCTTCATAAACTCCATCCGCCGCCAGAGTACTTAATTCTAAAAAAGGTGTTCCAGGATCAAGCACGCGATCAATTCGTTCACGCGCCATGAGCTTGCCACGGCTTTTATGTTTTTTGATGGCGTCCGCTCCGCCGCCTTCGCGAGTTTTCTCTAAACGAGTGCGGAGTTCATTTAAGAGAGTTTTATTGTGCTCAAAATTAGCACGATAATCGTCAGATTGAGTGGAGATGGAGGTCGCCAATGGTTGCATAGAGGCATCCTAAAAAATGAGGAAAATTGATAGCTTATGTTAACTTAAGGGGATTTTGAGTGGCAACTACTCTGAGACCACAAAGGGCCAGCGATTCTGGCGAAAGCTATTAAGTAAGTACTGAATATATAATTGAGATTCACTCTTTAATTCGCTCGGAGTCATTGAAGTGAGCACTCCTGTATCAGCATTCCACTGATACTCCAACTCCTGCTCCCCTTCTACCCAGCGCACCAATCGATCTCCCCGCACATACTGCCAACCGGGCTGCAAGAAATGCAACGCTCTCCCAGGGCCTTTGGAAAAAAGTGATTCTCCTGCCATATTGAGCCCAGCTTCTGAGATATCAACAAAATCAAGAACTGAGGCCGGTAGATCCACATGCTGAGTCACCTTCTCCGTCAGTGCTTTATCGAATTTTACGGTTGGATGATAAATAATCAGTGGAACACGATAATTTCCCAGCGCATTTTTAAATTTCTTACTCGCCATTTTTTGTGTGTGATCGGCCGTGATGATGAAGAGTGTGTCTTTGTACCAAGCTTCTTTTTCAGCTTTAGTAAAAAACTCGCGCAGCATTTGATCGACATATCCGACACTTTCATGAATCTCGAGAGTGCCTTTATTAAATTTTCCCTGCCACTCTACTGGCAAAGTATAGGGGTGATGGGAGCTGATCGTAAAAATTCCCGCAAAGAACGGTGACGTAATCGCTCTCAATTTCTCAAGTGTAAATCCAAGAAAAGGTCCATCAAATACGCCCCAGTTTCCATCAAAATCTTTTTTGTAATCCGGATAATCTTCTCTTCCAAAGTACTGCTCGATACCATGTGAAAGAGCGTAAGAATCAAAACTCATCGATCCACGAGCAGCGCCGTGAAAGAAAGCTGTTTTGTATCCAGCAGCTTTTAATTTTGTCGCCACACCTTCTAGCGCCATACTTTGCGCATTGGATTTTGAAAACGGCGTTTCTTGAACGGAAGGTATCCCGTCTAATAGTGAGGACAACACCTCAATCGAGCGACGGCCATTGGCAAAATGCTTGGAGAAAAACGCTCCCTTCTCCCCTAATTCTTTTAGGAAAGGCGTGTAACCTTCTTCGCTGTATTCTAGCGAGAAGCTTTCAAGAATGATTAAAATGACGTTGTGATTTTTGTATCCAGGATAGGATGATTGGACTCGCAAACTTGATAGTTTGGATTGAAGAACGTCTTCAGAAAACCAAGTTTTCTTCTGAAGTTTGGGCGCATTAAAGGTCCGCAGAAAATGATAAGGCGTATTGAGAGTTAAGTGGCCTAGCTCATTGGCGCCTTGAATGAAGGCACTTTGAACTTGAATCGATTTATGCTGAAGACCACCACGAATCGCGATGAATCCTACAACGAGTCCGACAATTAAAATCGCCGGACGCCATTTCCAGCTTACATTCGTTTCTTTAATTGAGTTCGCTAGTTTCTGATCACCCCACCAAAGAAGGAATGCCAATAACATTCCTGCAAATGGCAGATACCAATAATAAAGGGCCACTTGAAAAACCTGCTCCCAAAAATCAGCTCCTAACGAACTAAAGAACTCCATCGACATTCGCTTGCCGTTAAATTGGAAAAGTTCCAGATCACAAGCTGAAGCAATGATGAACACAGAATTAATTAAAAGGAAAAATGCTCTCTCAACCTTCTCGATGCGGTGAGGGATTACTGCAAACACTAAAAAGACGGTATTGATCCAGGCCAATGCTGCTAGATCAAAGCGTAGGCCATGAATAAAACTTTCAATGAGTGTCTTGAATGAATGAATTTGAAAAAGCTCTGCGTTTTTAAAATAAAAAGCCAAACGTAGAACGCTGTAGATCATCATCAGAA
>Ga0164293_10004591_pt1 | contig 11812 bp, 12 predicted proteins | sample GEODES118metaG_FD_111487 | JGI IMG/M metagenome (GOLD analysis project Ga0164293, IMG submission 111487) | Eutrophic lake water microbial communities from Lake Mendota, Wisconsin, USA - GEODES118 metaG | ecosystem: Environmental > Aquatic > Freshwater > Lake | place: USA: Lake Mendota...
GACCGTGGCCTGCGGCGACTCCCACACCTCCACCCACGGCGCCTTCGGCGCCATCGCCTTCGGCATCGGCACCAGCCAGGTGCGCGACGTGCTCGCCAGCCAGAGCCTGGCAATGAACAAGCTCAGGGTGCGCCGCATCTGGGTGGATGGCCAGCTGCAGCCGGGCGTGTTCGCCAAGGATCTGGTGCTTCACGTGATCCGCACGCTCGGCGTGAAGGGCGGCGTGGGCTACGCCTACGAGTTCGCCGGCCCGGCGATCGCGGCCCTGTCGATGGAGGAGCGCATGACCCTCTGCAACATGGCGATCGAGGGTGGCGCCCGCTGCGGGTATGTGAACCCCGACCAGGTCACCTTTGATTACCTGCAGGGTCGCCCCTGCGCCCCCAGCGGTGAGGCCTGGGCTCGCGCCGAGGCCTGGTGGAGCGGCCTGGCCAGTGGCCCTGATGCCGTCTTCGACGACGAGGTGCGCTTCGATGCCGCCACGATCGCGCCCACGATCACCTGGGGCATCACCCCCGGTCAGGGCATCGGCGTGGATGAGGCCGTACCCACCCTGGAGCAGACGCCGCCTGAGGAGCGCCCCCTGGCCGAGGAGGCCTACCGCTACATGGACCTGCTGCCCGGCACGCCGATCGCCGGCACGCCGGTGGATGTGTGCTTCATCGGCAGCTGCACCAATGGCCGCCTCAGCGATCTGCAGGCTGCCGCCGCCGTGGCCAGAGGCCGCCAGGTGGCCGAGGGGATCAAGGCCTTCGTGGTGCCCGGCAGCGAGCAGGTGGCCGCGGCGGCCGAGGCCGAGGGCCTCGACCAGGTGTTCGTGGCGGCGGGTTTTGAGTGGCGCGAGCCCGGCTGCTCGATGTGCCTGGCGATGAACCCCGATCGCCTCGAGGGGCGCCAGATCAGCGCCAGCTCCTCCAACCGCAATTTCAAGGGCCGCCAGGGTTCCGCCAGCGGCCGCACCCTGTTGATGAGCCCGGCCATGGTGGCCGCCGCCGCCGTGACCGGCCGCGTCACCGACGTGCGCGGGCTGCTTCAGGCCTGAGCACGCTCCCTCCCTTCCTCCCCTCTCTTCGTCCGTTCTGCGCCCAGCACCGTTCCGGATCGTCCCTGCCCCTTTGCCCGCCATGCCCACTTCCGCTCCCTTCCCCACCGGCCCGATCCGCCAGCACCGCGGCCGTGGTGTGGCTGTGGTGGGCGCCGACATCGACACCGACCGGATCATCCCGGCCCGCTTCCTCAAGTGCGTCACCTTCGACGACCTGGCCCGCGGCGCCTTCGCCGACGACCGCAGTGAGCTGGCCAATGCCCCGGCAGGCCCCCATCCCTTTGATCGCGACGAGCACCAGGAGGCCTCGGTGCTGGTGGTGAACAGCAACTTCGGCTGCGGCTCCAGCCGCGAGCATGCCCCTCAGGCGCTGATGCGCTGGGGCATTCGCGCCCTGATCGGCGAGAGCTTCGCCGAGATCTTCTTCGGCAACTGCCTGGCGCTGGGCATCCCCTGCCTCAGCGCCGGGCCCGACACCGTGCGGGCCCTGCAGGAGGCGATCGCCGCTGATCCCGGGGCCGAGCTGCTGCTGGATCTCGAAGCCCTGGAGGTGGAGCTGGAGAGTGAGTTCGTGGGTGCCAACCGCTGGCGGGTGCACCTCGATCCCGGTCCCCACCAGATGCTGGTGAGCGGCCAGTGGGATGCCACCGGTCAGCTGCTGGCCAATGCTGCAGCGCTGGAGCGGACCCTGGCCTCATTGCCCTATCTGCAGGGTTTCTAGGCCCGGGGGTTCCGAGCGGGGCACGAACGGGGTTCCGCTGCCACTGAAGCTGAAGTCGTTCAGCCGGATCCGGATGCCACCGATCTTGTCGTAGGGGCTGTAGTAAACGCCGAGTTCGTAAGAGCGCTGTTGCAGCTTCAGTTCCACGTAGGAATAGCTCACATCTCCGTAGAAGCGTGAGTTGCTGTCGATATTCACGGTGGCTCCCGCCTCCACCACCAGGGGGCCATACAGCTGCTGGGCCGCCCGGAAACTGAGCGTGCGCAGGTCCACGGCCCGGTCGAATCCGAAGGGGCTGCGACCATCGCGCACGGTTCCTCCCAGGAGCACGGCCACCTGGCTGTAGTCGAACCAGGGCTGGCGAAACCGCCCCAGCGTGATCGCCGGGCCGCCGAACAGGGTGAAGGTGTTCTGCCGGGCGCCATCCCCATAGCCGGCCAGGGAGCTGGCCAGGCCGATATTCAGCGCCAGGCCTGGACGCACCGGTTCGGCGGCGTAGCGCAGGGCGGTGCTGACATCCACTTCGGGCTCCAGAGCGGCCTGCCACAGGCGCAGGGAGCTGCTGAGCCCCCCGTTCAGGCGGGCGCGCCACTGGGTATCCAGCCGATCGCTCTCAAACAGGTTGGCCTGATAGTTGCCGGCTATGGCGCGCCAGTCGAGCTCGATCGGGCCGAAGTAGGGGGTGCGCCGCAGGTCGCTGCGGGGATCAGCCGGATCGGGGTTGAAGCGCAGGGTGCCCTCCAGTTGGCCGCCGTAGGAGTACACCACGGTCTGGAGGCCGAGGCTGCCGTTGTACACCCGTTCCCGGTACGCCCCGAACAGCTGCCCCTGGGATTTCTGGTGGCCGGCCAGGCCCAGCGGCGTGCTCAGGCGCACGATGCTGCGGGTGCCTGCCGCCAGGTTCTGCGGACTGAGGGTGGAGAAGCTGGTATCGGCCTGCAGCCGGAACCGGTCGATCGGCAGATTGAGCACGCCCGTGAGGCCGAACAGGTCGCCCGCCCGCAGGGGCTGGTTCACCGCCGGTCCGGCCAGGGATTTGCCGGGGGCGGTGTAGCTGTCGGTGCGACCCTGGATCGCCCGCTGCAGCATGAACTGTGGCTGGAGGTTGAGCCTGCCTTTTTCGCCGATGCGCAGGGTGGGCAAGTTGTAGCCCAGGTAGATGCCGTCGCGGTCGCGCCGGTCGGTGTCGAGCGTGAGCTGCAGCGCTTCATCGCCGATCACGGCCTGATTGATCCCCGGCAGGGCCACGCGGTTGCTGAGCAGGATGCGCGTGCGCTCGGCCTTGATGCGGGTGACTCCCTCGCCCTCGAACACGGCCTCCACCCCGTAGCCGATGGTCCAGGACTGGGCCGGCGTGAGTGGATCGTTGGTGAAGGCCACCTCCCGGCCCGTCCAGCGGTTGCCGCGGATCTGCAGGTTGGAGGCCTGGAAGCGCAGCCGGTTCACCGTGCCCCGGCTCGGTTTGGGCCGGAGATACACGCTGGCGCCCCGCGGCCCACTGGTGCTGGTTTCCTCCTCCGTGTCGATCACAGCCACAAGGTTGAGTTTGATCGAGGTGTCCACCGCCTGGCGGAAGCGCACGTCGCTCACCCGTTGATCCTCGATGGGCTTTTGCGCCCCGGGGGCGGGTTGCTCCTCTGGACAGCCCCGCGGTGCGGGCATCGAGGGCAACGGCACCCGGCGGGGTGGGACCAGCTCCAGCACAGGACGCTGGTCGCTGCGGCTGCGCAGCTCAGGGCAGGCAAAGCCCTGATCGGCGGTGTCGGCGTCGGCGCCTGACGTGGGTGTGGAGGAGATGGGTGGGGACTGGCCGAATGCTTTCATCTCCCGCTCCGGGCCCTCCTGGTCGATCACCCCGTAGATGTCATCCAGTTCTCCGCTGCCCTCCAGCTGGCTGTAGCGCAGGCGGCTGGCCTGGATCACCTGATCGCCCTTGTGCAGACGCAGCCGGCCCGTGGCGTACACCGTGCGGGTGCGCTCGGTCACCTCCACCCGGTCGGCAAACAGGCGCCAGCCCTGGAAGCGGGCCTCCACGTTGCCTTCGGCCACCACAACCGAGCGATCGGCTTCCACCGTCTGGCGGTCGGCCCGGATCACCAGAAATGAGGGGGACTGGCTGACTGGCTTCGCCGGCAGGTGCTGAGGGCCGGCCTGAGCTGCACCAGCCAGCAGCACAAGGCTCAACAGGCCGGCCTGGCGCCCCACTCTGGCGATGGGCAGGCTGCCATGGAACGGGTGCGTCAAGGCGAAGCAGCCTGGTCGACAGCGACCTTATGCGAGGGATGCAGCAGGCATCGACGATCCTGGACTCAATGCCGGAGGCCTTCAGTCCTCGAGGTCTTTACGGCTGGGGGTGCGGCTGGGGTCGCTGGCCAGGAAGCCGAACACGAAAATCCCGATGAAGAAGAAGACGACCGAATAAACCGAGATCTTGAGAGCCAGCATGGTTCGGTCTTGCGGGAGACGGGCGTGGTGACAGGGAGTGACGGGCCGGGATGAGGGTCTGGTCGACCCTGCGGCGGCGGCATCATCCTATGGGACCTGCTTGGCCATCCAACGATGACTGAGGCCCCGGGGCCTGGGCTCGCTCACCAATTTGAAACGTTTCCTTCAGCGATCGAGCCAGTTGCAGCGGATCAGCCCTGGGATCTGCGGCCGCTCTGGCGCTGCCCGGGGCTGGATGGCGAGCCCGTCAGCGCTCTGGACCATCCCTGGGGGGAGCGGCACCGTCCGGACTGGCATGCCCGTGGGCTGGTGATCTGGCCCCGCGGCGGCCAGTGGCGGGAGCTGCGGCTGCGGCTTCCCTGTCCGGCCAGCTGGCGCGCCCTGCAGCAGCCTGAGCCAGCGGTGCGCGCCCGGCTGGTGCTGCGCTGGTGGGCGGATGCGGTGGAACTGCGGGTGGACGGCCGGCCGGTGCACCGGGGAGATCTGTTCGATACCGCCTGTCGCTGGGTGCTGCCCGAGCGCTGGTGGCGGGGGGAGGTGCTGCAGCTGGAGCTGCGCCTGCGCAGTCCCCTGCACGACGACGGCGCCCTGATTCTGAGCCAGGTGGAGCTGGAACCCCTGGATCCGGCCGATCCCTGCGGCGTGCTGGCCAGCCAGCGAGGCGAACTGCTCGGGCTGCGCCGGACTGCGGGACTGGCCGCCGATCCGCCGGCAGCGCCGGGCTTCCATGTGCTGGGCCATGCCCATCTCGACCTGGCCTGGCTGTGGCCCGTGGCCGACACCTGGCAGGCCGCCGAGCGCACCTTCGCATCAGCCCTCGATCTGATCGAGCGCTTCCCCCAGCTGCACTTCGCCCACTCCACCCCCGCCCTCTACGCCTGGCTGGAGCAGCACCGGCCCGCCCTCTGGCGGCGCCTGCTGGCGGCGGTGGAGGCCGGCCGCTTCGAGCCGATCAACGGGCCTTGGGTGGAGACCGACTGCGTGCTGGTGAGTACGGCCTCGCTGCTGCGCCAGTTCCAGCTCGGCCAGGCCGACAGCCGCCGCCGGTTTCCGGGGCTGGAGCACCAGCTGGCCTGGCTGCCGGACAGCTTCGGTTTCGGAGCCGGCCTGCCGGCGGTGGCGGCGGCCACCGGCGTGCGCTGGTTCTGCACGCACAAGCTGTTCTGGAACGCCACCAACCCCTTCCCCCACCGGTTGTTCCGCTGGCGCTCCCGCTGCGGCGCCGAGCTGCTGGCCCTGATGACGGCGCCGATCGGCACCGATGGCGATCCCGTGGCCATGGAGCGCCACCGGCTGGAGTGGCGGGGCGCCACCGGCCTTTTGCCCAGCCTCTGGTTGCCGGGGGTGGGTGACCACGGCGGCGGCCCCACCGCGGAAATGCTCGAGCAGCTGGAGCTCTGGCAGGCCCAGCCCCTGGCCGCCCGCCAGCAGCACGGCAGCCTGCGCAGCTACCTGCGGCAGCTGGAGCCGGCCGCCCCCCAGCTGCCGGTGTGGCGCGATGAGCTCTATCTGGAGCTGCATCGCGGCTGCGCCACCAGCCGGCCCGACCAGAAGCGCCACAACCGCACCCTGGAGCGGCTGTTGCGGGAGGCCGACCTGGCGGTGGCCCTGGCGGCCATGGCCGCAGACCTGCCGTCTGAGGGGCTGCCCCAGCCGGACTGGCGGCCTCTGCTGTTCCAGCAATTCCACGACATCCTGCCGGGCACCTCCGTTCCCGAGGTGTTCGAGCAGGCCGAGCCCCAGTGGCGGGCCGCCCGCCGCCAGGCCTGCCGGCAGCGGGACGGGGCTCTGCAGGCCTGGTTGGGGGCTGCCGATGGCGATGGCTGGTGGGCTGCCCAGCTGGCCCCGCTGCCGCCCCGTCCGCGCACCGTCCGCCTGCCGGCAGGCCAGTGGCAGTCGGATGGGGTGCCCCTGCCCAGCCAGCCGGCCACGGCAGGGGGTGTGTGGGTGCAGCTGCCCGCCATCGGCGGCGTCGCAGCCAGGCCCCTGCGCCAGGCGGTGCAGGGGCTTGTTCCCAGTCCAGGCCCGGCAGCCGTGGCGCAGGCCCCCGTGTGGGTGGAGCACAACCGTGCCGGTAATGGCCTGCTGGAGCTGGAGCTCGGGCCGGAGGGGGTGGAGCAGCTGCGCGACAGCGAGGGGAGGCCCCAGCTGCGGGCACCCCTGGCCTGGCGGCGGTACAGCGATCGCGGTGAGTTCTGGGATGCCTGGGATCTGGCTGCCGACTACAGGGACCACCCCCTGCCCTGGCGGTGGCAGGGGGTGCCGCAGTGGTGTGAGCAGGGCCCCCTCTGCGCCCGCTTTGTCTGGAACGGCCAGTGCGGCGACAGCCCGGTGCGCCTGGACGGCCGCCTGCTGGCCGGCACCCCCTGGCTGGAGCTGGTGCTGGGGGTTCACTGGCGCCAGCGCCACGAGCTGCTGCGCCTGGAGGTGCCGCTGGCCGAGCGGGCGGATCGCTGGGCGGCCGACACCAGCGGCGGCGTGCTGGAGCGCCCCGCCCAACCCTGCACGGCCCGCGAGCGGGCCCGCTGGGAGGTGGCGGCAATCAGCTGGCTGGCCTCCTGCGCTCAGCAGGGCGGTCTGGCAGTGTTGCTGGATGGCCCCCAGGGCGTGTCCGGGCAAGCTGAGCGACTGGGGGTGTCGCTGTTGCGGGCGCCCACCTGGCCGGACCCCGGCGCCGACAACGGCTGGCAGCGCCTGCGCCTGGCCCTGCTGCCCTGTCCCGGTGGCTGGCGGGCCGATGGCGTGCCAGCCCTGGCCCAGGCTTTCCGCGAGCCCCTCTGGCTGCGTCCGGTCGAGCCATCCCAGCGATCAGCCAGGCAGCTCACCGTGCCAGCGCTGCCCGCCGGGGTGCAGCTGGTGGGTCTGCGGCACCTCGGCGATGGCACCGCGGCCCTGGCGCTGGCCAATCACACCCCCTGCCGGCAGGCCCTGGATCTCGGGCCGGCCTGGCGGCCGCTGTGCCGGTTGGATGGTCTGGATCAACCCCTTCCAGCTGAGGCGGGTCCATGGCTGCTGCTCGGGCCCTGGCAGCTGGGGTTCTGGAGGATCCGGCCGTCCTGAGCTTCAGTCGTCGTGGTCGTCGAAGGGATCGGTGAGGCCCTTGGAAGGCGGACCGAAGGCCAGGTAGATGCCGAGGCCAGTGAGTCCGAGCAACACGGCCAGCACGGTGATGGCAACCGAAAGGGCGGGAGAGCCGGTGCTGCTGGGATCCATCAGGGTGAGAGTGGCGGGTGGGGCTGGTGATCGGGTTGGCGTCTGGAGCTGGGGGGAGGTGGATGCCGGAGCCTCCATCACAACTCTCGACAGCCGCTCCCGCCGGAGCAGGCGAGACCCTTACAGTAACCAGAGCGATTTCCTGCCTGAGAGGCCGAAGCAGCCATGGCTCAACGCACCCGTCTCGGCGACCTGCTGCGCCCCCTCAATTCCGAGTACGGCAAGGTCGTGCCGGGCTGGGGCACCACTCCCGTGATGGGCGTGTTCATGCTGCTGTTCCTGGTGTTTCTGCTGGTGATCCTCCAGCTCTACAACCAGTCGCTGCTGCTTGAGGGCATCAACGTGAACTGGAACGGGGCAGGCTGAGGCGTGCACCGTCCTGCCGCCTCCCTGACGCGATGAACTTTTTCGGCATCGGCCTACCCGAAATGGCGGTGATTGCCGCCATCGGTCTGCTTGTGTTCGGGCCCAAGCGCCTGCCGGAGCTCGGCCGCACGCTGGGCCGCACGCTGAAGGGCTTCCAGTCGGCTTCCAGCGAGTTCGAGAAGGAGTTTCGAACGGCCATCTCCACCGTTGAAACCACGGCTGAAGCCTCCGCCTCCCTGGAGGCAGCCGCCGGGTTCGGCAGCGAGCCCAGCAATCAGCAGGGCGTGATGGCCGCGGCAGCTCCGGCGCCAGCCACTACAGCCACTGACGTTGTGGAGTCAACCACCGGTGGTGCGACCCCCGCTCAGGACGGCACCTCCAGCTGAGCGGTCGTGCCTGCACTGCAGCTGGTGGTTGGTCTCGGTAATCCCGGGCCGAAATACCTCGACACGCGCCATAACGTTGGCTTCATGGCCGTGGAGCGGCTGGCTGCGGCGCTGGGAGGTTCTTTTCGAGCGAACACCAAGCTGCATGGGCTGCTGGCCGATGTGGGTCAGGGCGCCACGCGGCTGCGGCTGCTGATGCCCCAGACCTTCATGAACGACAGCGGCCGCTCCATCCGCGCCGCGCTCGACTGGTTCAGTCTGCAGCCGGCTGACCTGCTGGTGCTCGTGGATGACATGGACCTGCCCCTGGGGCGGCTGCGTCTGCGGGCCAGCGGCAGCGCCGGCGGTCACAATGGCCTGCGCAGTGCCATCAGCCATCTCGGCACCGAGGACTTTCCCCGCTTGCGCATCGGCATCGGTGCCCCCGCGGAGAACCCACAGGAGCGCAAGGCCCGCACCATCGGCCATGTGCTCGGGCGCTTCAGTCCCGACGAGCGACCCCTGCTCAACGCTGTGCTCACGGAGGTTGAGGCCGGCATCGGCCTGATTCAGCGCCTGGGGCTGGAGCGGGCCGGTAACCGCTTGAACGGTTTTCGTGGCCTGGCGGCGTCAGGCTGAGACCATGGCCCGCCTGCCCGCCACCACGGCCCGCCTGCGGGTGCTGCATCAGAGCTTCAGCGACCGGCTGCTGGAGGGAGAAGTGAGTGCCGGCAACTTTTCCTGGACGTTCCGCTGGGCCTTTGATCGCGGAGAACTCAGCGTGGAGCCGTCCCTGGGACGGGCTCTGATTCAGGACGCCCTGCTGCGCTTTTTGCTGCGGGCCGACTATCAGCTGGAGCCAGGGGCCGACTATGCCTTCACCGTGCGCGCCCGCTTCTGACGCCGCGCCGCGCCAGGGGCCTGCCGAGATGGCGCTCCAGCAGCAGCTGGGCGACGACGTCGTCGATGTCCCTCGGGGGTAGGCGCAGGCCGCTGGGCAGGCAGCGACGCCAGCCGCGGGGGGGCTCCAGCTGCCAGTAGCGCTGGCGCGCTGCCAGGGTGGTTCCCCATTCATCCAGTTGCTGGCTGGCCAGGCCCAGCTCGGCGAGTTGTCGGCACCAGCCGCTGCTGCCGGTGCCGTTGCCGAGCACCACCAGTCTGAGTCCCTGCCGTTGCCAGCGCTGCAACAGGGCCAGGCTGTCGGCTGGCGGCAGCACCAGAGCCGCCACGATCGCCTGGCCGCTCTGGTCCGTCACGGCCAGGCCGCACTTGCTGCGCCCTGGATCGAGGCCGGCGATGCCCAACACCATCTCTTCTGGTCCGCCGAAGCTGCTCACGGCCGTCGTGGGTCCTGGGTCCCGTTGCCCCGGGGCTGGATCTGGCGCAGTTCCACCGCGATGGGATCAGGGGTCTCGCTGTCCATCCTGGCCACGGCTTCCAGCTGCACCACCTGGCCGGCCGGGCGTTCGGCCAGGGTGCGGGTGAGCTGGTTGAACTGGCCCACGTCAAACTGCAGGCCATCGGCCAGGCTGCCCTGGCGCTGCACCCGGGCGTAGGCCGCCGCCAGCAGCAGGTTGAGCCGTCGGGCGATCTGCTCCGGGTCGCGCAGATCCCCCTCGATGGTGGTGCTGGCGAGCACCTCACCCTTGCGCGCCACCCGGCGGTTGGGCCGCAGGTCAGGGAAGGCCAGCACCTGCTTCTCCCCCCGCAGCACGTTGGCTGCCGAGCGAATGCTCACCACCCAGCTGCCCGGTTGGCTGAGCAGACCTTCCAGTTTCTTGATGTCGCTCACCGGCACCAGGATGATCTGGCGGTCGGGCGGTTCACCGGGCAGCACCCGCCGGAAGGCATTGAGATTGGCCTGCTGCAACAGCGCGGTGATCACCTCCTGGGCCTGGGCCGGCCGCTCCAGCTTCACCTTGGCGGTGGCCAGGGGCTGACCGCTGGTCAGCACCACATCGCCGCGGCGCAGGGCGATCAGGTTGGCCTCCAGATCATCGAGTTCGCGCGCGCCGGCTGCGATCTTCTCGCCCAGCTGGGCGAGCTCCGCCTCGGTGCGGCGAATGTCGGCGTCGCGGCGGTTCACTTCGCCACTGAGCCGGCTCCGCTCCGCCTCCAACCGGCTGCGCTCCTGTTGCAGGGGCGCCAGTTCGCGCCGCAGGGCTGTGGCCCGTCGCTCGGCCATGGCCAGTTCCTGTTGCACCCGTCGCTGGCCCTCCTGGGCACCGGCCAGCTGGGTTTTGCTCGATTGAAGCGCGAGCCTGCTGGTTTGCAGGTCCTTCTGGCTTGTCTTCAGCTGGGCCTGGCTGCTCTCCAGCTGGGAGCGGCTGCCCGCCAGTTGGTCCCGGCTCTGCTGCAACCGCTCTTCCAGTTGGTCGAGTTCAAACAGGCCGGTGCGCAGCCGCTCGCTCACCAGCAGCATCAGCCCCAGCGACACCGCGCTGATCAGGCTGCCGGTGAGCACGGTGATCACCACGGCCGTGTGCCTGGGCCGCAGATTGAACAGGCTGAGGCGGGCCTTGCCCACGCGGCTGCCCAGCCGGTCACCCAGGGTGGAGAGCACTCCCCCCAGCACCAGCAGCACCAGAATCAGCAGCCAGCCCGTCACGGGTATCGGCGGATCGGCCCAGTATCCCCCGCTCGTCCCTCATGCCCAGCCCGTTGCTCCGGGCGGGGCGAAGCTCAGCTGAAGCGCTTGGCCAGGGCGATCGGATCGAACACCGTGATCTTCTTGCGGTCGATCTGCAGAAGCCCCTCCTGGCGCAGGTCCCCGAGCAGGCGGGTGATGGTCACCCGGGTGGAGCCGATCGCCTCGGCGATCGCCTGGTGGGAAAGGCGCAGGTCGATGGTGATCCCTTCGTTGCCGGGCACGCCGAAGTCCCGGCAGAGCACCAGCAGGAAACTCACCAGCCGGGAGCTCATGTCGCGGTGGGTGAGGGTCTCGATCATGGTCTCGGTCTGCAGGATCCGCGAGGAGAGGCCCTGCAGCAGCAGCAGCCCCACGCTGGCGTCCTGCTCGATCGCCTTGCGCACCGAGGTGGCGGGGGCGGTGATCAGCTCCACCCGGGTGAAGGCGATGGCGTGATAGAAGCGGTCTGAGCGTTGGCCGGTGAGCAGGGAGAGCACGCCGAACAGACTGTTTTCCCTGAGGAGAGCCACGGTGATTTCCTCGCCGCTCTCGTACACCCTGGAGAGCCGCACGGCGCCCCGGCGCAGCAGGTAGACCCGTTCCGCTGGATCCCCCGGGAAGAAAATCGTCTTCCCCCGCTCCACGGTTTCCACGTTGCTGCCATTGAGGGAGCGGATCACCTCCAGGAGCGTCTGGCTGCCCTGGCTGGCGGAGCCGATGCCCGTCACGGTGCCCGGTTCCCCGGAACTCGGGGTGCTGGCAGTGCGGCTGAAACCGCGGGTAGTGCCAACCATGAACAGGGCAGGTAGGTGGGCGGACCCTAAGGATCGCCGCACCCCGTCCATGTAGCAATCCGCACTTTTTTGCGCCTGCCTGCCGTCCCGGGTTCCTCCCGCTGGCTTGGTAGTACGGATGCATCCACCAGGGATGGTGTGCGTTGCTTGTGATGTGGCACGCAGCCGCTACATTCAGGATTGCCTCGACGCCTTCCGCATGACCGCCAGTCTCACCACCGGCATTGGCGCAGC
>Ga0164293_10004594_pt1 | contig 11810 bp, 24 predicted proteins | sample GEODES118metaG_FD_111487 | JGI IMG/M metagenome (GOLD analysis project Ga0164293, IMG submission 111487) | Eutrophic lake water microbial communities from Lake Mendota, Wisconsin, USA - GEODES118 metaG | ecosystem: Environmental > Aquatic > Freshwater > Lake | place: USA: Lake Mendota...
ATCTTCTTCTGGGCTTATTTCCTCCCACCTCCCAGCAGGCCTCACAGGACCAACGCCTTTTAAGCCGGTGATGTTGTCAGCAGAAACTCCCATCAATAATTGTTGATAGAAGAATTTGATGGCTTCATCTGGAGTGATGAAGAGATGTTCTCGTTTGACGTAGTTGTAGAAGTGAGTAGGTATTTGCTTGAAGTCTTTATCAACGCTGATGATGCAGCACTGATGTTGTAACTTGGTTGATTCAATGGCGATGAGGTCATCTGCTTCTTCGTTGACAGCAACAACAGCCTTCCATTGCTTCTTCAAATAAGCCTTCACCTTCTTCAGATGCTTTGGCTTAGGCTGTGTTCTGTTGCCTTTGTATGGTGCAGTGGTGGCTATGGCTTTTCTGAAGTTGGTGTCTCCAGATAGATACAGCTTCCATTGGTCATACCATCTATCAACGTAGTCGCACGATAACAACGCCCCTGTTACGATGCTGTCTACAGTGTGATAGGCAACTTTGACGTCTTCTTCTTCACACGCCGCTGCTGCCCTATACGCCATAGTGTCAGCGTCCAGGAGCGCTATCACTCTTTCACCTCTCGCACCAACTTAGCGTCATCAATGATGTGTCCTTGTTGCTCTTGCATCTGTTGAACGATGTAGCCAGCAAGATGATGCTTACCAATCATTCTCAGAGCTTGAATAAGGACAGACACATCCTCTTCAGACGGCAGTTTGATGCGAAACATCAGAGGGCTTCGTCGTCGTCAATCTTGCCGCCACCACCGCCACCAAACTCAACAAGCTCGGTGATGACAATCTTTTGCAGAGAAGGTGACACACCCTTCTTATTCTTGTACTTCCATTCGTAGCTACCAATGATGCACTTGGCTTTGCTACCATTGCCAATCTTCTCTTCAATCTCATCACCGTCAGTGTCCAAGACCTTGATGGGACGGGCAGACTTGCAAGTGATGTACTTGCCCATCCCTTCCTTTTCCTTCACCTCAATCTGCATTGCTTCCAGCGCTTCAACAGCAGCGTCTGACAATTGAGTCAGATCCATCTGCCACTTTCCCGACATCTCATTCGGTTCTTTGTTGAAGCACCACATCACAACAGCTTTGAGCTTTACTGAATCCATTTTCACTTCCTCGAGTTGTGCCACAGAATTGAACACGCTGTGGCTTCGTGTTGCTGGTTACGATAGTCCAGCGTTGCTGCCGCCCGGATGTCCGAGCCTTCTGTGCTGTATCTACAACACAGGCAACCGATCAAGCATCAATGACATTCTCGCCAGTTTGCACCAACTTTACCTTCGGCGTCAACGGGGCAGCGAAATTGTAGCACCTCACCAGCAATGTTGGCAGCTTTTTCAATGAGCCTAGCAGCCTGCTCTGCCTGTGCGGGCAACACAGAATATTGCACTTCGTCATGCACCCACGCCATCAGCTTAGCGTCTACGTTGTGCTCACGGAGCAGCCTATCAGCCTCTACAAGCCATTGCTTGGCGATGATGGCACCTGCCCCTTGGAGCAACGTATTCAACGCAGCATGATCGCTTCTGATGCGGATGCGGCGTCCATCTAAGCCTGGCACATGACCCTTCTTCACAAACTTAGACAGCTTCTGCTTCAGAGGAGCAAGGCCGGGTGTGTTGTTGATGAAGTTGTCAATGAGCTTCTTGCCTTTAGCACTACCAAAGCCAGCAATGGAACCAACCTTCTCAGCACCGGCACCATACAACGTGGAGTAGGTTAGACCCTTCGTTGTGTTTCTGATCTTCTTGTGCTCGGGGTTGCTGTCGTCCTTCACCGTCCCCTTAGGCACCAGCCCAAAGCTCTGTGCATTCATCCAATGCACATCACCCTTCAACAACTCATTCGTCCAACCATCATCGTTCAGATAGTGAGCAAGACAGCGTAGCTCAATGCCACTCAAGTCAACACCGACTTGGCTGCGTCCTTTACCTGCATACCACACTTCTCTGCACTCTGGTCCATACGGTGAAGACACGTTAGGAATCTGTGCCATGTTGGGGCTGCTGTGTGTAGCTCTGCCTGTGACAGCACCACAGGTGATGATGGAGCCATGAACCTTGCCATCGTCCTGCACAGCATCAAGCCAGCTACTGATCATTGACACCCTCTTCTGAACCATCAAATATTCATTGAGCAGCTTAGCCTCTGGCTTGTCAATACCTGCTAGGACATCTTCATTAATTATCCAAGAGCCCTTCTCTGTCTTCTCTGTTAGCTCAACACCAAAGGATTGAAGACGCTCTGCAATTTGTTGCCTGCTGCCAGGATTGAATGGATGTACCTTCACCTTCAGCGGGCCTGGCAGAGCTTCCTTGATGAGTTTGTTAGGCTTGTCTACACCAGCTTCCTTCAGCATCTCTAGCAGCGCTGTCTTCGTTGGTGCCTTATGCTCACGCCATTTCTCATCAACTACTTCCCAATATTCCGGTGTCTTAGTGTCCTCATACGTCGGTGGACATACATCTTGTAGGCGATTCTCAATGTCAGCCATTCGACCTGACAACGAAGCCATAAGAGTCTGAGCTTTAGGGACATCCAGCGAATATCCATTGTCTTCCATCCTTTTGCAGATGTGAGCAACTTGATGTTCTAGTTCAATGCTCTTGTCGCTGAAGCCCATAGACTTCATCTCTTCCTTCAGATGGTTGTATAGCTGCTCGAGGACGTTGACGTCTTGAACGCAATAGTCTTCCATCTCCTGTGACCAACCACCATCAAAGTCAGTGAAATCGCCTTTGGCGTTTCCAAAGCGGATGCCCCAACTCTTCAGCGAATGCTTACCAGCCTTTGGATCTTCTTCAGGCGGCATCAACTCAGGGTTGTACAGACGTGACATCACCAACGTATCAACCTGCTGATGTTGAGGCACTGACACCTTCCACACCCTCTCCAGCACAGGGAAGTCAAACCCAATGCCGTTATGGACACACACTTCTTCACCATCGAGATAGTTCTGTAGTCCTGTCCTTTCCTTCCAAGTTCTGGTGACTCCGTCTTTCTTTGTCACACAAAGCCAGATGGTGTCATGCTTCAGATTTGTCTCGATGTCGAGAAAGATCATGTGTAGGGCTTTCGCTTCTCTGTGTCGTTGGTGAAGATGCCGCCGTGTCCGTAGAAGTGTTCGTTCAAACGCAGCGCTGCATGGGCGAAGTAGTTGTGGTTGTGTTTTGACGTTTCATGCATGCTGCGCAAGAACGCTAACACTTCTTCTAAGGTTTGTTGTGGTGTCATTTTGTTTCTTCCATTCCAAAATGTTGCTTCATTTCCTGAGCCGCTGTGTGTCCATGCCATCGGCAGTGCTGGCATGCAATGGCAGCACATTTGTTGACAATGGCTTCAGCAAACTTCTTTTCCCACTCTAGATCGTCTTCCGCATAGATAGGAAAATGATATCCCATCTCACTGTCAGTCTCTTTCGCTAAAGTTTCAATGATGTCGTTGTTCATTTCACTTCATCCATTTCAAAATGTTTCTTGATGTTGTACGACGCTGTGTAATGCGCTGCCCAATCGCTTATGCGTACACACTCCTTCACAACAAGTTCTCCATACTTCTGTCTGAAGATGTCCTCCCAAGGATGGGAGGTCTTTGGCATGCCTAGAAGCTCAGCATAAGCCAGTGTCTCAGCTTCTTTGGCAAGGGTGTAGAAGATGTCGTTCATAGCGCTGTTTCCTTGTCGCGTAGGTATTCAATTGCTTTTTGAAGCACACCTACATTGTCTTTTGATTTACCAAGCATTGTGTTGCAGTTAGTACAAAGTAAACCCCTTACAGCACCTGTAGTGTGGCAGTGATCTACTTGTAAAGCTGTTTCAGTGCTCTTGGCCCTTCCTTGTTCAACTTCTTGTTCACTTCTTTCACATATGGCGCATTTGTATTCTTGTTGTAGCCTCATCAAATTGTATTCTTCAAGGCTTATTTTATATTTTCTGAGCCTTTGTTCTTTAGCTTTTTCAGGGTTGTTGTAGTACCAGTTTTTACTTCCTTCTCGATGTATGTCTCTTTTTCCTTCTCTGCTTAAATAGCTGTTTCTCCAACAAACCATGCAAGCAGTTTGTCTGTACCCTTTTCTCTCCCCTGTTGCTAGGGTTTTGTATACCATACCAAATTTTTCTGGCGGTAGTTCTTTTTTACATTTTCTACAAGTAAGCATCTGATCACTCCTTTAGTTCGGTCTTTTATGTGTTGACCAGATGCTGTTATAGCATGATCTAATACTTATTACAAGACATTTTCCTCGCTCTCAACATCCTCAACTTCCAACATCCTACCTGTTTGTCGGTTGTAGAGCAAGGCACAAGCAGGCCCACAGTCGCCGTTGTACCTGTTCTTCATCACACGAAGCCTTGTGGTGTTCCTCTCCATCAAGTCTTCTGCTTGTCCGTTTCGCTCCAGGCCAATCACCATGTCACTAAGCTGTGCAATGCTGGCACTGCCACGAAGCTGAGCAAGGCTTGTCACTGCACCTTCTTCGTGTCCTTTACCACCATCAGGGCGCTTCAGATGCGACACCACAAACAAGGTGATGAAGGTTTCTTGGACAACCATCCGCAGCTTCGTCATCAACTCATCGATGGCTTTTCTCTCATCACCGTTCTCTTGCGAAGACACCACCAGAGATATGTGATCTAGGGCAATGTATTTGCAGTTGAGGGCTTTTGCTAGATAGCGCACGCGATTGACAATGGTGTCAATGTTGTTTGATCCGAAGTGGTTGAACAGATACAGACGACCTGTGCCCAGCGTCCTTTCAAAGGCGTCCTTTCTTTCTTCTTCATCGCTGATGGTGTCTGGGAGATGTAGAGGCTTGTTCGCTGCAAGAGACATCATCGAAAGACCAGTCTTCCTGATGCCTTCCTCCATGAACATCAACCCAACATTCTCATCTGTATTCCCCAACAAATGCCAAACAATTTCACGCAGTAGCTGACTCTTCCCCAACCCACTGCCAGCAGTGATGGTAACAAGTTCACCATGTCGAATGCCATAGGTGAGTTTATTCAGCCCATCCCATGGATACATACATTGTGCTGGTGCTGGTGGTGTAGATACCAAATCCCACAACGTGTTGCCAGCAACAATGCCATCGGGGATGTAGGCTTCAGCAGCCCACCAGCGTTGAACGAATAGAGCTTCTTTGTTTGCAGCGGTGTAATCACAGGCGTCTTTCATATCGACGTCGTGCTTAAACACCTTTGCTTTGTTGCCGAAAAGCTCTGCTACTTCCTTCGCTGCTTTCTTTCCTGGCTCATCGTTGTCAAAGCAGATGACGATGGACTCGAAACTGTTGAGCCATTCATACGAGGCTTTGCAATCTTTCAAGGCACCAGCAGCACCGCTGCGGATGCTGACGACAGCCCATTTACTTCCTGTGGCCTGAAAAGCCGCTAGAGCATCAAACTCACCTTCAGTGATGGTGACATACTTACCACCATTGCTGTAGAGATGTTGTCCAAACAACGTAGCCTGTGCAGGCTCTCCAATGCTGTGAAACTTCTTCTCAGCAACAGCCCTGACCTTGGCAGCAACGAGAGTGCCGTCCTTGTCATGATAGGGAAAATAGAAATTGGTCTTGTCTTTGACAACACCATAGCGCTCCAACGTTGATCGAGTAAGACGCCTGTCTGTGACAGAGCAGGCTTCGTTGTCCTCAAATATGGGTGCAAGGTTCACATTCATCCTTTTCTTTGGCGTGGAAGGAATGACGGCAGCGCCATCACTTTTTGTAAACGTATTACATGAAAAGCAAAAGCTGCTGCCGTCTTCATTGATGCTACGTGCATCGCTGCTGCCACAATCTGGGCAGCTAACGTGTAGCCTGACGAATGTCATTGTTGTTGTTTCTTATCTAGTGATCTTTGTAAAGCCTTTATGGCTGTCCTCAATTCTTTGATGTGTCTGATGGTGTCTTCCTTGAACAGACGATAGTCATCAACAGATATGCCACCAGATGGTGACGTTACCTGCTGAACCCTCTCAGCAGCTATCTCTGCTGCTGTCTTAACTTCCACCATAGAAACCACCCATATACATCACTGAATACCACGCAGCCATCAAAGCCACCAGAAGAATGATGAAGGTGTAGTCTTCGTCATCGTCATCGTTCTTCATAGCAGTGCCTCTCCGACATACCGCTGTGAAGCAACATACTCACTACACTGCTTCACAGGGTTGTGCCACATCTTCCCTTCACTGTCTTGATAGTACAGGAAAGGCCAATGCTCAAGCCTCTTCACGGGGATAGAGGAATGACTGAATGAGTTCAAGCTCTGCTGTTGCTTCTGGCCCAAGATCAGCATGTTTGAATCTTCCTCTGATGTGTTCACGGATGTCTTCACAGGTGGAATAGTATTTGAACCAGTCTAGCATGTGAGAAGCCTCGTAGGCATCCTCACAGCATATCGTCACACTCTTGACGGTCATTCTTGTGTGCCTCCTTCAGAATTCCTTCGTATACATTCATCAACTCAGAGCAACGCAGATTGATGAGACTGATGATGGCAAGTAGATAGTTGTCAATGTCATCCTCACTCGGTGTTTCTTCTCTGTCAAGAAGAGCCTTACGAATAAGTTGAACGTCCTGGTCCAAAGACCACATATGCATGATGGGGTCTTCAAGCCGCTGCAATTGCAGAAAATTTGTCATTCATCGTTTCCTTTAGCAGGTTGGGATTGATAAGAGTTGACGGGAACTCTCGGATCTGTTGAGCCTTGGTCGAGCCCTTCAGCGTATGGACAAAGTACGGAGACACGCTAGCAGCGTTCTGATGCCCTGACATCATCATCACTGTCAACAGGTCACCACCATTCTCAATGACTTCAGTGATGGCTGTGCGTCGAAGATCACGAAGCTGTAGCTCTTGAGGGATGCCAGCAACTTCGCATATTTCTCTGTAGTGATACATGATGGTGACGATAGTGTACGGCACCCAATCGCGTTTGTCAGCAGAACGATGTCGAGGAGCAACATAGGTGCGGCAGGGATGTTCTTTGTACTGCTGCTGCAGGATGTTAGCAAGACCATCAGAAATTGGCAAGCGTACAGTGACGCCTTTCTTGCTCTGCTGTATCGTCACTGTTCTATTCTTCAGGTCAACAGAGGACCACTTGAGATTGAGGATGTCGCTGACACGCTGTCCCCATTCATAAAGACAATAAAAGATGATGCCAGCACTTCTCCATTCCCATTTGCTGAATGCAGCATTCAACACCGACAACACCTGTGAGCGCTGCCACATCATCTTCCTAGCAGCAACAGATATTTTCTTGATGTGGCTGAATGGATTCAATGTGGTGAAGCCATGACGAATGCCCCAGTTCCATACAGATCGATGTACAGAAATTATCTGGTTGGTCTGTAGCGGTCTAGAGCCCGACTTCAACTCCTGTTCGTACATACGCTGTACCAATGGTGCTGTGATGAAGTCTATCTTTGCATTAAAAAATTCAACACCGCCTATGCGCTTGTGCTGCCACAGGTGAAGAACAATGTTGTATTGTTTCTTGACACCGGGCGTCAAAGCACAGTAGTCTGTGCTGTTGAGATAGCTGTTGATGAGATGTGTCACTCTGCCTTCTTTATAAGTGCGTCGAGTTTCTTCTCTCACCTTTATCCACTCGACATATTTGTCGTTGTAGAAAGCAGCGTGCTTGACTATTGCATCATAGTCTTTGCTCCTCTTGCGCTTTACAGCACCAGCAACAACGGCTTTGTGCGGGGGGTCGTAATAAAAGTCGTTGCCAACTTTCTTAACGTGACGCGGAAGGACAAGGTCTGTCATGATATTTGAAGCCAGTTGTCGATGTCTTTGTCGTTGAAGAGCACTTCGCCGTGCTGTGTTGCTTCATCAGCACAGGGTTTGCAATAGACGACGTAGCTGATGTAGGGACCATTCCTTGGGCAATATTGCTTTAGGACAATGGTGGCTGTGTCGGCATAGCTGTCTACGTTGTGACCACATGTACACACTATCACATTCGCCTCGCTTCTCTGATGAGTGCTACTGCTGTGTAGATGTTATCGCTGTGAATGACACCATCCATATACCCGTCAGAGTCGGCATAGCCTGCTTCAAAGATGATGTTATCTAACACAGCAATGAGTTTGTCTTGCATGTCAGCGTAGTCGCTGATGCGCTTCTGTAGGGTTAACCAATCGAGTATAGATTGACTCATAGCTTCGCTTTCATTGGAAACAAAGGTTCACGTCTCTTGATTGTTAGCCAGAACAAGGTGATTTTCTTCATATTCCTACCAATAGAAGTGCTGCAACAGTGCCTAATGCTACACCAATGGTGCAGCAGACGGCAACAACAAAGAATGGCTCACGCTTGTAAACAAGCTCGATGCAATAGGGATGACGGGCTGGCCAGGCTTCCACGGTAGAGCGTGGAAAACGGCGTGTGGTGGTGTTCATGTCATGTTCCTCCCAATCTCAGCCGCAGCCCTGACGATGGCGCGGCGGGCCTTTGTGCCATGTGGTCATTTCTCCCACTCCTCTGCTTCAAAATTATTGCGACGGTTATAGTGACGCCACGCGGCACGTTGCGCCTCGTTCATTTGCATCCATCGTTTCTTTCGTCGTTGTTTTGCCCTATATTCCCCCCAAATCGACCAAGCCCAGAAAACCGCCGCTACGGCGAAAACAAGAGCAGTGACATAGAGCCAGCCGCCTTCCCAAAACCACTGCTCTACGGGGTTGCGGTAGGCAATTATGGATGTGGTCATTTCTGTTCCTCCGCTTTGGTGATGGCGGCGCGAGTACGCTCGATTGGCCGAGTTTGCTCTTGGTGGTACTTCAACGCCTCCAGCAGTTCATCTCGCTGCGCAGTGGCCTGATCTCGTTGGCGCAACAGCTCCATCCGTCCGTCTCTAAACATGCTGCGGAGTTTGCCTAAGGCGCTTGCTAATAGTTCGTTCTCGGCAACCAGTCGGCGCAGTTCGGCTGCGGCTTCTGCACAAATTGGCATTCCATAGTTGCCAACGCCGTCTTGTCCTAGTCTTTCAAGACGCTGTAACAGGGCTTCGGGCCGATTTGCTTTCGCATCTTTGCGCAACCGCTCCATCCACCAACCGTGGTCTTCCAGCGGCGATATTTCTTCAGCCATTATTCTTCTCCTTCCAGCCCACTTCCATATTTAGCCAACCGATGCCGATCCAAAAACCATGCAGGTCGTCTCGACCAAACGCGAGTGCGGGCCACACAAGCCAATGCGGATAGTTTCGCTCAAAGTACATCATGTGTTTTTCTCCTTCAGCGCTCGCTCAGCCGCCGCAACAGCGGCGATCCAGATACCCAGACCAATGCCCGCATCGCATCCGTAGAAGGTGCCTCTCGGGACTGTGTCTGTAAGGGTCATTGCCTCCTGTGTTGTCAACGAGCGCCACTCGCGGCGGGGTGGGGTGGTGTAGAGAACGCGCAGTTTGCGTCCGGTGCGAGCCTCATAGTCACCAGCTTCGGGCCACACATCGTGGCCTTTGCCAGACTTCATGGCTTGATCGAACGAGATCCGATCTGCAAACGCCACCGGCTCCTGCTGCGCCAGCGCGTCGCGAAGGGCGGTGATGGCGTCCATAGTCTGCAATCGCTGTTTTTCAGCGGAACCAACGTCGTAATGCGTTGCCTCCAACGTTTCCAGCGCCTGCTGGGCGGCTTCACGTAGCATGGTCATGAAAACTCCCTAGCTGAAAACGGAAACCCTTCAGCATCGTCCCAATCATATTCAGAATCAAACCATCCCTTTTTCCTTCCTTCCTCATTGTGATGGAATTTGACATAGGGTGATGATGGTGATTTGTGTTTCTCAATGAGGTCAACAAAGGATTCATAGGTGATTTTCTCACCGTACTCATCCATGATGAGCTTGTCCTTGAGGTAGTCCTTCCATGCCGACCAGGAAGTCAATGACATCCAGCGATATCCTTGGAAAGAGAAACACCATCCCATGCTGCTCTTGCCAATGTGTAGGTCTTCTTTGTATTGTTTGCAATGGTCACAATAATTTTCTGCGGTGTAGTAGTTGGTGCTCATTATTCACAACCCCTTCACAACAACGTCAATGTCATCTCTGTTGGTGCTGCAAAACAGCGTCAACACAAACTCATTGCCGTCATCTGATAACACTTTGACATCAACAAGTTGAATGTCAGCGGATTCAAGGCGTCGCTTCTCAACACTGACATGAGCAACACCATGAATATTCATGTTATTGAAATGCATCACAACACTCCTGCAAGATCGAAAATTGATTGATTGACAGCAACATGTTCGCTGATGGAAGCAATTGGTCGCGCCTTGCGCTCCCTGAGTCCATTCTTGTCCGTGATGGACTTGATGAAGACATTACCACGAAGGACATTCTCCTGCACTCTGTTGAACACTGTCCACGCATCCGTGAGTGTGTCACTGCTGCGTTGTGCCGTCAGGGCCTGCGTCACAGTGGTGCTGTCGGCATAGCTGCCTGTTGGTGTCTCTTCAGGCACGTAGGCACCGTTGAGATAGTCCCAACGAAGCATAACAGCACGCTTTGCAAACTTCCTAGCCTGCTCTTCATCGACCCGGCGCTGACGCATGGATTCAATTGTGTTCATCATATCGGGAACACCCTCGATGATGCTACGCAGCATCACTTCAAAATCTTCCATAGCCTTGTGCGTATGACGAACACTGACGGTGTTGCCATTGCCGTTGACGAGGCCATTGGAGCATATGAATCGATATGCACCAGCCATCAGCTTGACACCACTGGTGCCGTCATGGCTGTTGTAAACGAGTAGCTCACTGCGAACATCCCCAGTGGTGTTGACGTCAGAAGCACGGGCAAACGCCAGCAAGTGTGCCGTGTGCTCTGGCTTGCCCTTACGGGCACGCTTCTGAGCAGCCTGCACAGGCATGTAGCCATAGTCGGCCAGGACAGGCAACAAATCCGATGTCTTCAGTGCGTGATAGCGATTGGTGAGACGTGCTGCTTTGTCTTCAGCGAATACAGCAGGAGCACGCTGCATGATGTCTTCCGCAGACAGGACGGTGTTGTTGCGGGCGCGGGAATAGATGAGAGATTGACGCATGATGGTGCTTCGCTTTCTTTCTTTCAGTGGGTTATTTGTAAAAGATGTTGACCATGTTGTCTCTGTTGAGACGGACAGAGGAGACGTTGTTGTCACCGATGATGTTGGACAAGATGATGAAGGATGTTGCAGACTCAGCGTCAGGAAACAGCCTCATCTCTTGCCTACCATCGAAGTAGGTCCAGAAGAGTTTCAGCATGACAACACTCCTCAGAAGAACAACACGATGCCGATGACAACACCGGCAAGGAAAGACACCACCATGCGACGACGTTCTGTCGATGCTGGCACCACTGCACGGGAATGGAAGCTTCCACCGATAGCCAGGCTAGGGATGGACCAGAAGGTGATGCCGCCGTTGACGTTGATCTTGATCATCTCTGTAGCTCCTGTTGCGTTGTCGATGTTGAGATTATTAGCGTCTGTGTTTTATTGGTCTAGTTGATTTTCACTATCACTAAACCTGTGTTGATAGTGTTGTCCTAACAACCCACGAGACGGGTGACTGCGACAACGTGCCCCTTGTCGTCACGGATAGCAGTGCTGCCCGTGTCTGGCGCATAAACACCGGGCGACCCTGCCGGTAGGGCAGACAACACCATCGATGAAACCAGAACGGGTTCATCACCCTCAGGAAGACCCCGCACTCCCCTGTAGACACGGGTGATGATGGGGACAACACCGTATAGATAGCCCGTCACCTTCTCTTCATGGATGA
>Ga0164293_10004596_pt1 | contig 11807 bp, 8 predicted proteins | sample GEODES118metaG_FD_111487 | JGI IMG/M metagenome (GOLD analysis project Ga0164293, IMG submission 111487) | Eutrophic lake water microbial communities from Lake Mendota, Wisconsin, USA - GEODES118 metaG | ecosystem: Environmental > Aquatic > Freshwater > Lake | place: USA: Lake Mendota, Wisconsin...
CCGGATCGATGCGGCGGCGCGCGAGCGTCTCGCGCATCGCGTCCGAGACGATGCAGACCCGGTCGGCGCCGTGCACCAGCGCGAGCTCGATCCAGTTGTACAGCCGGACCGCCGGGGTGTCGGCGAAGTGCCCGTGGAGCGTGGCCACGAGCGGGCGACGCGGCCGGTTCGCCAGCCGCGCGTGGAACACGCTCTTGTAGTCGTGGACGTGCACTGCGTCGGCATCCAGGTCCTCGGCGAGCCGGCGGATCGCGCCGACCGTACCTAAATCGAAGCGGCCGTCGCAGGCCACCAGCCGGCTGTCGATGCCGAGCGCGAGCGCCCGCTCGTGCAGTTCGAGCCGTGGCTGGTAGGGGTTGCGCAGGCACCCCAGCACCACCTCGATGCCGAGCGCGGGCAGCGCCGGCAGCAGGGTCAGCAGCACCTGCTCGGCGCCGTACAGGCCCGCACTCGAGCGCAGGTGCAGCACCCGCAGGCGGGGCTCGTCGCGCGGAGCGTTCAGCGCCATACGTGCACCCGGCGGTTCAGCAGCCACTCGCGAAAGCCCAGCACCACGAACCAGTTCAGCGCGACGAACGCGGTCGCGATGCGCACCGGCAGCGCCGTCGCCGTCGCCGGCCAGGCGCGGCCGACCAGCGGCATCGCGTACAGCGCGACCTGCGCGAGCAGCGCCACCGCGAAGACCGGATGCACCGGTGCGAGCACCGCGCTCGAGACGAGCGTGCCGGCGAGCGCCACCGGCGCGACCAGCCGGGTGACCTTGTGCGACAGGTACTGCACCACGATCCGGTTACGGCGCGGATCGAGCAGCCACGGGTGCGCCGCGACCAGCCCGAAGTTGCCGGCGAGCGTGCGGATCTTGCGCACGCGCTCGCGGGCCGGCTCGCCGGCGGGGCGGTCGTAGGCGATCGCGCGGTCCTCGAAGACCACCCGCCAACCGCCGCGCACCGCATTCATGGGGATCAGCACGTCGTCGAGGACGGTGTCCTCCGGGATCGGCGTCCAGGCCTCGCGGCGCAATGCGTAGAGCGCACCGGTGACCCCGACCACCGAGTCGATCGCGCCTTCCATCCTGCGGATCGCCTTCTCGAAGCGCCAGTAGGCGTCGACGCCCTGCGCGAAGCCGCTGGCACCGTCGAGCAGGAAGACCAGCTCGCCGCTGGCCGCGCCGACCGTCGGGTCCGCGAAGTTGGACACGAGGTGTCGCACCGCGTCCGGATGCAGGGCCTGGCGGGCATCGGTCAGCACGACGACCGGCGTCTCGAGCGCGGCCATCGCGTCGTTCACGCAGGCCGCCTTGCCGCGGCGCTGCTCGAAGTGCAGCCAGCGCACCCGCGGGTCGCCGAACGCGCGGACCGCGTCGCCGGTGGCATCGGTCGAGCCGTCGGAGACCACCAGGACACGCAGGCGATGGGCGGGGTAGCGCTGGGCCGCGCTGGACTCGAGCTTCGCGCGGATGCCCGCCGCCTCGTTGTGCACGACGACGACGATCGTGACTTCGGGCTCGATCGCCGCGCGCGCGATCGGCCGGGCCCGCCGGCGGGCGACGGCCCACAGCGCGGCCGGATACCCGACGAAGGTCCAGACGACCCAGCCGACGCTCAGCGCGAACACCCAGGCCGCGAGCGCCGTCACCCGCGCCTCCCGAGCGCGGCGCCGCGCAGCCGTTCGTAGGTGCCGTTGCCCAGCAGCCGCTTCATCGCGTCGAGCGCGCCGCCGCGCAGCCGCGCACGCGCGATCAGAAGCGGATCGGCCTGTGCCCACCGGCGCACGCGGTCGAGATCGCTCGAGGCCAGCACCGCGAGTCTGGGGATCGCCGCGTCGGCGCGGCCAGGCGTCCAGGTGCCGATGCGCGAGGTGCACAGCGCCCGGTAGCCGCTCGATGCGGCGAGCCGCGCGAGGGCAGGGTGCAGGCGCCCGCCCGGGGGCGCGAACAGCGTCACCGGCGTGCCGAGCGCATCCTCGATCGCGTCCTTGGAGCGGCGCAGGGTGTCGGCCACCGCGGCCTCGGTCATGCCGTCGAGGTGTTCGTGGGTGTGGCCGTGCGACTGGATCGACATGCCCGCCGCCGCCATCGCCCGCAGCTCGGACCACGCCAGCCGGTGACGCCCGCCGACCTCGCCGGGGTTGACGAAGAAGTCGGCGCTCGCGCCGCGTGCGGCGAGCCGCTCGGCGGCCGCGCCGTTGCTCGCATGGCCGTCGTCGAAGGTGATCGCCACCGCCGGCGGTCCGGTCCGTCCCGCCGCGGCGTCGGCCATCAGGTCGCGCACGCTGCGCGGCGCACGACCGAGGGCGGCGAACGCGTCGAGCTGCGCGTCGAAGGCCTTCGGCGACACGGTGTAGTGCGCATCCGCGTCGCTGTCGACGCCCGCGGGCTCGATCGCGTGGTACATCAGCACCGCGAGCGGTGCCGCCGATGGATGGCCGGGGGCGCTCATCGCGGCGACAGCCCCGCGCGCGCCAGGCCCGCGAGCGCGAGCTCGCGCGCCCGCAGGTCGAAGGCGAACTCGAAGGCGCCGTAGACAAGCGTGCCCACGCCGACCTGCAGCAGCAGCGTCGCGACCGGCGCGCCGGCGTCCAGCCGCACGATCACCGCGTACATCAGCGCAGCGCCCGCGGCATGCACCGCCAGCGCGCGCCACGGCAGCGACACGCGCAGCGTCGAGGCGCCCAGCCGCATCACCACGACCGCGAGCGCGCTCATCGAGACCACCGACGCGATCGCCGCGCCGAGGATGCCGAGCGAGGGCAGCAGGGCCGCCACGAGGCAGAGGTTCGCGACACCGGCGATCGCCACCGCGATCATCAGCGTGCGCGTGCGCTTGCGCAGCATGACCCCGGCGCTCGCCACCACGATCCAGCTCTCGATCGCCATCCCGGCCAGCAGCCAGCCGGCGATTCCGGCGCCCGCCGCATAGCGCTCGGAGGCCAGCAGCGGCAGGCCGATCGGCGCGACCGCGGCCGTGCCGGCGACGAGCGGGAACGCCAGCATCGCGTACAGGCCGGTGAAGCGCGCCAGCAGCGCCTCGGTGGCGGCGGCCCCCGACTCCTCCCAGCAGCGGGTGTACGCCGGGACGATCGTCTGGATGAGCGACAGCAGGACCGCGACACGCAGGTAGTCGCACAGGTTCCAGACCGCACCGTACAACCCGAGCGGCTCGCTGCCGAGCCGATGCTGGATCAGGTACCGGTCGCCGAGCACCAGCAGGACGTTGGCCGCCTCGTAGCCGACCAGCGGCAGCCCGAACGCCACCATCGTGCGCAGCAGCGCGGGCGAGACCGCGCGGGGCGAGAAGGGCATGCGCCGATGCATCCAGGCGGCCAGCGCGAGGATCGCCAGCCCCTCGGCGGCGAGGGTGGCGCCGAAGAAGCCGGCCACGCTTGCGGACACGCCCAGCAGCACGCCTACAGTGAGCACCAGGGCGAGGTAGCGGCGCGCGACGGTGAAGATCGCGACCACGCCGCTGCGTTCCTGCGCGCGCAGCGGGTTGGTCAGCGCGCTCTCGACGGTGCGCACCACGACCAGCCCCGCCACCAGCGCGAGCAGCAGACCGTGGGGCAGGTCGGCGAGCCAGTCCTCGGGGAGTGCGGTGATCACGGCGGCGGCCAGGCCGGCCGCGACGGCGCCGCTGGCGAGCATGCCGAAGAGCACCGTGGAGCGCCACGTGAGGGCATCCACGCCGAGCCGTCCCGCCGCCATCTCGGCGTAGGTCCTCAGGCTCGCGTGCTGCACGCCCAGCTTGGACAGGCCGACCCACAGCGTGAGCAGGGTGCCGACGAGCGTGAGCTGGCCGTACTCGGCAACGCTCAGCGACCGGGTGACGATCGGGAACGTGACCAGTCCGGCGATCGTGACCAGCACGCTCGCCGCACCGTAGTTCAGCGAATGGCGCAGCAGCCCGGAGCGCATCGCGCCTCAGGCCGGGCGCGGGCCGCGGCACGGCGCCCGGCCGTGCGTCGGCGTCATGTCCACGTCAGGCCCCGGCCCACGTCAGAACCTGAATTCGCCGGCCACCGAGACAGCGTTCTCGTCGTACGAGACCGCATTGCCGGCGATGGCACGCTGACGGGTGTTGCGCAGACTGCCCAGCACCGCCGCCTGGCGGGTGAGCTGGTAACGCAGGCCCAGGGTCACGCCGGTCAGGCGGGACTCGCTCGCGGTCGCCTGCGAACTCGCCTGCTGGTAGGCCGCGGTCACGATGGCCGTGGTGCGCGCGTCGAGCCGGTAGTCGTAGCGGCCCTGCACGCCCCAGGTGTCGAGGTCGACGTTCGAATCGAAGCCCGGGATCCTCAGCGCCGGGCGCTGGTCGGTCATGTAGACCGTGAGCAGCATGCTGCTGCGCGTCGCCGCGACCTGCAGCGAGGCGATCAGCGACTCGGCCCGCACGATCGGGCTCTGCGTCGAGGTGCTGGCCAGCGGCGTGCCGACCGTGGTCGCCGGGTCGCGGGCGGTCGGCCCACCGGTGGCGAGCGAATCGGTCTGCGTATTCGACGAGGCGTTCGCGGCGAGCGCCGCGGCGCTGGACGAGGGCGTCGCGAAGAGCCGGGTCGGGTCGAAGTACAGCAGCCCCGCCTGGTTGCCGTCGCGGATGCCGCGGTCCCAGCTCAGGCCGAGCCGCATGCGCCCGAGCTGGTGCGCGGCCGCGGCGGAGAGGATGTTCGAGTAGTACGTGCCGGTCCAGCGTGCCGCCACCTGGGTACGCGGATCGGGGCGCCAGTCGACGGCGGCGCTGGGGCCGACGCCGCTGCGTCGGCCGTCGGCATCGGCCAGCACGCTGCTGGCCGCATAGTTCACCCCCGCGCCCAGCCGCACCAGCGGCGTCGGCGACCACGTGCCCAGCACCTCGACGAGGCTGTTAGTGTAGTCGAAGCCGTTCTCGTACGCGTAGCGCGCCACGTCGCCGCGTCCGAGCCAGCCGACGCGCGAGCTGCCCGGCGAGGTGCCGGCGTTGAAGCTGACGCCGTTGCCGACGTTGCTGATGAAGCCCTCGCCCGGGTCGACGTAGCTCACCCGGTAGCGTAGCTCGTAGTCGTTGTTGCCCGCCCGCCCGACGACGTAGGGCGCCAGATCGAAGCGCTGGTAGGTGGTGCGCGTGGTCGAGCGCGCGCCCGGGTCGAACGAGGATGCGTTGAACGGGCTGCGGTTGACGTCGAACACGTAGGCCTGCGCGTTCAGCCGCAGCGCCTGGTCGGTGATGCGGAGGTCGGCGTTGGCGCGCAGGTCGTGGCGCAGCTCGTTGTCGCGGGCGGTGTTGCCGCCGTAGACGAGGCCTCGGGCCGCGTAGAAGGCCGAGCCGACCGCGCGCGGCGAGTTGAGCTCGGCCTGCACGAACGGCGAGACCTCGAGCAGCGTGCCGGTGCGCTCCTGGCCGCGGGGCGCCAGGTCGATGTTGTCGCTGAAGGTGAACTGTGTCCACAGCCCGGGCGTGATCGACGTGCGGCGCGGGGCGGCGCTCGTGTCCGGCGAGCCGGCCGCGGGCGCTGCGCCCGTGCCGATCGGCGTCAGGCCGTCGGTGGCGATGCCGCTGGTGCGCTGGGTGCGCATGCCGTCCCAGCCGGTGCCGCCGGGCCCGGTGAGCGGCGCGCTCACCTGGGCGCCCGCCGGCACCCCGATGGCGGCCAGTGCGGCCGCGAGCGCCGCCACCGGGAGGGCGAGGCGGGTGGCAGGGCGATCCGCGGCGGGTCGATCAGTTGCTGCCATTGCCGTATCCGTAGCCGTATCCATAGCCACCCGCCCGACGCTCGTCCGCCTTGTTCAGGATCACGCCGACCACCGGGCAGGCCTCGATCGTTGCCAGCGCTTCCTCGACCGCGCCCTGCGGCGTCACGCCGGCCTCGACGACCAGCGCGATCTGGCCCATCAGGCCGGCGAGCACGCGGGCCTCGGTGGTCGGCAGCAGGGGCGGCGTATCGAAGATGAAGATGCGGTCGGGGTAGCGCTCGGAGATCAGGTCGAGCAGCGCTTCCATCGAGTCGCTGGCGAGCAGCTCGTTGGCGTTGTCGGAGAGGGTGCCCGCGGTCATCACCGCGAGCTTGTCGATGTCGGTGTCGCGCACGGCCGCCGCGAGCGGCAGCGACGGGTCGAGCAGCAGGTCCATCAGGCCGGGGCCTTCCGGCAGCCGCAGCTCGCGCTGCAGCGACGGGCGCGCGACGTCGGCGTCGATCAGCAGCACCTGCAGGTCGCGCTCCGCGGCGATGCTCAGCGCGAGGTTCACCGCGCAGAAGCTCTTGCCCTCGTCGGGGTTTGCGCTGGTGACCATCACGCGCCGGCCGTTCGGCACCTGCGTGCGGCCGCGGCCCGACGCGTTGGCGATCAGCGGCCGCTTGATCACGCGGAACTCGTTGGACAGCCGGGTCGCCGGGCTGTCCGGGGTCACGTAGCCGCGGGCGGCGAGCGCCTGGACGTCGAGGTGCACCGGGCGGGCGGTACCCGCCGGATGGGGCGAGGCCGCGGTCCGGGATTCGGGGCGCGGCAAGGCGGTGCGCGGTGCCGCAGGACGCGGCGCAGCGGATTGCGGCGCGGCGGGGCGCGGCACCTCGGTGGGCTGCAGCCGTGGCACGGTCGCGGGCGCTGCGCGTTCGAGCGGCAGGCTCGGCGGCGCCGTGTCCAGGGTGTCGGGCGCCTCCGACGGCTCGGACCGCCGCGGCGACGCATCGACCGGCACCGGACGGCGGGCGCGCGAGGCCGGCCGCTCGACGTACCCGGACAGGTCGGTCACCGATCCGCGCGCGGGCGTGGACTCGTCACCGAGGCGGGAGACCGCGCGTTCGATCAGGCTCATGGGGGCAGTCCTTCGGCTTCAGCCGGCGAGGGTTCGCAGCAGTAGCCAGGCAGTCAGCCCGACGAACAGCACGGTGTAGGCACCGACCGACGCGGAGAACGCGATCGCGCCGTCGCGACGTCGCTTCTTCGCCTCGGCGTCGAGCACCATCGAGACCGCGCCGAGCACCGGTGCGCCGAGCCGCGTGCGCAGCGTGCGCACATCGAAGAACGCGGCGGTCGCTTGGGCCCGCAGCAGCGCGGTGGCCAGGCCGGCGGCCAGCGAGACCAGCAGCACGGCGATCAGGAGCAGCGGCTTGTTCGGACTGCTCGGCATCGGGCTGACCCGCGGCGGATCGACCACGCGCAGCTCGCTCGCGCCCGAGTTGTCCATGTTGCCCGAGATCTGCGCCGACTCGCGCCGCGTGAGCAGCTGCTCGTAGCTCTTCTTGTTGACCTCGTAGTCGCGCGTGAGCTGCAGGTACTCGGCCTCGACCTTCGGCACGGTCAGCGCCGCGTCGCGGGCCAGCAGCAGTCGCCGGTCCGATTCGGCTACCCGCGCCCGTGCCGAGCCAAGCTTCGACTCGACATCGGCCAGCGCGACCTTCAGGTCCTGGTAGACCTTGTTCGGGATCATCACGCTCGCTCCGTTCGAGCGCAGGCCGGTCTCCGCCTCGCGCTTGCGCTCGGCGTCGCGCTGCACCTGCAGCTCGCCGACGATCGAGCGGGCGTGCAGCACGTCCGGATGGGCGTCCGTGTAGCGCACCACCAGCTCGTCGAGCCGCTTGCGTGCGGCCTCGAGCCGCTGTTCGGTCTCGGTCGGGACGCGGGCCGGCGTTGCGCCCTCGCTGCCGAGGAGCGAGGGCTTCTCGTCGGCGAGCTGCCTGCGCAGGGCCTCGCGGGAGTTCTCGAGCTGGCGCAGTTCGAGTCGCGCGGCGTCACCTTCCTTCTGCAGGTCGGCGCTGCGGGCGACGTAGTCCTGCGCGAGGTTCGGCATCACCGCGATGTTGCGGACCTTGAACTCCTTGAGCGCGGACTCGGCCTCGAGCAGCTTCTTCTCGTAGATCGCGAGCTGCTCGTCGATGAAGCGCTTGGCCTGCTCGGCATCGCGCCGCTTGTCGCCCAGGTTGGACTCCACGAAGATCGACAGCAGCGACTGCACGACCTTCTGCGCGGAGTCGGTGGTGTCGCCCTTGTACGTGATCGAGTAGAGGTTCTGGCCTCCGGCCGGCTTGACCTGGATCTCCTTGACCAGCATGTCGACCAGACGCTCGCGCTCCTGGAGCGACTGGGCGCGCAGGTCGAGGTCGGCCATGCGCACGACGCGCTCGACGTTCGGGCGGTTGATCAGCGTGCGCGCCATCATCTGGACCTGCTGATCGAGGTTCGGCTGCACCGCGAGCCCCTGCATCAGCGGCTTGAGGATCGACTGCGTGTCGACGTAGACGCGCGCGCTGGCCTCGTAGCGGTTGGGCATCAGCATGATGATCGCCGCGCCCACGACGCCAGTGGCGGCGGTGGCCGCGAGCCCCTGCCAGCGGTAGCGCCAGAGGCCAGGCAGCAGCGAGGAGACGGTGGTCCAGACCTGGATCATCGGTATCGCATCCGCCTCAGAACATGCCTTCTGGAATCATGATCACGTCGCCGGGCACGACCTCGACATTCGCACTGACGTCGCCGCCCTTGAGCAGGTCCTTGAGCCGGATCGAGTACTGCTTGTTGTTCTCGGCCTGGCGGATCAGCACCGCGCGGTTGCCGGCGGCGAACTCGGTGATGCCGCCGACGGTGATCATCACGTCGAGCAGCGTCATGTTCTGCCGGTAGGGCAGGGCGGCCGGGCGTGCGGCCTGTCCGACCACTCGGATCTGCTCGGTGGCGTTGCCGACGAAGCTGGTCACCAGCACCGTGACCGACGGATCGCGGATGTACTTGGCCAGGCGCGCCTCGATCTCGCGGGCCAGGTCGGCGGGGTTCTTGCCGACCGCCTCCAGGTCCTCGATCAGCGGCGTGGTGATCTTGCCGTCGGGGCGCACCGGCACCTTCGCGGACAGCTCCGGGTTGCGCCAGACGCTGATCTCGAGTTGGTCGCCCGGTCCGATCTGGTAGCGGTAGCCGGCACTGGCGGCCTTCTGTGGTGCTGGCGGCAGGCTGCCCGACGCGCAGCCCGAGAGAAGGGCCGCTGTCGCGACGAGCACGATGCTGAATTGACGCAGCGACATCCTGGTACTCCCAACGCGGCGGGCGCAAGACGCCCACGAACCGACGAGTTCGCCGCCTCACGGTACGTCAATCGGTTGGGGGGGGCCCGCTCGTCGAGGATTGTCGGACGGTTGGGTCCGACGGGCGCGGCACTAGTTCACCGGGAACGTGTCGTGACAGTGGCGCCTGCGCCACTCGATGCGGCGACGTCGTTCACGATCCAGGAGCGCTCGCCCGCGGCGAGCGCGCGGCTGTCGTAAGGATGCCGGTCGAAGGGATAGAAGGCGCGGATGCGCTGAACGTAGGAGAGTGTTTCGGCGTAGGGCGGCACACCGCGAAAGCGGTCGACCGCGCCCTCGCCGGCGTTGTACGCGGCCAGCGTCAGCGTCACGTCGCCGCGGTAGTACGCGAGCAGCCAGCGCACGTAGGCCATGCCGCCCTTGAGGTTCTCCATCGGGTCGAACGCGTTCTCCACCGAGAAGCGCCGCGCCGTGTCGGGGATCAGCTGCATGAGGCCCTGCGCGTTCTTCGGCGACAGCGCCGCTGCGTCGAAGTTCGACTCGGCGCGAACGATCGCGAGCACCAGGCGCGGATCGAGGTGGAAGGCGCGGGCGTGCTGCAGGACCATGCCGACGATCCGGCGCTGCTCGGCGGGGGCCGGTGTCGTGCGGAACTGCACCGGCTGCTCGATGACGGCGGAGGGCGCCGGCCGGGCGGCGGGCGTCGCGGCGCGCTGGCGCGCCCGCAGCGCATCGAGCGTGGTCACGCCGAGCCGCGACAGGCAGGGGGCCGGCATCTCCGACGGCGAGCCGACCGCACGCGAGGCACCGGCGGCACGGGTGTCGCCGAGGGCCCCGGCCCACTTGAAGAGCGTGGCCGCGATGGCCTCGTCCGCGGCCACGCCGCGGCCCTTGAAATAGATCCAGCCGAGCCGCTGCACCGCCTCGGGATGCCCGAGCGCGGCGGCACGGCAGTACAGGTCGCGCGCCTTGTCGAGGTCCTGCGAGGGCGGCTCGGAGAGATCGAAGTACTTGCCGAGTTCGGTGAGTCGAACGGCCTCCGACAGGGGCGGTGCCGCCGTGGACGCGGGGCTGGGCGCGGGGGCGGGCGTGCCCGCGTCGGTGGTGTCCGCGACGAACGGTGCGGCCGTGCCCTGCGGCGAGAGCACGGTCGGCGGCACGACCGGTGCGTCGTCGCCGTCGGCCGCCCAGGCGCCGCCCGCAGCCAGCGCGAGGCACAGCGGGAGACACAGCGGGAGACGCGCGAGACAGCGGGGGACGCGCCGCACGCGGTCGCGTGCGCGTCGCGTGCCGGTGAGGTCGGAGACCATCGTGCCGGGGAACGCTTCAGCCAGGGTGCGCCGATTGTAGAGCGACCGTTCGTCGCCGAGAAGGAATGATTCGTCGGATCGCAGGCCTCTCCGAGGCCCGCCTTCGGCCCGATCGGGCGTGGCCGACCGCTTCGTGCCGGCGCGCGACCCCTCAGCGTCGGGCGAGGTTCTCGGCCGACGCGGCGTAGGTGGCCAGCTCGGTGTTTCCGGGCAGCGCCTTCAGGCCCTCGCGCAGCGCGGCCGCGGCCTCGTCGGCCTGGCCGGCTTCGCGCAGCGCGCCGTGCAGCCGGGCCGTCATCCAGGCGGTGCGACGGATCGCGATCGCGTCGCGCCAGGCCGCGGCCGCGTCCGGCCAACGCCGCTCGGCCGCGGCCAGGTCGGCCTCGAGCGCCGCGCCGATCGGGTTCGTCGGAGCCTGCCTGCGCAGCAGGCGTGCCATGCGCTCGGCGTCGTCGCGTCGAGCCTTGCCCAGGGTGGCGACCACGCGTGCGGTCAGCCGTGTCGCGGCGTCCGGGTCGATCTCGCCGGAGCGTCTGAGCGCGGCGATCGCGCCCTCCACGTTGCCGGCGACGGCCCTCACCGCGCCGACCTGCGCCTGCAGGGCAGCGGAGCGGGGCTCGAGGCGAAGGTGACGCTCCAGCACGTCGAGGGCCTGCTGCGCCTGGTCGGAGCGCAGCAGGGCTTCCGCCATCAGGTCGAGCAGTCGCGGGTCGGTGCCGTGGCGCACGGCGGCGGCCTGCAGCGGCGCGAGCGCCTGCGCGGGCCGGTCGGCCGTGAGCCGCTCGGACGCGAGCGCGAGCGCGGGTTCGAGCGCCGTCGGATCGGCAGCGTTCGCCCGTTGCAGCAGCGCCGAGGCCTCGTCTTGGCGGCCGTCCTGGGTCGCGATCCTCGCGAGGGCGCCGAGCGCGGCGACGTTGCGCGGATCCTTCTGCAGCACCGCCTCGAAGCGCAGGCGGGCCTGGTCGGGGCGGCCCTCGCGCAGGTCGAGCTGCGCCTGGTTCGCCGCCGCCGCGAAGAAGGCAGGGTCCAGGGCGAGCGCGCGGTCGAACGCCGCCCGCCCGCCCGCGACGTCGCCGCGCCCGAGCAGCACCGTACCGCGCAGGTTGTGGCCGAGGGGCGCGCCGGGGTCCTTCGCGATCATCCGTTCGACCGCCGCCAGCGCGCGATCGAACTGTCCGGCGCGCAGCCGTGCGGTGACCAGTGCGAGGTCGGCGCGGGTCGAGCTCCGGTCGCGCTCGGCGGCCTGCTCGAGGGCCTCGAAGCCGGCGGCCTGCTGGCCGGCGCCCAGTCGAGCGAGACCCAGGCCGGTGAGTCGTGACGGATCGTCGGGATCGATGCGGCTGGCCTGCTCGAAGTAGCCGGTGGCGGCGGTCAGGTCCCCGGTGCGCAGCGCCGCCTCGCCGGCGATGCCCAGCAGGGGCGCGTCCCGCACGCCGCGGGCAAGCGCTGCGTCGGCCGTCGCGCGTGCGCGGGCGGGCTCGTCGCGGCGCAGCTGCGTGGCCGCCAGCAGGCGCGCGC
>Ga0164293_10004599_pt1 | contig 11803 bp, 9 predicted proteins | sample GEODES118metaG_FD_111487 | JGI IMG/M metagenome (GOLD analysis project Ga0164293, IMG submission 111487) | Eutrophic lake water microbial communities from Lake Mendota, Wisconsin, USA - GEODES118 metaG | ecosystem: Environmental > Aquatic > Freshwater > Lake | place: USA: Lake Mendota, Wisconsin...
TACTTTTTAATAATCCTTGCACCGTTAGGAACCCTAGAAGGGTTAGTAAATACTTCTTTAAAAAATTTAGATTGCATAGCAGTTAATGGCTCATCAATAGGTATATGTAAATCTTGAGCCAACTTTTCACCAAATTTACTTATCTCTTCATCGAGTATAGTTTCATTAATTAAACTTACATCTGTTCTCCAAAATTCATTTAACCAGCTAAAATCTCTCACATTGACATAATCCCAATCTGTACAATTAGTCATGTAGCAACCTTGTCTCGCTCCTAGAATCGCCCAACGACCGTTATCTACATCTGCTCCTACATTTAACCATGTTAACAATCTATGATAATTCTTTTTATGTATTCTCTTAGAAAACAATTTATCAAAAGAAGGCTTTATACCATCATATAAACTCATTTTAACACCTTCTCGAAATCCTGCTCGCCAAGCTTGCCACGGAGTAGCATTGTTATATACTAAACTCATACATTCGTCTAATGTTATGTAATTTATATCCCAACAAAAATCAACTTGGCTTTGAGGACTATCTGCATTTTCATGAGTTTTCATATTCAATATGAACTCTCTGGGCCAACATTTAATACCTCCGTTACCATATTTTAAACCATTAATAACATTTAACCCACACCAAGAAATTACACTTTTGTTGTATAATTCTTCTGATTCGACTTCTATTATTTGTTCAAAAAACTTTAAGTCTACAATATTATCAGCATCAATAATTATTACTCTTTCTGTTTGAGCTAATTCTGCACAAGCTTTATGAGCAGAATCAGACCCTTCGACACCATGAACTCTTTTTGCCCAAGGACACTTAGTTAACAAATCCGCATAATTTTTTTCAGCATTAGGTTCATCATAACTTAAAAAAACAACGTCGTGCTCTAATATTTTAAATTGTTTAGTCATACATATATTCCAATTTTATCAAAATGTTGTTTGCTTTTTATTAATAAATTTTCAAAAAAGTGTTCATATTCAGTTTCGAACCGGAATTCAAGTGTGTCATTTATCAAATCTGCAAGTTTAATTACAAAAGTTCTAACTAGAAAATTATGTTGATCACGTTTTACCAAATAAAATTCTAATAGCTTATCATAATGATTCGTTTCTATTAAATTTGCCACATCTGTATCTAACATAAACTTCCAAGTAAACGTTTCAATATTGTATTTTATCATTAAATCTGCACTATCTTTTTGTACAGTTAGATCAATTAAATCATTATATCTATATATGCCAGCGGTGTTAACTTTTTCTTCTATTGTAAATTTATTAAATCCATGATTTTTTACATAATGCCCTGGATAACTTTTAAATCCAAGATAAAAATCTTTTACTTTCGATTGTTCAATTTGAAAATAATTGTTTGTTTCTGGTAATATAGAAGTAATTTGTAAAAGATTCATTTCATCATCGTATATTACATAAACTAGATTATTCATTCTCAATTATTCCTATTATTTCTTCTGTTAAAAATTCATCTTCTGTGTAATGAAACAATCCATTTTGTAAATTATTAGATAGATAAAATTTAAAATTTTTAGTAAAATTTATCAATAGACACGAAGACCATGAAGCAGGTATTTCTTGCCAGTTTTGTAGTTCTTTTTTCATATGTACAAATTTTATAGGACTATTTGGCAAGGTAAATTCTTCGACTGCATCTAATATTTTAGTAGCTATTGCAACATTAACATCCATGCTACAAAAATTTTGATTAGAAATTGGTGTAAATTTTTTATAAAAAACTTTATAATTTTTTACAATTACTTCTAACCATTTGTAAAATTCATATGCTCTCTTAGTTTTTTTAAAATAATGAAATCCAAAATAAACATTTGGTAAACTATTTTCTGTAAACACCTTTCGAAGTTTAGTATCTTTGATTATATTATTACGATAATCTAAAACTTCTGAAGTTAAAAATACATCGTGTTTTTCTAAAATATCCCACCAGTCATCATTAGAAGTTAATAACAACATATCTGAATCATAAACCATTGTTTCATCAAAAGGAGAAGTATGTATTAGTTTCCAACGATTTTCAATTTTCCAATGAGAATCTTTAGCATCATCGTCCCATGGTATTTCTATAATGTAATCAAATACATGTTTATATTTTTTTGGTATCAAATTATTTGTTACTATGGCTACATTATTAATAGAATTATTTTTTTTAATAGTCAAAGCAAGAGCATATGCTTGTTTAACATAATCAACATCTGAATTTTGTGCAAAAATTAAATGACCTTTCATATAATACTTTCAATAAGACTGAATTTATTCATTACATGAACATCAACATTATTGACCTTAGTAGGTATATACTGACCTCCTGAATTTTGTTTTTCAATTAAAAACGAACAAGAATTATCTGTTATATTATACAAATAATCTTTATCAAGAGTATAATAAATTTTTGAAGGAATTATATTATTAAAATTATTAGAAACAAATCCAGAAGTAATATGTATAGCTATACTAAATGCAAAGTCATTTCTAAATTTTGAATCTGGAATTTGATATAAAGATCTATAATAATTCCAATTATTTTTAATTTCTTTAACTAGTTGAAAAAAAGTTTTATTTTTTTCAGATTTCTTAAAAATTAAAACAGTAGCCCAATAAAAAGGAATAGAAAACTCTGATACATAAGTAAATTCTTTTGAATTTCTCCAAAATGATAAATCGCATGAATCTTTAAAAATTAGAAAATCTTTGTTTATATCTAGGCATTTTAATAAAAAATCTGAATTAATTATGTAATCTACATCTAATACAATAGTATGTTCATATGGTGTTAAATCATACGCTAATGATCTATTGGAATTTTTCCAAATGATATTCTGAAATTCAGCAGTGCCGTTATTAAATACTTTCTTTTGAATTGTGGAATCTTCTATCTCTATAATTTCATCGAATATTTCAGTTTTATCTAAATTTTCTAAATAACTTTTAGAATCTGTTACTAAAGAAACAGGTAATTTTAAATGTTTTTTTATACGTTCAGCAGAAAAAATTGCCAACGAGACATAATCAACTGTTGACTGAAAAGCAAATAGAATTACCCCTCTGTTCATAAATCTAAAATACTTTCTGTTTTTCTAGTATTTTGAAGCAGTTTATAATCTGTTAAAAATTTATTAGAAGCAAATGTATATTGATGTAAAATATTTTCTAAAAATATAGAAACGTTATCAATAAAAATTGGTAAATTATTTTGATCAATAATTACTGCGGTTGTTTGATGCAATATTTTTAACGATGTAACAAAAGAGATTAGCTGTTGATCAATTTTAAAAGTTCCACCATTACAAAAATATAATGTAGATAATTCAAATTCTTCTTTTAGTATTTTTTTTTGAGTCGATATTGCTGACATAAGATTAGCCAAATCAAATGCAGCTTCAAAATTATTAGTCATTAAAAAACCTCCGCACTTATTAATTATGCAGAGGTTAGTTTTTTAAAGATATTTCTGATTACGATCCAGCTACAGAAATATCGTTAGTAATGCCAGCTTGTGCAGATAGTGCTAGGCTTGGTCCGCTAACTGTGACGCCTCCAGCTACTACTGGTCTTAAAATTTCAACATATTGTGTTAATTTTCCAGTATTTTGTTCATCTACATTACCACCTGCTAGATCCTGAAATCTAATTAAAAATGTTAATTGTGTTGGACTAGCAGCACTGTCCGAATACATTCTAATATCATAGATATTAGAACTGTATGCACTGGCAGATTTAGTAAAAATTGTAGTAGCGGTTGTAGGTAAGTTACTAGTCACATAGCTAGATGCTGCTGTATAAAAACTATACTGCGGAGTTAAAGTGCCTGCTGTAGCAAATGATCCAGCCAATTGTTCTACAGAATTATACTTATAAACTACCTTTCCAAAACCTGAACCTGGGCTAGTACCATTTTTAGTAGTAGAGGTTCCAAGTATGTTATCCCATTCTATATCTTTTGTTAGACTAGAAGTTCTATCTATTTTTGCAGCATAAAATCTAATTTGACCGCCAGCATTGAAAAAATATCTTGCTTGTAAATTATCAGCAAACTTTACTCTTGCACGATAATATAAAGTTTGGTTCCAATTAGCTACGTATTGCGTACTAGTAAAAAACAATTCGGACTGTGCTTGAGAAATAGGATCCAATCCTAGCAATCTCTGATCGGTTACAATTTGATTCGCATAATTATCAAATGCTACTCGAATAGCTTCAGTAATTGTAGTAGTTCGATTTAGAACAGCAGGAGCGAAAGGTGTTTCATCTCTCCCAGTTTGATGCTGTCTTGCTTTAAGCATATCTGTTCTTAAGTTATTCCACAGTGTAGCACTAATTGCTGTTGATTGGGTAGCGGACGAACTAACTGGAGTTTGACCGTAACCAGTTGATCCAGTGCCTAACACTGTAATTACTTTATTTCTTATGTTATTATAATCTGCTGCTGTAATTGCCATAATATTTTATCCTTACAATACGACGCACTCAACTAACTTTACACCTTCGTCAAGATTAGTTTCTAATGCGATAGCGAATGTATCAGGGAAACTTCTTGAAGTTACTTGCTGGCCTCTCAAAATTAAATGTGCTGGTGCAGCCGTTCCGTTACTTGCTGCCATTAACTTATCACCTTTTTCAACAGGTCCAGAAACTTTTACAGGAACTCTGCCTTTTAATGCAATATATGTACCGCCCAATAATCCGTCATTCATCTTAAATGCTGGATTTGCACTTACTGCTCCAAATGCTCTGTCACCAATTTGACAAGCTCTGACTTCTGCTGAGCCTCCTACTGCAACTACGGTGCCTACTTCATATTCTTGATCGGCTAGATATTTTTCTGCTAAGTCAGCAAAGTATGCTGCTGTTGCTGTTCCTTGAAATTCTGTTGCTCTTAGATTTCCGCTGCCGTCTCTACATGCAATAGTGTCAGGATCTCCAATATCTGGTTGACTAACTGCTGCAATTCTATACACACCACTTACTGATAATGCATCTGATTGCTGAGAAGTTCCATACAAATAACTGGCATAAATGTTGTTGTACTGAAAAGAGCTACTGCCAATATTTGAATAAAGTGTAGTTCCTGGTAAAATAGAACTGCCTAAAAGTATTAAAGGCGTTTGTGTTCCTGCAGACGTTGTTTGAAAAACAATCCTATCACCAATTTGATTTCTTACATATGCATCGCTACCAGTAATATATACAGCTAAATCGTTACTGTCGCCTACCGTAAATCCTGCATCAACAAATGTTGCAGCATCTAAGAAACTTGCGCTGGTTTTTGTTACATAATTAGCAGAAGTTTGCCCGCCTAATTTTTCTGCATTAGCGGCTGTGCCCCAATATCTATGAGTGCTACTAGTTATGCCAGTAGCACCTGTGTTAATTAAAGTTAAACCAGCTTTAATAACTGTAAATCCTAGAATTGGATTCACTGCTCCATTTAACGTAAATTCTTCTGTGGCAATTATATAAACTACTTCTTCATCTACAATAGCTTCAATAATAGCATGGGCAACATCTGTGTCATCAAGTACTGATCGAGACCTCATTTGTGTTGTGCCTAGACCTTCAGCGGCCTGCGGGCCTACTAAATAAAAATCTGTTCCGTCATGGGTGTATAATTGCTTATTAGCACTGTCCCACCAAAGGTCTCCTACGGTACCACCGGCAGGTTTTGTACCGGCAGGTTCTGCTCCAATAGTTTTCCAAGCTGAATTATTGTAAAATTTGACTTTTTTTGCAAGACTATCATACCATAATTGCCCACTTATTGGACGAGGAGGTGCTGTTTCTCCGGAAAAATTTTCCAACATATGTAATGCATTTTCATTTTGTATTTCGCCATAGCCAGCGTAATTTTTCCCAATAAGTTTTATATCAAGAGTAGCATCAATGGTGCCATCTTCCACTGTAGCTAAAGTTGTACCATTATATCTATCTATTACATATGCCATTTACTATACTCCTTACTTTATATTTATTAAAAATTCATTTGCCATTGCCATACCGAAGTGGTACTATCGGATACTAATTCAAATAATTTGTTTACTCTTGTTACTGTAATAGTCGCAGGACCTAAATTAATGGGGTTTATGCTAAAATCTTGTAGCACTGGCTCGCTTGGTTGGGTGCCTACATTATCTGATTTATCAACACTTACATAACTCTTAACAAAATCTCCTGTAGGCGATGCAGTAAATTGAATATTTGTGTAAGATACATTCTGTATAGTGCAGTGAATTCTAGCTTCTGTGCCGATCTCGTAGTAATTCGAAGGCGCTATTTGTTCTAACTGATCTGCAATTTGAGTATCATTTAAACCAGTAATATCCATACTAAAACAAATATTTCTACTGGAAATACTGTTATCAACATATTGTTTTGTAACTGCATCTGTGGCTGCGATAGGATCTGATAATCCTGTTATTTTTGGACTTCCTATCAGTACTACATTTCCTGATCCGTTAGGTTCAATTTCCACATCGCCGTTTGCATTTGTGCTAGAAATGCGATTATTATCTATAAAAATGTTATCAACTGTTAGACTAGTTTGAGGTCCAAAACTAGTGATCCCAGGTGCAGAAGTAACCGAAGCAGATAATTGAAATATTGAACCTGTATATTCTAATACGTTTACACCATTAATTTTATATGCCCTAGCACCTGAACTAGCTTCTCTTATATCAAGATTTTCACTCATTCTCCAAGAAGTAGATCCTTGATCCCAAATAATAGTATGATTTGTCGTGCCTCTAAGTACTAGTCCACCTTGATCAGCATACGTATCACTAACGCTACTATCATCGTTGACTGCTAATTCTATTTGATGATCTTGAATTGATAAATTTGATGTGCTAATAGAAGTAGTACTGCCGTTTACAATAAGACTTCCGGTAATTCTAGCATCGCCTGTGACATCTAATGTATAGGCCGGATTAGGTGTAAATATTCCAACTTTTTTAGTTGAAGCAATAAATGTTAACGGTTCTTGATAACCAGCATTGTTTCGTATTTTAAATCTAACGTTTGCATTTAATGCGTTATGCTGATAAAGAGTTAAAAATGGATCTGTGGTTACTTCTATATTACTGTCTGTTCCTAAGATTAACGGAGTTGGATTAACAACACTTAAAGTGCCTGTTGTAGCAGTGTTTTCATCCGTTTTCATAAAGTTAGACGGAGTTTTTAGTTGTCCTGTAACGTCTAATAATGCATCTGCTTTAGTTGCAGTTAATCTCCATTTAGATCCTGGTAATGTTCCTTCGTTAAACCCTGGGTATATATCACCAGTATATCCTGATATAGGTGCCGATGGTGTATAAGATAAGGACGAAGTACTAAAAATTCCTAATAAAACATCATTAACTAAAAGTTTAACAATAGTTTTTGCTGAGCCGTTTGTATCAACAATATCCTCTACAACAAACCCACAACGTCCTTGAGACTCTTTGTAAATAGGACCTGCTAATTGAAGATCTATTCCGTCATAAAAATACAGTTGATTTTGAGTACTGTCGATCCACAAATCCCCTTGACTGAAACTAAGAGGTCGAGTTCCACTTACTATTGGCCCTGATCCTATTTTAAATCCGTTACCGTCGTATACTTTTAATCGATTTTCAGCAGTATCAAACCATATTTGTCCAATTAATGGATTGTTTGGTTCAGTTTCTGCCGCAAAATTTTCTAATATTTTTATAAAATTTTCATTAATATATTCGCCATACCCAGAAACGTTCTTACCTATTAAGGTTAAATCTGTGGCTTGCTGGTCAATAGAACTATCAACAATTTCTGTTAATAAAGATCCGTTAGTTAAATTAATCTGATAAGTCATTCATATTTCCTTAGATAAACTTTCCGGTATAGATTATATAATTTAAACTTATATAAGGATTCATTAATGAAACTGCTTCACCTAAAAGTGCGTTATTGACACCACCGCTGTTAGGCAAAAATTGCCCTTCATTTGGCAGCGACGGACCTTTTGTAGTATGGCTTACAGTATTAACATCTCCTGCAGGATCAGAGCTATTTCTAATTGCATAGTACTGCTGGCCTTTTTCTCCTGTAGATGTTAGTCCCCTCATATCGTGTGTATGTTCTGGTAACTGACTAATTTGCAACTGAGTATCTTGAGTTCCGCTTCCTGAACCTATGTTATTTGCAGCAGAAGCATTAACTCTCGATGCACTTGTTCCAATTGTATAAATTAGATCTCCTGACCCATCATTCTTAGGAACTTTAACATTACTAAACATATTATCTAAACCTAAAGGAAATCTTCCCCTTAAATCAGGCACAGCGAATGTATTCAATCCTTGTAATGCTCCTAGTGGTTTATAAGTATATCCAATAATTTGCCATAACTCTGTATATTCACTGATTAAGTATTCGCTTCCGTCACACAATACGAATCCATTCGGAGCAACTGTACCAGCAAACGGCATTAACGATCCAATTGGTAATACGCCTGCTCTTGAAAAGAATGCCGCAGTAGTTACTTTTTGTAAACCTGTTGCTGGTCGTTGTATTAATAATAAATCATCGTCATTGACTGAACTTACAAGTGTTTTATTTCCAATAAAATCTGCACTAACTGTGGCTGTAAATTCTGCTAATCCACTAGGTTGTAATCCATTAAAACTTACAGTATTACTAGTTACTTCACCTACTAGTCTAAAATTAGTGGCGCTTGCTAATCGACTGGCACTACCTGTTACTGAACCGATTAATTGTCCTGAAAAAGAACCTTCAAAGTTAGATGAAACAACTTTTGTTGCATATATATTTCTAAAAGTAGTATCTTCTGTGCCTAAATCATATACAGCAGTTGTTTCTGGAATAATATTATTGCTAACAATATTACCAGTAACTTTAATTCCTTGACCAACATGAATACTTTTTTGTACGCTTAATCCGCCAGCAGTTCTGATTGATCCAGTATTTAAATCTACTGCATTATTTGTACCATTAACAAACAGATTATCACTAGTACGTAATGTGCCATTGATATCTAATTCATACACTGGATTTGTTTTATTAATACCTACATTAGTTCCGCTAACTGTGATAACATCTTGAGCTGCACCATCTTGATTAGTTCTTATAAAGATGCTGGATCCCTCAGTTTTATTGTATAAAACAGTGGCGCCGGTTGAAGTATTTGACAGACTTACAGATAAATCTGAACCTAAAATTAATCCAGCATTATTTCTAATGCTAAAACTACCGTTCGTAGTACTATTAATATCGTTTCTAACAAAATTACTTGCATCAATGCCGCCTAATTTTTCACTATTAGTAGCAGATCCAACAAATCTAAAAGTGCTGTTGTTTAAATTAGTAACTCCGCTATCATTAGTATCTCTTAAATTAATACCTTTCTTAATTTTAGGAAATCCTTCTATTGATAGTTTTGGAGTAAATTCTTGAGAACTTATAATTGCTATTCTTTCGTCGCTGACATATAGACTTATTACAAATCTTTCAATGGTCAATGTGTCTATTAGCGACTCAACTTTAGGACCTGTAACTGTTCCTGCACTAAATTCAGGACCGATTAAAATCCAACTAGATCCAGACCACAAATATAACTGTTGATTAGCAGTGTCTACCCATAAATCACCAATAACACTTTCAGATGCTAAGGGTTGACTGGATCTTCTTTTTACTGTTCCAGCAGGTTGCCAATTTGTACCGTCATAAACTAATAGTTGAGGCTGTGATGGATCGTTATTAGAGTCAGTATCGTACCATAATTGACCTACAACAGGATTATTAGGTGCTTCTGATTTAGCAAAATTTTCTAGCAGATGTAAAAAACTTTCTGCAATAACTTTAGCATACCCTGTATAATTTTTTCCTATAAAACTTATACTTTTTTCTTGGTTTAGACTTTGATCTTCAACTGTTATACCGCCAGGATTATTAGGAGTATCTGTAAAATTAATTGTATAACTCATTATGCTACCTCACTTAATCCTGTAAGACTTTGAATTCTTACTGTGTAGTCTACTTGAATTAATCTGTTCAGACTTTTTTGTACTGGGTGAAAAATAACATGTGTAAGTAGTCTACTCTGCCCAGTAGAACTATATGACTTTAATCCAATCTCATCAAAAACAAAATCACTTTCATTATTTGTAACGTTGTCGAACGCTTCTTGTCCAGTCGGCTCACCGTAATCTAATAGACAAGTTACAAATACATCGGTATAATTAGTACCAGTTACGTGACGAGTTTCTAATTTATTTCTAATCGGATCTAAATTAGCTACAGATCTATCATCAATAACTTTTGAGTAAGTTTGATTATACAAGCCTGCATTAATACCTGTACTATTTGGGGTAAGATAAGTGATAATACCTGTAGGATCTACAGTAGTAGCTCCATTACCAAACGCCATTTCATATATAAATCCTTGACCTGAGTTGGCTATAGATTCAGCAAGAGCTATACTAATATTCTCATAATGAATAGCATTTCTCTTATTGATTATAATCTCATTGGTTTCTGGGCACCATATTTTAATGTGCCCTTCTATATGAATTCCTGATAAGTCTTTACCTTGCATAGTAGTCTCTTTTAATGTATTATTTATCCGGGTATATAATATGATACTTTTACTTTATTCTGATGTATCATTTTGATCTGTAATATAAGTCGGAAATACCGTTTCTGTATTCTTTAAAAAGTCTGCAATAGAGTTGTTAGATTCTGATAGGCTCTTGCATACGAATCCATTTTCTAAACCTATTCCTGTATATGTAAATTGTACAATAGATTTTCTAGGATCTTTATAAGGATATATTGCCCATTCTGTAGCTGAAATAGATTTTTTATTAGCTAAAGGATTATCCAACTCAACGGTGAATGTACCTGTTACTCCAGTATTATCAACACTTCTTATATAACCAGACCCGCCATTACCTATAAAGTACTTGTCTACCCATAAAATACTTGCTACACCTGTAGCTAATGTGAATATTACTTCATTAGGTTCTGCAATAGGTATCACAATAAACGCAGTACCTGAGCCTGTACCTGCGGCAGTAGCAGTAAATTCTACCCCAACTTCGTTAGACGGTGCACCTATTAAAGTAAAATCAGTAGTTCCAACAAACTCAATAATATAATTTTCTCCTGGTACAATAAAGGTAGATCCAAACAACGAGCCTCCTGGATATATTTTTACAGACCTAGCTGTATTTCTTCCTCTATCCACCAAAATGTCAGTAACCGTAATCGTAATGTCATTTTCTGGACTAGATCCGCCTAACGTAGCTCCTGATAGATAGATTACATCTCCGTTATTATAAACTGTTCCCGTATCCCTTAATTTTACTGAATAGTTAGAATTTACTTTTATCACATCAAACGAAGCATCTCCAATTGATGGTCTAACATTTCTAAAAATTTCTGTTGGATCAACAGCATCTTCCCAAACTCGTCCTACTTTTTTAATTACAACAACTTTAGAATTTTCTGTGGCAGCATTAGTTAATCGTAATTTATTTGTGCCGTTTACACTAAAATCTGCTTCAAATTGGCTATCACCTTCTGGACTGTAAGGATAATTATTGGAATCTTGATATAATTGATAAGGAACTTTCTTTAATCTATAGCCACCAACAAACACGTCAAGCTCGTCTGATCTTCCAAAATCTAAAGGAATAGTATCTCTGTACCAGTCAGTGGTACTAACAGTAGGATTATAATTTAATATAAATTCTTGTCCGCTACCATCACCTATAAATGTTTCTACAATA
>Ga0164293_10004601_pt1 | contig 11798 bp, 8 predicted proteins | sample GEODES118metaG_FD_111487 | JGI IMG/M metagenome (GOLD analysis project Ga0164293, IMG submission 111487) | Eutrophic lake water microbial communities from Lake Mendota, Wisconsin, USA - GEODES118 metaG | ecosystem: Environmental > Aquatic > Freshwater > Lake | place: USA: Lake Mendota, Wisconsin...
CAACGTGGTTATATATTCAGGAGCGACCATTCTAGGAGGAAATACCATTATTGGTGAAAATAGTATTATCGGCGGTAACGTTTGGTTAACCAAGTCGGTGCCTGCCAATTCTACGGTTTACCATAAGCCTGAAATTAAAGTAGTGGAGAACGAAGTAGTATAATTATGCTCATTAATAGCAAGGAATATCGTGCAATGTTTGCGGTGGAAGAAAGACTTTGGTGGTATAAGACTCTTCATGAAAAAGTAATTAGTGAGGTTGATTTTTTTGCAGAAGGAGATAAGTATATCAAAATTCTAGATGCAGGCTGTGGCACTGGTGGCCTTATGTTAAAATTACAAGCTGCTGGATATAAAAATATTCAAGGCTTTGACTTTAGCGACGATGCGGTGGCGTTTTCTAAAAGCCGTGGCCTGAATGTTCAAAAAATTGATATCACCAATCTGCCTGGAGTTTTTGAAAAAAAAAGCTTTGATGTCATCGTTTCCGATGATGTGCTTTATCAATTTGAGGAAGAAGTTATTGAAAAAACTATTTCTTCCATAACAGATATTCTAAAACCCAATGGCGTTTTTATAACCAATAACAATGCTTTCGAGATTTTCAGAGGTACACATGATATAGCTGTAGGAAGTAAAAAGCGTTTCGTTTTGAAAGATTTCAGAGCCTATTTGTTTAAAGCAGAAGACGTTTCTATCTTAAAACACCATTATTGGTCTTTATTTCTTTCTCCTTTGATTTTAGTGGTTCGTTTGGTACAAAAAATTAAATTGAAACTCAATTTGGTTAATTTAGGAAATATAAAATCGGATGTAGAAATGCCATCTGAATTTATGAACAACTTCTTTTACAATATCTGTAGAATCGAAGGCAGAATCTTGAAAAAATCACCTTTTGGCAGTTCATTGTTTTTAGTCATTAAAAAAGAAAAATGACGATTTTCGGGTGATTTTAGCTCATAGCTTGCTATTTTTGCATCCCAATTTAATTTTTTTTATGAGTGTTAGAGTAAGATTTGCCCCAAGTCCAACCGGGCCTTTACATATCGGTGGTGTTCGTACTGCCCTTTACAACTATCTTTTTGCCAAAAAAATGGGCGGAACCATGATTTTGAGAATTGAAGATACCGACCAAACTCGTTTTGTAGAAGGAGCTGAGGAATACATCCAAGAGGCATTGGCATGGGTAGGAATAAAGATTGACGAGGGTGTACAACAGGGAGGAGAATTTGGGCCTTATAAACAATCAGAAAGAAAAGATCTTTATGGCAAATATGCTCAGCAATTGGTAGATGCTGGCAAAGCTTATTATGCTTTTGATACTTCGGAGGAGTTGGATGAGTTGAGAAAAACTTTGGAAGAAGCCAAAGTAGATAATATTTCGTACAATTCAGTGACGAGGATGCAGATGAAAAACTCATTGACCTTATCGGCAGATGAAGTTACTGCTAAATTGCAAAACGGGGAGCCTCATGTAATACGTTTGAAGGTGCCTTTGAAAGAAGAAATCAGGTTTAAAGATATCGTGAGAGATTGGGTGGTAGTACATTCCTCTACCATTGACGACAAGATTTTGATGAAGTCCGACGGTATGCCCACTTATCATTTGGCCAATATAGTCGATGATCATTTGATGAAAATCACGCATGTGATTCGTGGTGAAGAATGGTTGCCTTCTGCTCCACTGCATGTGCTTCTTTATAGAGCCTTTGGTTGGAATCCCCCAGAATTTGCACATTTGCCTTTATTGCTCAAACCAGAGGGAAACGGCAAGTTGAGTAAAAGAGATGGTGTTTTGGGAGACTTTCCGGTGTTTCCTTTAGAGTGGAAAGATAAAACTACAGGAGATATTTCAAGAGGCTTTAGAGAAGACGGTTATTATGCAGACGCAGTGGTGAATTTCTTGGCATTTTTGGGCTGGAATCCAGGCACGGAGCAAGAAATTATGACTCTAGCCGAACTTATTGCTGCTTTTGATATCAACAATATCCACAAAGGAGGAGCAAGGTTTGACGTAAACAAGGCCAAATGGTATAATCAAATGTATCTTCGTCAAAAAGACGATGCATGGTTGGCAGGCGAACTGAATGCTACTTTAAACGATTCTTCGCTTTCAGAAAAAATAGTGAAATTAATGAAAGAGCGTGTGACTTTCACTAAAGAAATGATTGCGGAAGTGCCTTATTTGTTTGAGGACATCAAAGCATACGACAAAGAAATATCTCAGAAAAAATGGGATGAATTAGCCAAAACAGCTATGCCAGTTGTAGTCAAAATCCTTGAAGGTGTTTCTGGATTTAATTCAACAGACATTCACGATGCACTTTTTGCTGGTTTAGAAGCAGAAGGCATCAAGCCGGGTAAAATCATGCAAGCATTACGTTTGGCCTTAACTGGCGAAGGCAAAGGGCCTGATTTGATGTTGACCATAGAAATTTTGGGTAAAGAAAAGTCAATTTCAAGAATACAGAAAGCACTTTCAGTCTTATAGATTCTAAATTTAAATTTTGAATTGAGCCCGTTTCTATTTTTTTAAACGGGCTTTTTTATGTAATTTATGACCATAAACTATGCGGTGGAAGTCCGTGTATGATAGTAAAGTCCATAAGATAAGATATATTTGCCCTGTCTACTCGATGCTAGGATTTCGAAAATCTAGGAGTGTTAGGTTAACTTCATTGGCTTGAGCTATCTTCTCCATTTTGGCCGTAAGCCTTTCAATCATCCGGTTTTAGCAGAACTAGGCAATCTGTTTCTAAATACTTTCCTTGGCATCTTAAATACTTTTCTTGTAGTAACATATTCTGCATCGTTTTCAAGATTTTTTGAAATTCGGATTGTTTGCGATTCTTTTGCCACCCACACTACCTTTTTTTCTGCAGCATATTCATATTGGGGTTTATAGAAAGTACTACCTCCGACAGCAGCATTCAACTTAATAAGTCCTTTTTGAGGTGCCATTCCTTTGCATTTATTTGATTTGACCTGAAAACAAAAAAAACATTTATTGATTAAATAGCTAATTAAAAGGTACTTGGAGGCTATTGCACCACTTTGTATTCATTAGCATTTCCCATTCCTGCATTTCCTAGAAATACTAGATTTCCTAAGCCTAATGTGTAAATAGTAATAACCAAGAGGAAGAATTGAACAAGTATAGTTGAAGTATAAATAATGTATGAATATACCGTTTGCGAAACTCGATTTGTATGTTTCTTATGTGTACAAAAGTAAAAAGAGTTACAATTTTCATTGTAACTCTTTCATTCTTCTGAGCCTCTTATCGGGATCGAACCAATGACCTACTGATTACAAATCAGTTGCTCTACCAGCTGAGCTAAAGAGGCCTATAATTTAACTAAGTTGTGCTTTCGTGTTGAATGCCGTTCCTTAATTGTGGTGCAAAACTATAACCAAAAAACACACCACGCAAATATTTTTAATCTTTTTTTAAAAAAAAAACCTAATTGTTTGATAATCAAAACTTTTGTTTTTCGTTCAAACAATTAGGTTTTTCCGTATTAGTTGGCTGCGTTGATAAGTTTGATTTTATCTTGCAAATCTTTCAACTCTTTTTCGGCTTTCAAAACCTTCTGCATGTATTCAGCTTTGAGTTTTTCTGCGTTTTTAGAGTGGCCAAAGAATTCTATATTGTTTCTAGTGAGCGAAATTTCCTCCTCTAGGGTCTTCATTCTACGTCTAATTTCACTTTCTTGCTTATCAAGGTTCTTGCTGCTTCCGCCTGATTTTAACACCACCTCGGCCTCGTTTTGGAGCATCAATTTGTCTTTTTCGGTTTTATCGAGTCCTGACGATGTCTTTACAAAATTATTGATAGCCTTTATGAATCTAGCTTGTATGTTTTGCATATCCTTACGAGGTACAAATCCAATTGCAGCAAATTCTTTCTTATAGTCGCTTAATTTGGCTAAGTCTGAAATGCCGGTTTCTGCCAATTTCTCTATTTCTTCACAGATAGCAGTTTTCTTGGTCAGATTAGCTTCAAACTCTGCATCTTGCGACTTGGTTTCGGTACGTTTCAGATCAAAATATTTGTCACAAGTGGCTTTGAATCGATTATATAAGGTGTCCTTGTATTTTTCAGGTACGTGGCCAACTGTTTTCCACTTCTTCTGTAAGTCGATGATTTTATTAGTATTGGGTGCCGAATGATCATCTGTGGCCAATATTTCGTCGGCGGCTATGCACAATTCCTCTTTGGCCTTGTAGTTGGCCTCACGTTTAGCCTCCAACTTAGCAAAGAAGTCATTTTTGTTTTTGAAAAACTGTTTCAATGCATGCCAGAAATCTTTACTAATCTCTTTGCCTTTGTCACGCGGCATAGCACCTTTGATGGCATTCCATTGGTCTTGGATTTCCATAACTTCTTTAGACTTGGCATTCCATTCGTTAATGCTGTCGCTTTGGAAATCGAGGTAAGGCTTTAGATTGAGAAATAGCTGATTTTTGGCATTGAAAATGTCCTCATTTAAGGCACTGTTTTCTTTAGCTAATTCGCGTTTTTTCTCGTAAATTACATCAAAAGCAGCTTTTAATCTAGACCAAAGAGCCTCTTGTTCTTCTCTTGGTCCTGGCCCTATTTGTTTGTATTCCAATAAAAGCTCATTGGCTTTCTTTAAAACTATGTTGGTTAGCGGGCTTTCTTTCAATGTATCGGCAATCGCCTCAATTTTGATAACCACACCTTCTTTATTGATTAGATTCTTTTTTCTATCGAGGTCTTTGAGCTCATTTTGAATACTTCTGATGTCGAAGTATCTATCAACTAAAGCATTGTAAGCCGACCAAAGCGTACCGTTGTGTACAGAGTTGATATTTCCGGCGTTTTTCCACTCGGTTTGGAGTTTTTTAAACGCCTCCCAATTGTTCTTTGACTCACCTTTTTCTTCTATGTCTACTATTTCTCTCAGGCTTTGGAGCAATCTTGTATTAACCTCGAAATAATCTTCTCTTTCTCTCTCTAATTTTTGATAGAACGACTGTCTTTTCTCACGAATTTGTACCAAAATGCCCTCAAATCTGATGGCATAGTTGTCGTTTTTGAATTCAAAGCCTTCGTCTGTATTGTTTTGCTCTTTAAAAGATTTTCGGGCTTCTGCCTTTTCTGTTTGAGTGAGTTCATCGAATACTCCCCTGATTACTTTTAGAACGTTATCGATGTTTTTTACATCAGACGAACCAAGGCTTCTAGAATTCATAGCAACTAGCATTTTGTCTGCTAAGTCTACGTAGTCTTTCTTAGTGTAGTTGGTAAAGTCATTGTCGAAACTTGGCATAGAAGAAGGCTCTTCTATTTCTTCTATTTCTTCAATATCCGTACTTTCTGTCTGAATTTCTGTCGCCAATTCATCGGAAGTTACTATTGCTGATTCCTCTAGCTTGGTATTTTCTGTACCGATTTCATCCTTGCTATGCTCCAAAACTGCTTCTAGACTACCCCCTTCAGGAGCACTTTCTGCGGTATCTTCAGAGTTTGTGATGTCAATCATTTTTTCTTCTGCTAATATTTCAGAACTTTGAGGAGTTTCTGATAATTCAACAGCTGAGGTTGTTTCCACAGAGGTGTCGCCTGAAGTTATTTCAGTGCTTTCCGAAACTAAATTTTCGGCATTGATATTATCAATGTTGTTGGTCGGTTCGATACTTGGTTCAATCATCAAAATTCGTTTGTAATCTTATTCAGGTCGCAAATTTAATAAATATACGTAATAAACATAAAAAAGGTTAATAAATCATGGACAAAACTACCGTTGCCAAACTTAGAAACAATTATTTACTTAACGAATTATCTGAAAATATTGTTTCTAAAAATCCATATATTCAGTTTTCCGAGTGGTTCAAAGATGCCTTAGAGGCGAAATTAATTGAAGCTAATGCGATGGTTTTGTCCACCATCAAAGAAGGTAGACCTTCGGCAAGAGTGGTACTATTGAAGGGATTCGACGAAAATGGGTTTGTTTTTTTTACCAACTACAACAGTCACAAAGGTCAGGAGTTAGCTGAAAATAACGCCGCATGTTTAACTTTCTTTTGGGATAAACTTGAGCGACAGGTTAGGATTGAGGGTTTTATGGATAAAGTATCGGAGCAGGATTCTGATGCTTACTATTGGTCAAGACCTCGAGAAAGTCAGATAGGAGCCTGGGTAAGCAGCCAAAGCGAGGTGATATCAGGAAGAGATATTTTGGATGATAAATTGGCTTTTTATCAGAACGAATTTGAAAATTTGGAGGTGATACCTCGTCCGCCACATTGGGGAGGATATATTCTAAAAGTACAGAGCATAGAGTTTTGGCAGGGGAGACCCAACAGATTACACGATAGGATTTTGTTCACGCAAGAAGGCGACAATTGGAAAATCGAAAGATTGAGTCCTTAAGAAGGAGTTTGAAAAACTGAGCGTCAATCGAATTTTGCTACACCATTAGGAAAAGGCTTTCGATATTTGGTTTAATCAGAATATTTTGAGAGCCAAATCACATAACCATCAACTTGGTGTTTCTGATGAGGTTTCCGAACTTTTTGGCAAAAATGGTGTCTTTTGTTGGTTTTTTATTTGCTTTCCATTCGAATCGATCCAGTTTCATGTCTTCAGTGATTATTTCCTTGGGTGGAATTAAGGTAGATTCAGGATTTCCTCTGAAAACTATACTTTTTATTTTTTTTTCCTTAAAGTAAAACTGCATACTTGAGCATTGAACAGTATTTAGGCCAATTATTCGGTTTTTTTCGTCCAAGGCAAAATATTTGGATTCTCCGTTACCCTCTACTTTTATGGTTTGCAGCACCGATTTCGTATCAAAAAGAGCATCTATTTTTCTTCCTTTTATTTGGTTAAAGTTTCGGATGGTATCCACCTCAACCACAAAGCTGTTCTGTAAAAGCTCCATGGATTTAAGTCGGTTGTTTTTCAAAGTGATTATTATCGTATCGGCCTCCAATTGGTTCTCTTGGTTCCAGATGATGGGTTTTGTGAAAAAGTGAATGAGGGAGTCTTTGAGATTATAAACCAATGAATCGCTCAGGCTTTGAAAATCTGTTCGGTAAACTTCCACCTTGCCGTCTGCAATAATTTTTTCTATGTCTTTGCTTGTTGGTGTTGTGTTTTTATTAGCGGTATCTGCTGGTGCAACGGTCTTTATTTCAGTGCTTTGTATGGGTGTAAGCATGTTTTTTTTCTTGTCCAAGGTCGGGTTATTCACTTCAGCTTTAGCCGAAGAATCTTCAGCCGCAAGTTTTTTAGTATGGCTTAAACTGTCTGAAGTTTTATTTTTTGGTTTTTCAAATACCCATAACGTATCTGAAGCTATCAATAAGGTATCTTTTTGCGATACCCGCTGGCTTATCGTATTGCCTATTATTTTGGTAAGCCCGGTCTCTCCAAACCGCAACCCTTTTTCCCCAACTACCACCAGGCTGTCTTTAAATGACACAAAAACCACGTTTCCCTCTGCCTTTCCTGAGCCTTTGGTGTTGTCAAACTGTAAAGTGTCACCCTCTAGGCTGTAATCGGCATTGGTCACTTTGGCTCTACCTTGAAAGGCCGAAACTTTAGTTTTGATATTGTACCTGCCTTTGTAAGCTGACAAATCACCATTTTTACTTTTTATAGTGGTGAAGGTTTTGAAAATAGCTTGTTTGGTGTAGGTGTCGTAGTCGAGCGAGTCGGTGCAAAGGGTGTAGTTGGGATTTAGGATTTCGACATCGCCGATGTATCTAAAATATTTGGTTCTAGTGTTGTAATAACCTTCTTTTGAGCTTAATCGGCTGGAATCTTGGTTCAGAACGCCAGGCACAGGATAATAGGCTTGATCACGGTTGAGGTCATAGTGCATTTTAGTGGTTCGGAGCGTTACTTTTTTGTCTCTTAGAATTACTTGCTTGCCATAGACTTTTGCAAATCGAAGGTTGCCGTCGTAAAGCAGTGTGTCTCCCACAATGGTCAAGGTATCGCCTTGGTTTATCACAATTTTGCCATAAGCTTCTATAAAATTGGATGATTGGTTATGAATGGCTTTCTGACATCCCAATTTAACGCCACGGTGAATAAAAATCACATTCCCGAGGAAAGTTTGTGTGCGAGAAAGACTGTTTTCTCCTACCAAACTATCAGCTCTAACAAGTTCTATCATGCTTTTGGGTCCGTTATCTTTTATAGGGTTCAATGGTTTTTGTGCAAAAATCTGTGCAGAATTTGCTAAAAGCAGTAAACCTAAAATGGTGAAAAATGATGCCTTTTCTTTCAAAGAAAACGAGGTTTTGTGATTCATAAAGCAAAATTAACGTATTTTTGTTAATGATTATTCTCAATATTGGATGCTAGAGGAGTTTTTATGGTTTATTAACAAAAATCGGCTTTGTGCCACCACCGACAAAATCTTGGTGGCGGTCAGTGGAGGTAAAGACTCCATGGCACTTCTTCATCTTTTTCTGGAAGCCAAGTTTAACATTTCAGCTGCACATTATAATTTCGGATTACGAGGACAAGCCTCTGATGGTGATGAAGACTTTGTTCGACAGTTTTGCGAAGAAAAGAATATTCCGTTTTTTTGTACAAAAACCAACACCAAACAAGTTGCCAGAGAAGGGGGCGTATCTACCCAAATGGCCGCTCGTGAGCTAAGATATTCTTGGTTTAAGGAAATTATGGCGACTAATGAATTTGATTTATTAGCTACTGCTCACCATTTAGACGATAAAATAGAGACGCTTTATCTTAATATTACCAAAGGCACTGGTCCTAAGGGTTTAAAGTCTATTCCGTTAAATAAAGATAGGATTATTCGGCCGCTTTTGTTCGCTAGCTTAAATAAGATTATGAAATACTTAGAAAGCAATAATCTGACTTGGCGTGAAGACGCTTCTAATCAAACTACCGACTATCAACGAAATAAAATCAGGCATCAAGTGATTCCGGTTCTGAAAGAAATAAACCCGGGAATAGAAAGCACCATACAGAACAATTTCCAACGTTTTGAAGCTTTAAATGATATTTTTGAAGAAAAATTGCGTGTCTTTGAGCAATCGATAGATTTTGGAGAGCTTATAAAAATCCCTTCGAAAAAATGGGAAAATAGTGCTGGTTTTTCATTGATTTTGGAGGAATTTCTCAAACCTTACGGGTTTAATTTTCAGGATGTAGTGGATCTTTTAAAGGTGGATTTAGCAGGCAGGAAAATCACGTCTGCAAGTCATTCGCTCACAGTTGGGCGAGGAGAGTGGTTTCTAGAAAAAAATTACAAAATGACGTCTGAAATATTCGAATTTCTGGCTCCGGGCGTTTATGAAACAGACAATAGAAGAATTCAAATTCAAGAAACCAAAGGCTTTCCAAGTATTATGGATATCAGGAAAAGTGGACAAGCTTTTTTTGATTTTGATTTGATAGAATGGCCTATTAGTTTGCGTGTTTGGCAGCGTGGAGATAAATTTCAGCCTTTCGGTATGGAGGGTAAAAAACTCGTTTCTGACTTCCTGATAAACGCTAAAATAGATGCTCCGTATAAAAAAAATCAATTAGTCTTGACGGATAAAAACCATATTCTGTGGCTGGTAGGCCTTCGAACAGATGACCGCTACAAGCTTACATCGGCGACTAAAAATATCCTAAAGGTAAGTTTTTTTTGAAATTTAAGGTCTTTAGCGTATTTTGTTAAAAATTACCTTGACTGTACATGAAATCTTTTTGGTACGGAATTTGACCAATACACCGAAAGACGTTATCGCCTTTCCTAATTATATAAAACGCTTGTTCTGATGCTGTCCAATTATAAAACTAAACTTACCATAGTTCTGCTTTTGAACATTATAGGTATTTTCTGTTATGCTCAATCTAGCCGATTGCGTACCGCCAATGCTGAGTTTGAAAAAATGGCTTATGCTCAGGCTCTAAGAAATTATGAGGCTTTTCTCGGGAGTGGTAGTAACAAAAAAGAGCAAGAAAAAGAGGCTTTAATAAAGCTGGCTTTTTGTTACAGAAAACTCCAGGACACCAAAAACACCGAGCGGGTTTATAAAGATTTGTTTAAAAATTTTGAGGAAGGTCTAGATAGTGAGCAATTTCTGTTCTACGCTCAGGCTTTGGCTAACAACGGTAAATATCGTGAATCTCAAAAAATGTACAGTCGTTATGGCGAGCTACAAAAAGAAGACTTCAGAGGTCGGAAGTTTACGGTTGCTTACATGGACAATTCTGCTTTTTACAAAGATTCTGCCCTTTATAATGTCGATTTCGTTTATCCGCTCAATTCTAAATATTCTGACTTCAGCCCAATGTTCTATGAAAATGGTTTGGTGTTTGTGTCGGCCAGAAACGAGGGTTCGGGTATTAAAAGGGTGTTTATTCAAAATGAAACACCTTTCTTAGACCTTTTTCTTTTCTCAGATACCCTTTCGCTCAGGAAGGAAACCCGCAAAAGCGTAGAAATGGCTCTAGCGAGTTTGGGGTCGAGTGAAAAATCTATCAAACCGAATAAAATTCAGGCCAACGAAAACTTTGATGATATGGAGGAGCCTGAAATAGAGGAGTTTAGCAAGTCTATTAATTCAAAATATCATGAAGGACCTGTTACGTTTTTTAAGGATTACAAAAAGATAGTTTTCACAAGAAATAACTACAACAAAGGAAGAGCTAAGAAAAGCGACAAAGGCGTGAATATGCTAAAGCTTTTTATAGCCAGCAAAAAAGGCAACAAATGGACAGACATAAAGGAGTTGCCAATCAATTCCGATCAATATTCTACTGGGCATCCTGCACTCTCCCCCGATAACCGCAAAATGTATTTCGTTTCAGACATGCCGGGAGGGTTTGGTGGTACAGATATTTATGTGGTCGATTACCGCGACGGCAGCTGGGGGGTGCCAGTAAATCTAGGAAGAGAAATAAATACAGAGGGCAATGAAATGTTTCCGTTTGTTGACGAGGCCGGTAATTTTTATTTTGCTTCTGACGGTCATGCTGGATTGGGTGGATTAGATATGTTCTATGTGGAGTTCAGAAATGGCGTTCCTTTTGGCGGAGTTGAAAATTTAGGGGCTCCAATAAATTCTACCAAAGACGATTTTGGTTTCATTACTGATGCACAAAGAAGTCATGGCTATTTTAGCTCAAACCGCAGAAAAGGGTATTCTGACGATAACATTTATGCATTTACAAAAGGTTGTAACTCTTTGAATTTGATTGTACTGAATCAGGAAACCAATGAGCCATTAGCCGATACCGAACTCAGAATGGTGAAAAACGGTGTGAATAAGCAACGCTACATCACCAATTCACAAGGTCAAACTTCACTGTGTTTAGAGAGCGGTTCAGATTTTGAGTTTAAAGCTTTCAAAGAAGGTTACGAAGTGGGTACGATAACGTACGGTACCATGTCGAATTCTCTTGCAAAAAAACAACAGTTAAAATTATATCTGGAGCCTTCAAAGCGTCCGTTGGTGCGTGGGAGAATAGTTTCAGAAGTTGACCAAAGACCAATCGCAGGTGCGACCGTAAGACTTGAAAACGAGCGTGATGGAAGTATAGAGACCATAATTACTGGAGTAGATGGAAGATATGTCTTTCAACCAGTTCGTGACGGCAAATATAGTGTGACTGCGGTGAAAGATAACTATGCCATAAATACCGAAAGTATAGGAAAAATTAAAAATTCTAAGAAAAATATTTCGGTAGAACAGAACTTTGGCATGATTGGTGAAGGTGATATATTTAGATTAGACAATATCTATTATGACTTGGATAAATCGGAGATTAGAACCGATGCAAAAAAGGAACTCGA
>Ga0164293_10004602_pt1 | contig 11793 bp, 8 predicted proteins | sample GEODES118metaG_FD_111487 | JGI IMG/M metagenome (GOLD analysis project Ga0164293, IMG submission 111487) | Eutrophic lake water microbial communities from Lake Mendota, Wisconsin, USA - GEODES118 metaG | ecosystem: Environmental > Aquatic > Freshwater > Lake | place: USA: Lake Mendota, Wisconsin...
ATCAATCCAGAAACAGCTATACAGGAGGTATTAAGATTGATGCGGGACTTTGATATATCTCAGTTACCTGTGATGGAAAATGAAGAATGGGTAGGCTCCGTTGGAGAACAACAAGTGATAAGTGCTCTTTCAGAAAATCGTATGCAAAATTCATCGGTAAGAGATATTATGGGACCTGCTTTACCGGTTGTTAGCGAAGACATGACAGTTTCACAATTAAGTAAGATAATATCACGTCAAACACCTGCTGTCATTGTCAAAAAAACAGCAGGTGATTTTCAGATAATATCTCAATATGACTTAATACAAAGTTTATAGCAGGTAAAGTTAGTCGATGTACCGTTTTGTAATTTCACCGTAAGCATCAATACGACGATCTCTAAAAAAGGGCCACATTCTGCGAACTTCTTCCGTCCTGTTTTTACTTATCTCCACTAAAAAGCCATTAGATGAGGTACTGTCCGCTTTAAAAAGGATTTCTCCTTGAGGTCCACATACGAAGCTTTGTCCCCAAAAGGTTATTCCCTTTGTATTTCCTGTCCAATCTGGTTCAAATCCACATCGGTTAATGGCAACTAAGGGTAAGCCATTGGCTATGGCGTGACCTCTTTGTATGGTAAACCAAGCATCATATTGTCTTTCCTTTTCCTCCTCAGCATCAGTATGTTCCCAACCAATAGCCGTTGGATAAATCAAAATTTCTGCCCCTTTTAAGGCCATCAGCCTGGCAGCTTCGGGATACCACTGATCCCAACAAACAAGAATACCCAATTTACCTACACTCGTTTGAATAGGTTCAAAACCTATATCTCCCGGCGTAAAATAAAACTTCTCATAGTAAGCGGGATCATCCGGAATATGCATTTTTCTATATTTCCCGGCAATACTGCCATCACTTTCAAAAACCACAGCGGTATTATGATAAAGACCAGGTGCTCTTTTTTCAAAAAGTGAAGAAACTATAACCACTTTATTGTCAGCGGCTACTCTACTAAGTATTTCTGTTGATTCACCTGGGATGGTTTCTGCCAGATCAAAAATCGATGGATCTTCTGCCTGACAAAAATAAATGCTATTATGTAACTCCTGCAGCGTTATAAGTTCTGCCCCCATGCTAGCCAGCCGTTTTATTTCTGGTATAATTCTATCTAAATTTTCACCAGTATTATGGCTAGAGGTTTGTTGTATGAGCCCAACTTTGATACTATTTTTTTTCATTGTTTCGATATTATAGATTGATAGATCCTTCTGGATACTGCATGGAAATGCAATGTAAGGATCCGTGTTGTTCAATTAAGGTGCGACAAAGTACAGGAATAATTTTTCTCCCAGGGAAAATACTGGTTAAAACGTTTACTGCTTCCTGGTCTTGTTTTACATTATAAATAGGGAGAATCACTGCCTCATTGATAATTAAAAAATTAGCATAAGTAGCAGGTAACCTGTGTCCGTCGTCAGCAAAGCAGGCATCGGGCCAGGGTAATGGAACTAAATGAAAAGCATTCCCATTGATATCAACCAGATTCTTCAACTCTTCCTCCATTTTTAACAAAGCATCATAGTGCTCATCTTGTTGATCATCACATTTTACATAGGCAAGAGTGGTTGGATTACAAAAACGCACTAAAGTATCAATGTGTGAATCTGTGTCATCACCAGCCAAATATCCATGATTAAGCCAATAAATATTGGATGTTCCAAAACTTTGGAATAACAGATTATTAATTTGTTCCTCAGAAAAAGAAGGATTTCTATAAGGTGATTGCATACAATGACGGGTGGTAATTAGGGTACCCAATCCATCTGTTTCTATGGCACCACCCTCAAGAACAAAATTAATTTTCTCCAGCGGTACTTTAAATGCATTGGATAAATGTAACTTTTCAGTAATTAGATTATCCTTTTCTGCATCGAATTTTAGTCCCCAACCATTGAACGTAAAATCTAATATTTTAAGATCCACACCATTAGACACAGTAATGCCACCGTGATCTCTTGCCCAGGTATCATTGCTATCTATGTCAAAAAAAAATAAATTTTGTGAAGTATAATCTTTAAAATACGTTTTTGTTTTAGAAATATCTCTAGTAACAACAATTACCTTTTCGAAAGGTAAAATAGCGGTTATAACGTCAACAAAAACTTGAATAGCGTCTTCTAAAATTAATTTCCAATCAGAATCAACATGAGGGAAAGTAAATTGAATGGCGTCTTGTTTTTCCCATTCCGCAGGTAATCGGTAGAACATTTTTTCGTCAAAGTTAATTTTTTTTATTTTCATTTACTAGTTGACCTACTATTTGTCCCCTAAATTAAAAAATGGTATTTTGTTCGTAAATTAAGAATCATAATACGTCATGATAGAAAAAATCAACCCAGCACTTAGAAATAAAGCGAATGAATATTGGTCAGATTTCCAATATATTTTCAAGACACTCTATCCAAATTCAGAAGAAAGAGATTTGCTCGATATTATAGAAACCATAAATACCGCTTATGAAGATAGGAAGGATTCGTTAAAAGAAATAGATAAAAAGAGAGAATTAGCTAAAGATTGGTATTTAGATCAAAAGTGGGTGGCCACCATGCTTTATGTTGACTTATATGCTGGTAACATCAAAGAAATGGAAAATCACCTTCCTTATTTAAGAGAATTAGGGGTTAATTATGTGCATTTAATGCCATTATTAGAACCCAGGGAAGGTCAGGCAGACGGAGGTTATGCGGTAAAAAATTTCAGAAAAGTCAATTCCAAATTAGGTAATAATGATGATTTGATAGCTCTTATAGAGAAAATGCATGCCGACGACCAGATTATTGCTATTGATTTTGTTATGAATCACACGGCAAAGGAACATGAATGGGCACAGAGTATATTAAAAGGAGAAAGTCGTTTCAAGGATTTTTATTATATGTTTCCCGACCGCACTGTGCCTGATCAATTTGAGAGAACTCTACCGGAGGTTTTTCCAGATTTTGCCCCAGGTAATTTCACCTACCAAAAGGAAATAAATCAATGGGTTTGGACAACATTTAACGAATATCAGTGGGATCTAAATTACAGCGAACCCAAAGTATTCAATGCAATGCTTGGGGAAATGTTATTTCTTGCTAATCTGGGCGTAGATGTTTTAAGACTGGATGCCGTTCCTTTTTTGTGGAAAAAAATGGGTACAAATTGTCAAAATCAAGAGGAAGCGGTTATGCTTTTGGTGGCTTATAAGTATTTAATTCAACTGGTTGCCCCCGGAGTGCTTTTCAAATCTGAAGCCATTGTAGCACCTAACGATATTATAAGATATTTAGGTGCAGGGGGTTATGAGGGTAAAGCGTGTGAAATTGGCTATAATGCTACTTTAATGAATCACTTGTGGCATGCAATAGCCTGTGAAAATACAGTTTTATTAAGGACTACCCTATCAAAACTTCCATCTATTCCTCCTTCTTCTACCTGGATAAATTATATACGTTGTCATGATGATATAGGTTGGGGAATCTCCGATCAGAACGCCGCCGATGTTGGCCAGAATGGCCATGAAACCCGATTATTCTGTTCGGCATTTTACACGGGGATTTGGCCAAATAGTTTTGCCCAGGGTTATTCTTTCCAGATAGATTCATCGAATGGAGAATCTAGAATTTCTGGTAGTACAGCCGCGCTAATTGGTATTCAAAAATCATTTATTGAAAATAAAAAAGAAGATTTAGCCTCAGCGATAGATCGATTTAAACTAATACATGGGATAATCTTTTTTATGAGAGGTATCCCTTTGGTTTATGCTGGAGATGAAATTGGACACTTAAATAATTTTGATTATCTGAAAGATGCGGAAAAAAGAGAAGATAATCGTTGGCTACACAGACCTGCTATGGACTGGGAAAAAGCTTTGCTAAGAAAGGAAGCTGGGACTCTTGAAAAAACTTTATTTAATATTATTTCCAATCTGTCTAATCGAAGAAAAGAAACCTATTGTCTTCATGGTAATGCAAAAGAGACCATAATACCCATAGAAAGTAACACTCTTTTTTGCGTAGAAAAAACATTGAAGGAAGAAAATATTTTATTAATGGCTAATGTTAGTTCAGATTTTCAGATGATTTCCAAGAGCGCATTGCCTAAGAAATGGCAAGGAAATTGTTTTAGGGAAGAGATTAGTTCAGTAACTTGCATATATCAGGGTGATACTTTATTTATTCCTCCTTACGGCGTTTTATGGCTGACTGAAAAAGCAGGTGAAATACCTCAAACAAAAGAATATCGCCTAAAAATGGAAGCGCAAACCATACCTGGAGAATCAGTTTATTTTATCGAAAATATTAGTTCCGTTTCTATAGGAGAAAAAGCAAGAAAAATAACCTGTTATTGGGTGGACGATTTGGGTTGGCATGTTGACGTGAACCTTGTACCGGGAGCATGGATAAGTTATCATTGGGTAAAAATGTATGGAAACAACCTAATAGAAAAATCAAAAGATTACTATCATCAAGCTAAATAATCATCAGTAATTTATCAGTATCAAATTAATAGTAGGTCACTATAAAATAATCTCAAGCGATAATTGATTAGAATTCAACATATTGTCGCTTTTGGGTGTAGAACTGATGGTTGAAATAGTAGGAAGTAATCTTTTAATTATACGCAAAGGCTTAAGGTAATGGTTTTTGTTTACATCAAATACGCCATAATGATCCATAAGGTCAATTTTAACCTGGCCTAAGGAATGAAGTATTTGATTATCTGATAGAATGATGCCTGAATGCACAATTCTTCCAAATCTATTTTCAAAATAAGCAATATCGCCGGGTTGTGTTAATTCAATAAACTCAACAGAAGTACCTAATTTAACTTGTTCCAAGGGGTCACGTGGAAGAAAAATACCCACCATTTGGTAAACAATTTGAACAAGACCGGAGCTATCAATACCAAAAGGCGACCGCCCTCCCCATAAAAAAGGGGTGTTTAGATATTTTCTTGCCAGTTTAACTATCATCTCAGGACTTGGATTAAATTTGCTTATAGGTAAAGCTTGACCGTTGAATGAAAATTTCGTTTTATTAAGCGAAAACCTCAATCCATCATATTCAGGTAAACGTGCAGCTAAAGTGATAGAAACAAAAGAATCAGGACCAACTGCGGGCTGCATCATTTCTAAACAGTAAGCATAATTACTTTTATATCTAAGATAAGTACTTTCAGATAAAGGCAAAATCTGGTCCTTCTCTACCCAGCCGATAGTTTCATCTGCTTCGCAAATAATCCTGAGCCAATAATCACCTTTAGATTCCAAAATTTCTGCCATTTCTCCAAAAAGCATTTGAGAAATCAACTCACTCCGGTGAGAGGGAGAAATACGAATCGGAATGACACTTAGAGGACAAATTCCGAACTCAAATTTACCGTTAAAATTCTTAATTTCTGTGAGTTGCGACATGATAGGACAAAAATACTAAAAGTTATATTTTTACCGTTATGCAAATATTAAAATTAAACATTATTTTAGCGCTTTTCAAATATATTTCATGCAAGCAATAACAAAAGCTAACATATTTACCAGCGTATTCTGTTTAATCGTTGTAATCTCTTGGGGTCAAGATCCTAATTTTTCACAGTATAATAATATACCTATTTTCTTGAATCCAAGTTTAAGTGGAAGTTTCGAAGGCAGTTACAGAGCCATCGTAGCGCACAGAAATCAAGGAAATAATCAGTTTAATGAACCATTTATATCATTATATAGTAGTTTTGATTTACGATTACCTATACGATATGATGGTAAAGTTTTAAATGATGCTGCGGGAGTAGGTGTTATGTTTATGCAGGATAAAAACTCCAGTATTGGATGGAACACTCAAAATATCTATGTTTCCGGTGCATACCACAAAAGTTTGGACCCCACAAATAATCAGTTCATAAGTGCTGGCTTTCAAATGGGTATCATACAGAAAAGTGTTGGATATAGTAATGTTACCTTTGAAGATCAATTTAATGGAACAGATGGCTATAACGACCCAACGAATGAGTTATTACCCTCAAATAATTTTGCTTTTTCAGATTTAAATGCAGGAATACAGTATTCCTTTATGACAATAAATCAGCTAGGTGGATTTTTAGGTGCTTCAATAGCTCATTTTAACAAACCAAATCAGAGTTTTTACCAAAACAATCTATTATTCGTAAATTCCATTACTAATAGACCTTTACCGATAAAATATACGGTTCAAAGTGGTTTTCAAATTCCTGTTTCAGAAAAATTACAAATTCACCCAAGGGTTTTAGCACAAAAACAAGGCAGCCATCTCACAGGTATGGTTGGTATGAATATTAGAACGATATTAAATGATGTTTCTAATACTTCACTTCATTTTGGTGCTTCAGCAAGACCAACCTTTGTATTAGGTAATGAACCAAAAATAGAATCTTTAATCTTTTTGTTGGGACTGGAACTTAACGAATTATTAATTGGAATATCCTACGACGCGGGAATAACGACCTTATACAATGGCATTTCCGGAAGAAGAAATGCCATTGAACTAACAGTAACCTATATGGGGAGATATAACAATGATGATAATTTTTGTCCTAAATTTTAATCTGTTATATCAATATTTTCAATAATTTCCAGACCGTAACCATCCAGTGCTACTCTCTTTTTAGGATTATTAGTTAACAACTTAATCTTAGAGACACCCAGATCCTTTAAAATTTGTGCACCTACGCCAAATTCCCTGGGATTCATTTCCTGTTTCCAAATATTGTCGGACACATTATTAGCTTGAGAAGCGAGCATTTTTAGTTCTTCAAGAAAATCTTCCTCTGATTTTACATTAGGTCTCATAAAAAGAAAAACACCTTTGCCTTCCCTGGCAATTTGTTTTAAAGCTTTGTGAATAAGACCTGAATTATCAGAAAATAAAGAAGCGAAAATATCATTAGGAGCTACTGAAGAATGCACTCTCACCAAAACGGGTTCATCAATAGACCACTTGCCGATGGTTACTGCTAAATGGACTTCCCCAGAATATATTTGAGTATAAGTGGTAACTAAAAACTTACCATGCGGAGATTCAACAGGAAAAGTTAATTCTTTTTTAATTAAACTCTCCATCTTTAGACGATAAGCAACTAAATCACGGATGGCTACTATTTTGAGATTAAACTTTTTAGCAATCTCAAAAAGCTCGGGCAAACGGGCCATCGTACCATCGGGGTTTAGAATTTCCACCAATACACCCGCAGGATAAAATCCAGCAAGTCTTGCTAAATCTATGGCTGCTTCTGTATGACCTGTTCTTCTCAACACCCCACCTTGCCTTGCTTTCAGTGGAAAAATGTGCCCGGGTCTTGCATAATCTTTAGCAACAATAGATGGATCTGTTAACTTTTTAATACCTGTGGCTCTATCATAAGCAGAAATACCCGTTGAACAGTCAAACCCCATTAAATCTATAGAAACAGTAAATGCAGTTTCATGTAAAGCAGTATTATTAGAAACCATCATATTGAGTTCCAATTCCTCTACCCTTCTTTCATCTAATGGTGCACAAATCAGACCTCTACCATGGGTAGCCATAAAATTGATGATTTCAGGCGTCACAATTTCAGCGGCGCAAATAAAATCACCTTCATTTTCACGATCTTCATCATCAACCACAATAATTATTTTACCCTCACGGATATCAATAATAGCATCTTCAATCTTATCAAGTTGAAAATTACTGGTTTCTTTTTGTTGGTTCCCAGACATTATTTTTAATTCCTTTTAAAAAATCAAAGCAGCCCATCAATAAAGCTGCATTAATTACTATGAAATATCGTACCCCTCTTAGAAACGGCAAATGTATGTTAATGTTCTCAAATAATTTATCAAAAACCAAAACTAAACCTATAAATAAAGTAAAAATGAGCAAAGCAAACAATACAATAACTTGATAAAAAGCTATATAAAACAATGATAAAAAAGATATAATTAAGCATAAAGGAACAAACCACCGAATAACTTTATGAGAAAAAAATACAAACCAAACAGACCATTGCTTCATTGAAAAAAATGGCAGAAAGTAAAATAAATTTTGAAAATTTCCTGCAGATATACGTCTTCTTCTTTTGAATTCGGTGCTTATGGAGGAAGAAACTTCTTCGTAACAAATCGCCCTTGGATGTAATATGGCCTTTTTACCCTTCAGTAATATATTGAATGAAATAAAAAAATCGTCCACAAGAAAATCCTTTGGAACTGGAACAAAATCATTTGATCTTATGGCATAACAGCCACCAGAAGCTCCCATCGACAAACCTTTCCATTTCCCCTCATTTTGTTTTAGTAAAGTCTCCCTATTAAGATAAAAGTTCTCAGAGATAGAAATTCCTTTTGACACTTTGCTTAGCGGTTCAATTTTTGAATCAACTAAGGAAATGTCAGGCAAAATAAATGGTTGAACCAGAAAAGAAACTAAGTCCTTTTTAAAAATAACATTGGCATCTGTAAGTACAATGATAAAATTCGTATCGTTATAAAACGCTTTAGCTTTTGAAACCAAATCATTAATCACCGTCGGCTTTCCTCTCCTGTTATTGAATATAAAAACCTGGCTATTGGACAAATTTTTACATTCATCTTGTATAATCTGATTGGTTTCATCAACACTGCCGTCTGAGGCTATCCAAAAAGTTATTAAATCTTTAGGGTAATTTTGATCCTTTAAACTTTTTAGCTTTTCTCTTATAATAAACTCCTCTTGATAAGCTGACATGATGACAGCGACTTTAGGAAAGAATGATTGATTAATATTTGCTTCCGTTTTATTGCTTAATTTTTTCATAATTAAAGGAAAAATTAAGTAGCTGTAAACCATCAAGGTGAATGAAAATATAATAAAAAAAAAGATCATTTCATTCACGGGTAACAATTAAAATGATGGTTTAAAGAATCGATTAATTTTTTCCCCATCGCTACGCTTTCATAATTGTTCATTATATTTTTATGTGCATTTATGCCAATCTGAATCATATCAGCTGGATGATTTAATAAATGCTGAATAACATCTATGAATTCTTCTGGTGAATTAGCTAAACAAACATCAATGGCATCCTGTGCTTCAATTCCTTCCAATCCAATGGAGGTAGTAATAACCACTTTTCCTAAACCCATGGCTTCTATAATTTTAGCACGCATACCACTTCCCGAAAGCAATGGAACAATAGCAATATCATGCTGGTTTACAAATGCGACGGCATCATCTACCTCACCCAACATAAATACCCCGTCTAAAGTCATCTGCTTTATTCTATCTGGCATATTTCGTCCTGCCACATAAAATGATAAGTGAGGAAATTTGGCTTGACAAATTGGCCAAACTTTATGTAAAAACCAAAGAAGCCCTTCCTGATTAGGCTTCCAATCTAAAGAACCAATAAAAAACAAGCTAATATTTTGAGTATTACTTTTTAAGGTTTTTTGATAACTTTCTTTTGAGACATTCCAGGTAATAGGAACAACGCTACCATTTAAGGAAGGATAAGAAGCCTTAAACATTAAAAGTTCTCGCTTAGAAATGGCAATTAAATAATCGATAGAATGTAGTCGAAAAGATTCATACCTAAACATCTGACGCGCCAGCCATTTATATAATAATTTAGAAACACCCCAATTTGCCCCTTTATATAGTCTATCCCAAATTTCATATTCCATATTGTGTGTTCTTAAAAGAATCTTTGCCGAAGAATATCTTTTAATTACAAAAATATAAGGCATCAAATAAACAGTTTCAAGCAGGATAAAATCATAATTATTTTGGGTCAAAAGTGAAACAAGTTTAACCTTGTAGTCCTTCTTAACAAATCTGCTAATTTGATAAGGAATATTAGAAATTATGTTAATGAGGAATGAAATAGGATGGAAATCTGTATTGATTTCCACCATATTAATAGAGCGATATATAGTTGAATCTAAATCATATAAGTCACTTAAAAATCTGTGTTTATTAGTGTTTAAAGACAATAAATCAACAGATACACCATTTGAAACCAAAGACCTCGCGATGGAAAGAATAGCCATAGACTCGCCATCTTTCGACGGGAAAGGGACTTTTTTAGTTAACTGAAGAACACGCATCGAAGACGAAACACCCAATTTTAAATATTATTTGGCATTTGCCGAATTATTCCAAACATTATTTATTCTTTCAATGTCTGCCATGCGCTCGGAAGGATCAATTGCTATAGTTAAAATATCCTCTAGTTTCACAGGCAAATTCAAAGAATACTGAGGATTTGTCCAAGCCCAATCAGGACTAACGATCCAATTGAAACCAGATAAATCCGCTCCTTTTGCTCCCCTCATTATCTGTAGAGGAATAGTGTAACCCATTTTAGTACCATCTTTTTTAGTTATGACTATATCAACAGGCATAGGCACTTTACCCTTTCTTTCCAGGATCACTAAGGTATTATTATCCATGGAGGAGACATTATTTATAGCATAATCAACTGTTAAGGTAGTGTGATAGAAATATTCTTTGTACCAATCCAATTCCAGCTGACTGGATTTTTCAAAGACCCTTATAAAATCATTTACATTTGGATGTTTTCCTTTCCAGGTATAAAAATATCGAAGTAAAGCCTGATCGAAAATTGGTTTTCCGAGAACATATTCAAGTTGTGCAAGAAAAACAGAACCCTTTGAATAAGCAGCGAGTCCATAAGCTCTATTCGTCTGAAAATGATCGGCATGCGTTGACAAAGGTTCTTCAAATCCGGATTTAGCCAGATTGAAATACCCAGCGTAATTGCCTGCTTGCGGGTTAGCTGCTACCCTACCCGGCATTAATATTTTATTTTCAATGAGATGTTGCATTACTCTTGAACTGGCATAAGATGTAAAACCTTCGTCCATCCAGGCGTATAAACTTTCATTGGTAGCCAGCATCATTTGATACCAACTATGCATTAATTCATGCACAGCGACACCCGCAAGACTACCAATATTTCTTTCTCCGGTGATTAAGGTTGCCATTGGATATTCCATTCCACCATCGCCACCTTGGATAAACGAGTATTGTTTGTAATCGTATTGCCCAAAATTTTTATTGATATAATCGAAAGCTTTGTCCATTATGGCTGGTAAAGCCTCCCAATTATCTTTCGTTTTATCATTGGCTTGATAATAAAAATGAAGAGTTAGTCCATCTGCTCTTTTTAAAGAGGTATGAGTATAATCCGGATCAGCAGCCCATAAAAAATCATGAACATTTGGCGCAATAAAGTGCCAGGAAAGCTTACCATTTTTATCAGGTTTTGGAGTCACCGTATTTTGAGTATAACCTTTTCCAATTTGCTCTGGATTTTGGAGGTAACCTGTTCCACCTACCATATACTTTGCATCAATGTTTAAAGTCACATCGAAATCACCCCATACACCATAAAATTCTCTACCAACATAAGGATTTGCATGCCAGCCCTGATAATCATATTCACATAATTTTGGATACCACTGAGCCATTGAATAATCAATACCTTCAGCATTATTTCTACCGGAACGTCTAATTTGTAGAGGTACCTGGCTTGAAAAAGACATATCTAAGGTAGTTGATTTACCGGGAAGAATTGGTTTTGCCAGTTTTACTTCCAATATTGTCTCCACCATTTCAAATTGTAAAGGAATCCCGTCCTGACTTAAAGCAGAAATTTTGTGAAAACCAATTTCATCAGGATTAAGTTTGAATATACGGTCATCAACTCTGGGATCAGGGTCAGAAATAGTCCTGGAGCGAACATCCATCATACTTCCAGGTTGA
>Ga0164293_10004603_pt1 | contig 11791 bp, 10 predicted proteins | sample GEODES118metaG_FD_111487 | JGI IMG/M metagenome (GOLD analysis project Ga0164293, IMG submission 111487) | Eutrophic lake water microbial communities from Lake Mendota, Wisconsin, USA - GEODES118 metaG | ecosystem: Environmental > Aquatic > Freshwater > Lake | place: USA: Lake Mendota...
GCGCAATCATTTATTGAAAATGTTTGTAAAATAGATTTTGATCAGTCACGAACCATTTTAATTTGGGCTATTTTATTTGGCACGCCACTATTTGTAGTGTTTGGTTCTTGGAGTGATAAAATTGGTAGAAAATGGATTATGCTAGCCGGTATGTTTCTTGCTGTTGTCACCTATAAGCCACTGTTTAAAGGGCTTTTAGACCTTTCAGATACAGCAACAAAAACGGAAGTGGTAGCAGCAGCTACCACAAAAACAAATTCGGTAGCGGTTCCAAATACACAAGATTTTGTAAGAACCATAACATCAAAAAAATCATTTACTGATGGTACAGAACTAACTACTATTACTACCGATACTTTATATGCGAATGCGTCACACACAACTGTAAAGCCAGTTGTTAAAATAAGTAAAGTGCTTGCGAGTGGTGTGTATTGGAAAATGGTTTTAATCGTATTTATTATGATTGTGTATGTGACCATGGTATACGGTCCCATCGCAGCATTTTTAGTAGAATTATTCCCTACAAAAATTAGGTATACCTCTATGTCGTTACCCTATCATATTGGTAATGGTGTGTTTGGCGGCCTCACGCCTTTTATTGCAACCTTATTAACCACCATGTATACAGCAGATGCGCTTGCAGGATTACAGTATCCCATTATTGTAGCTGCTGTTTCTGTGATTATTGGAACCTTGTATCTCGACTCAAAAATTAATACCAAACACGATTAAAATACTTGTCATGAATCAAATAAAAAAACTAGCTGGCATCATTTGGTTATTATTAGGTCCTGCATGCATTTACTTTATTGTGCGCGCGGCGGCGCATGAAATGGCTACCAAGCCAGGAGTCGATACAGTGATACAATGGGGTGTTTTTGTAGTGATATTTATTCCAATAGCCATTGGCATGAGTATTTTTGGCTACTATGCCCTAAAAGGAGAATACAATCACTGATTTTATCGTTTGTTTAGGAAATTGAAGCGGCCAGCTCATAAAGGAATTGATATCTTTGTATTATGTCTATTGAGGTAAAAGAGGTAAGCAAAAACTACGGTACACAAAAAGCGGTTCAATCTATTAGTTTTTCTGTGGCAGCCGGAGCCGTGGTTGGTTTTTTAGGCCCCAATGGCGCCGGTAAAAGCACGACACTAAAAATGATTGCCGGCTATTTAACGCCCGATAATGGTTCTATTTCCGTAAACGGAATAGATGTGGTAAAAGATCCAATTGCTGCTAAAAAACATATAGGTTATTTAGCAGAAGCCAATCCGCTTTACTTTGACATGTACGTTAAAGAATACCTTTCTTTTATTGGTAACGTGCATGACATTCAAGTTCTATCAAATGCCGTTGCAAATAGTATTGAACTTACCGGCTTAGGCGCCGAGTCGCATAAAAAAATAGGTCAATTGTCAAAAGGCTATAAGCAGCGTGTAGGACTGGCCGCAGCACTTATTCATAACCCGCCCGTTTTATTATTAGACGAGCCCACTTCTGGTCTTGACCCCAATCAAATTATTGAAATTAGAAACGTAATTAGGGAGCAAGGGCAGGTTAAAACAGTGCTCTTTTCGTCACATATATTACAAGAAGTGGAAGCCATTTGCGCTAGTGCCCTGATATTATCAAAAGGTCAAATTGTGGCCAACGATTTATTGACTAATCTTTTAAGTAATAAGCGTCAAAGTCTTGAATCTGTATTTAGGTCCCTAACAAGTGGTTCAGAAACGCATATAAATGCTTAAATTGCATCCTTAATATCAAACAATTAGTAATAAAATAAGCAATCGAACATGAGTTACATTATTGAAGTACACGCCCGTCAAATTTTAGATAGTCGTGGTAATCCTACCGTAGAAGTTGACGTATTAACAGATGATGGCGCTATGGGACGCGCAGCTGTTCCAAGTGGCGCAAGTACTGGTATTCATGAAGCAGTAGAACTTCGTGACAATGACAAGAAAAAATATGTAGGCAAAGGCGTATTAAAAGCAGTAAAAAATGTAAACACATTGATATCTGACGCCATTGTTGGTTTTGATATTACACAACAAGCAGCTATCGACGAAGCGCTTATTGCACTTGATGGCACACCTAACAAAAGTAAACTTGGCGCTAACGCTATGCTTGCTGTAAGTATGGCAGTTGCAAAAGCAGCAGCAGAAGAAGCGGCACTTCCACTGTTTAGATATATTGGCGGTACCAATGCAAAAACATTGCCAATCCCAATGATGAATATTTTAAATGGTGGTGCACACGCTGATAACAAAATTGATTTTCAAGAATTCATGATCATGCCAGTAGGTGCTTCATCTTTTAGCGAAGGCTTACGATGGGGTGTTGAAATTTTCCACACTTTAAAATCTGTGTTAAAGAAAAAAGGATACAGCACCAACGTTGGTGACGAAGGTGGTTTTGCGCCAAACATTCAAAGCAATGAAGAAGCGATTGAAACGGTATTAACTGCTATTAGTGCAGCAGGTTACAAAACAGGTTCTCAAATTGTGATTGCCATGGACGCTGCAAACAGTGAATTATGGGACGCTAAGAAAAAGAAATATGTTTTCCATAAGAGTAATGGTAAAGTAATGAGCAGCGATGAGCTTGTGAAGTACTGGGAAAAATGGGTAAAACAATATCCAATTGCTTCTATCGAAGATGGTATGGCTGAAGACGATTGGAATGGCTGGAAAGCCCTTACACAGGCGGTTGGCAACAAATGTCAATTAGTGGGTGATGATTTGTTTGTTACCAATGTAGACCGTTTACAAATGGGTATCGATAAAAAAATTGCAAATGGTTTACTCGTAAAAGTAAATCAGATTGGTACCTTAACTGAAACTGTAAACGCGGTAACACTAGCGCAACACAATGGCTACAATACCGTAATGAGTCATAGAAGTGGTGAAACAGAAGACACAACCATTGCTGATTTAGCAGTAGCCTTAAACTGTGGTCAAATTAAAACAGGTTCTGCTTCCAGAACAGACCGTATTGCAAAATACAATCAGTTAATCCGTATCGAAGAAATGCTTGGATCAACTGCTATTTACCCTAAAGGAAAAATTAAGTTCGGTACTAAATAAAATTTTGATTGTGAAAAAAGTAACATCCATACTGACCAATAAGTACCTCATTGCAGGTTTGTTTTTTGTTGTATGGATGTTATTTTTTGATCAACGAAATTATTTTCAGCAAAAGGAAACGTTGGGGGAACTTGACAAGCTGGAAACAAAAAAAAGATACTACGAAGAGCAAATTGAAAAAGCCAAAGCTGAGCTTACCGATTTGCAAAATGACCCTGCTGCCCTCGAAAAATTTGCGCGCGAACGTTACCTCATGAAGCGTGATGGCGAAGACGTTTATATTATCGAAGATTCTTTGGCTACTACAAAATAAAGCAGGCCCTATCTCGTTTATAAAGGGTATGGAACCGTTTAAAGAGGAAGATTTATTGTTGTATCTCTATAAGGAGTGCCCCAAAGCCACTTCTGATGCCATACAAACTGCCCTAGAAGAAGGTTCTTATGAACTGGAAGAGCAGTTAAAAACGCTGCGTCGTTCCATTGCCCAGCTGAATGCATTAGAACTCAAAAGACCTTCTCTTTTTTCGCTAAAAGCGGTTAAAAATTATTCTAAAAAAGGATTGGACTAGTATTTCCATGACTAAAAAAGAAAGATACGCCGGCGTCATTGCTTATTTTGAAGCGCAGGTTCCTATCGCGGAAACGGAGCTTTTGTACAACAATCCTTTTGAGTTATTAGTGGCGGTTATTTTATCTGCACAGTGTACCGATAAACGTGTGAACCTCACAACCCCTTCTATTTTTGCAAAATTTCCGACCCCACAAAAAATGGCAAAGGCAAGTTTTGACGAGATGTTCGCACTCATAAAAAGTATTTCTTATCCAAGTAATAAGTCTAAGCATTTAATTGGTATGGCTAATTTACTGCTCTCCAAATTTGGCGGCGAAGTACCCATGACCGTCGATGAACTGGTGGAGCTTCCGGGTGTGGGTCGTAAAACAGCCAATGTAATTACGAGTGTTATTGATCAGCAACCCAATATGGCTGTGGATACACACGTGTTTAGGGTGAGTAAAAGATTGGGACTGGTGGCTCAAAAAGCAAGTACGCCACTTGCCGTCGAAAAAGAATTGATTAAAAATATCCCTTCGGAACTGGTGCATAAAGCACATCACTGGCTCATATTACATGGCAGGTATACCTGCCTCGCTCGAACACCAAAATGTGACAGCTGTGGACTGCATTCAAATTGCCGTTTTTACAATACCAAGGTTTTAAAAGTCAAATCCTAGAGAGAAGTAATAAATGGGCTTTCCTTTAAATACACCCTTCATAGGCCATGCTGCGTCTAGTTTCATAAAGTAGCCAAGTAAGGTACTTCTAACCCCAAAGCCATAACCACCCGCAAAAGGGCCGAGTCCTCCAGCATCAAGTTTTACTACCACAGGAGAGTTGGCGTCAACAATCACATCACCGGGGCGTTTAATGCCGTTGTACTTGCCATTCCATGCCGTGCCTAAATCAATAAACTGCGTAAGTTGGAAGTTGCGGAGAAAAGCGTTGTTGATGGGTTTATTAAATATAGTTGCAAATAGCGGAAGTCTAAATTCAGAATTGATTACAAAGGCATTGTTACCATTTGCGATATTTTGTTGGTAGCCTCTCATATTTACCGCTAAGGATTGGAAAGCATAGCTCTGGTCCTGTGCTGGAAAATTTTGACCATTAAACTTTGGATTGATCCAACTATCAACACCGCCTAGGTAGTAAATAATTTTTTGTCCGCCCCACGAAAAATCAGCAGCTGCTCGGCCGGCCCAAATAAAATTTCTGTAAATTTTGTAATAGTAGCGCGCATCAAAACCTAGGTTTAATGTGGCTTTACCATTATTCATTTCTGTTTTTGTGCTTGGCATATTGATGTCAAGAAAAACTTTATAACGTAGTCCGTTCCAAATATTTTGTGTTGGATTAATGGCATTATCATGTACATACTCTATGCGAGACACCATAAATTTACTAACCGTGTCAGGGTAGGAAAGAGCCCCTGGATCCGGATAACCCATGCTGTTGTCAAATGATTTTAAAATACCTCTGTCTATACGAAGGCCAAAAGTGGCACGTAAACTTTTTACTTCGTTAAAAGGATATGCAATATTACCTTGGAATAAATTGGTAATAAGCATATTGGTAAATGGAGAATTAAAATAGTTGGTTACATTGCTTCTGTAATATGTAGTACCCCAATCAAATCTCTTTTTAAAGTTCTGGTAACTTAAAATGATATCCTTGTCTCTTAAATTGGTTCCAAAACGAATACCGCCCATAAACTTATGGTCCTCTAATAAATCACTGGTACCAATTCTTAAATTAAAATTGAAATTATTGCCGTTGTTTAATTGAATAGGACCCGAGCCACCTGCATAAGGCTGGTATCTATTAAGTAGTAAGTTATTTGAAAAACCACTTAAAATATAGTCGCTACTAAATTTAAGTCGGTAATCATACAGCTTGGAGTCGTTTAAAATGTTTTTTGCTTTTGCAGTAAGTATTTCAGCTCTTTTTACAGAAAAACTATCTGTGGGTTCATCTGAAAATTCGGATTGAAAAAGATTGGCTCTCGACGAGGTGTCAATTGTTTTTTTGTATACAATGGCTTTACCTTCTGATGCCCTCATTTCGTCCATTACTTTTTTCATGAAAGTAGTAGGTCTTAAATTGAGGTTTCTTTTTTTAAGTGCGATAGAGTCTACGCGTAATTTGTATAAAAATTTATAATCCCCTTCGCGTCTTACTTCGCTCACCTGTCCTTTGTCGCCCGCGATTCTAGTTTCTAGCAGTGAGCTTTGGTAGTTGGTAATAGGGAAGGTGTAGGTAGAGTCTTTGTATACTTGAAAAAAACTAATGCTATCTGGTTTCTCTCTTTGCCATGCATTAAGGGTAGAGTCAATTTCTTTGGGTGATGCGTTGCGTAGCATATCATCACCAATATGATACAGCGTATCTAGTCCATTTCTTTGGGTTGCAAAAAATCCAGCCCATCTATTCCCTACACCGTTTTCGTCGGATACAAAAGTAAAGTGATTGGTATTGTAGCCCATGGGATAGCTCGTGTTTCCATATTTTAAATTGGTGAGCTGTGTAATTTGTTTGTTTTTGCTATTGTTTAAATAGTCTACCATAAAAATATTAAAATGGTACCTACTAGGAATGGCGGTATCGCTGTTAGGCGCATAGGGGCTTGGTCTGTTGGACGAAAATAGAATACCAGATTTGTTAGGAAAAGAAACAAAACTTGGATGTAAATCATCGTAAATATCGTCTGTAAACTGCGTTAATTGGTTCTCTTCAATTTTATAGGTATAAATATCGGTATGTCCATTTTTTGCAGCACTCATCACAATATTATTTGCGTCTAGCATGTACGAGGCGTCTAAAATTTGATCGATGCCCTCAATTTTTTGCTTGAATCTTTTGATCCGCGTAACCACGTCATATACAAACATTTTAATGGCACCTTCTTCCGAATAAATCACGAGTAATCTGGTGCCTTTGTTATCCCAAGCCATGATGGGATAGTTCGGGTTGATATCTCCTTGGTTGGTTCTTACGCCCGATTTTAAAAGCACTCGACCATCGTAAAAATTTTCCATCAGCTTCACACTGTAAATACCTCTATTAAATTCTACCACCGCATAATTGTTGCTTTTTGGATTTGGGTTGGCTTGAAATCTGAAATAATCTTTTTTAGAAACGTCTTCCGAAATATTCAATTGACCCTTTGGTGAATTCTTTCGTTGACGAATATCTTTTGCGTATTTATCTTGTTCATATTCCATGAATTCAGATAAAACTTCTTTAAATTTCTTTTTACAAACCTTTAAAAAGGCGCTGTTTAGGTTCTTATAAATTCTAGCTAAATAAAGTAGGTAGGTAATATTTTCCTTTCTATACTTTACGCTTATAAAATTCCAGAATGCATGCCCTGCAAGGGTTGGCTTGTCAAATGCAAACTGATAAAAAGTATTGTACCTACCACTGAGCATCGCACTTTTAAGTGCGTCGTCTTTTTCTACGCTCCAGTTTTCAGCTGCATATGCAACATACCCGTCTAACATCCATTTGGGTAAATCAAGTAATGCTTGGTTGCTAGCAAATTCTCCAATGTCTTCTCCAAAGAGTAAATTATCAGACAATACTTTTGCAATACCCTCTTTAACTTGTCTTTTTAAATTGGCGTGGTTACCATCAAAGTAAACCACAATTTTATTGTTAACAAGCTTGGTTAAACCACCGGCACTTTGCCAATCGGATCCAAGTCCAATATTGCTACTCTTGTAATCATCATAATTACTGTATACGATAATATTGGCTCTACGTTGTAAAGCGTATTCTACAAAATTTTCGATTGCGCCTAATTCCTGCTCTGCTACCTGTGCCACAAACTTGCCAAGTTCTACGCCACCTTGTGAAGTATAGGTATTAAAATTGGGGGATTGATGAAACTTCCACACCAGTTTTTTATATTGCACTCTATTCTTACCATACTCAACAGCATTCACCTGAGCTTGGCTCAAAAAAGCCAAACTACTCATGATAAAAATCAGTCCTATTCTTTTCAATTTCATATCCAAACTTAGTTATTTAAAATTAATCAATTACCTCGTAAAATTTTCATAAAACGCGTATGATCCATATTAAAGCCTTCACTTTCAGCCCAATTTCAGAAAATACCTATGTTTTATACAACAACGAGGGCAAAGCAATCATTATTGACCCCGGTTGTTACTTCCCCGCAGAGCAGGAAACCTTGCAAAATTTTCTTGCTGATAAAGGATTAACACCGGTTTATCTGCTTAATACGCATTGCCACCTCGATCATGTGTTTGGCAACAAATGGGTACATGAAACCTATGGCTTGGAGCTGCACATGCACCCCAACGAGGAAGCGATGTTAGCCCTAGCTCCGGTATCGGGAGAACGCTGGGGCTTGCCCTTTCAAAACTATGCGGGGCCACTCCATTTTTTAAATGACGGCGACACCGTATTGTTAGGAGACACTGAAATTCAAGTGATTTTAGCACCAGGTCATTCTCCAGGAAGTATATGCTTTTATATCACATCCCAAGGAGATTTGATAGGCGGTGATGTTTTATTTAGAGGGAGTATAGGTAGAACGGACCTGCCGGGTGGCGATACAGAAACGCTTTTAAATAGCATTCGAGAAAAGCTTTGGGTGTTGCCCGATGAAACGGTGGTCTATTCGGGTCATGGCATTAAAACAACTATTGGATATGAAAAACGCAACAATCCTTTTTTGTAAATCATTTATTGTGCTGTCCGATATGTTTTCAAGAGTATGAGTCCTATATTTTTATAAGGAGGAATATAGTCCTGAAAACTTGTTTTAGCAGCTCCTTTTAGTTGTTCATTGAGTTGTTTCCAAATACTGCGCCAAACGATATCTTTTCCTTTTTCAAGCGTCTCCGCTATTTTTCTTAATAGTGCAGCGTTAATGACGCCTTTACCTATTTGCTTGCTGGCAATGACCTGCGTTTCTGGTGCCCGGCTTAGTACCGAAGCTAATTTTTGATAACCGCCACAACTTCCTAATAGCACAAGTTTTGCGCTACTATCAATACCTGCAATAGTGTGGTTTGCATAATAACTATGTCCTCTATGAACAATAATGCTAGGCGATATTTCTTCCGCTATTAAGTAAGTCGTTAAACTGTCTTGTGCTTTTAAATCGAGTTCTTCTTTTTCATCAAGTGGAGCATTTGCAAAAATGTGCACACGACCATTTATGCTACTCACTTCGGCCCAATATTTTTGTTTGTTTATTTTCCAACCAGGCTTGTTAAAACTATTGATAAACGCATTGAATATTTGTGCGCCATCTTTGTCACCATAAAAATATTGTCTGATCACTACTTTTTGTTGGTTGTTTTTTAATGAATTAAATCCAAGCAATCCAACGCTATTGAGTAGTAGATGCGAATTGTTATTTGTTTGATTATCCGCTACAACAGCCGTGCACAAATCATCTAATAACGTATAGAGCGTACTGTTTTTATTTTTTCTAATTTCTGTAAGTAATAAATTTCGTAGGCTGGTATCTGAAATACTTGAAAAAGCATCCGCAACGTCAACAGCGTCTTCGATTGTGGGCAGTTTATCTAAATCACGCACAAAGCTGCGCATATAATGACCACTTGCTTCTAATGGCATGTGCGATAAAAAATCTTGAAGCATATTGTAATTGGCAGCTAATGCAATAAATTTTTTGAAATAATCTTGATGCACCATTTCAAATAAATCCTGTGTAGTTTTGCTTCCAAGTTTTTGTATAATTAGCGGGTAAATCCCTGATACAAAACTAGACGTGTAGAGTTCGTCGGCACCGAGTACGGCTATATAATAAAGCTCCTCAACTGATAAATTAGCTAGTTTTTTAAACCTTATGCTACTTGCTTCGGTTTGATGTAAACCATTGATATCATTAACGTACAGTTCCATTACCAGGCTTTTAAGTTTTGTTAAAAGCGCTGTTTCTGCCACTAGTTTTTCCCCTATTTTTTTTCTTTGTACCTGCTCTGTTCTGGTATGTATCAGAAGTTTAAAATAATTTTCGGACTGATCTTCTGGTATGAGTGGTGTAATGGTATCGATGCTCATTTTTCCGGTATAGAGGGCGTCTAAAAACGGATAATAATAACGTCCCGTTTTCATAAATGCAAGCCTGCCAATCCATTTAACGAGCGGGTGATTAATAGACTGTATTTTTTTACCAAGTGCACTTGGTGCTGCTGCATAATTGTATACCATTTCTGCGTTCTTAAATGCAGCAGCAATGAGTATACTATCCGCATATCTATTACTTGAAATTTCGGGACCTTGTTTGTCTAAAATTTGTAGAATTTGACCGGGGTTATTTTGACAGTTTTTTAATACCAGCCTATCTCTTGACGCAGCATAGCCAATATTATCCGTAAAGCTACCGGTAGCTAGTACTATGGCACCCACTTTACTATCTTCATTTTCTATAATAGCGCTAATAGTAAGGCCTTTTGCGCTCAGCTGCATGGCCGCGGTATATGCACGAATAGTATGCATCACTTGTTGGGAATTTAATTTATTGAGTTTGAGTCCTAACTGAATTTCAATCAATAAATTATTGAGGCAGCGCAGCCATTTAAATTTTTCATTGTCACGCAGCATCGAATTTGATTCAATCCACTTTCTGTTTTCAAAAACCACCGATTGTATACTATCCCTTAATAATGGAGTTTCAGCAAATAAAGGATGCTTAACGAGTGCATTTTCGTTTTCCATGATATAATCGTGACTTAACTGCCTCATCGTAGGAATGGGCGGCATCGGTCCCCCCTTTTCACTAGATTGAGCTGCTAGGGTCATGCTGCATAACAATAGCCATACCGCTATGGTAATAGGCAAAAAAGCAGATTTTAATGGGCGTCTATTGTTTTTCATTTGAAATCTTGTAAAAATACAACCTTCTAACCCAGTTAGAGGCTAATTTTGTTATTGGACCCTTTAAAGGCTTAACAATTACATAATATTCCTAAAAGAGGGCTTTACCAAACTTTAAAATTAAGTTTGTCTAAATTAATTTAGCATTATGGCTGCCGCTCCTATTAAAAAAATATTGATTGCCGACGACGAACCCGATATTTTAGAAATAGTAGGTTATAATTTACAAAAAGAAGGCTACGAAGTACATACTGCAAAAAATGGAGACGAAGCCGTTGATCTAGCCAAAAAAATCAAACCAGATTTACTGATACTCGATATTATGATGCCTAAAAAAACGGGCATCGAAGTTTGTGAAATATTACGCGCACAAACCGCTTTTAAAGAAACGCTTATTATTTTTTTAACGGCCATGAGTGACGAAGCGTCACAAATAACGGGGCTCGAAATTGGGGCAGACGATTATGTGAATAAGCCCATTTCTCCTAAAGTGCTTGTAAGTCGTGTCAATGCTTTATTTAGAAGAGTGTCCACCAAAGAAGCTTCCTCTGTGATGCAGTTTGGTTCGATGCGAATTGACACCATTAAATTTATGGTGACTATTGGCGGGGATGAAAAAGTACTCGCTAAAAAAGAGTTTGAACTCCTTCATTTATTAGCTTCTAGACCAGGCCGCGTTTTTTTACGCAACGAAATACTCTCACAAATTTGGGGGAACGAAGTGATTGTAGGCGACCGCACAATTGATGTGCATATCAGAAAAATTCGCCAAAAATTAGGAATCGACTGTATCACCACCGTCAAAGGCGTGGGATATAAGTTTGATTTACCTTAATTTGCAGCATGAAAAACTTTTCCATTCAGCAGTTGGCAGCTTTTGCGGCAGCTATCATTGCGCTTGGTTTTTCTAGCACCATCGGTTTCATCTATCACAGCTGGTTTCATTTTGGAGTTACTTTTTTAACCACAGGCGTTGCGTCTTATTTACTGATCCGTTATATTTTTGAAATTTTCGTGAACCGAAAAATCAAACTTATTTACAAGCTTATTTACCAAACCAAAGCAACAAAAAGGGAAGAAACCTATTTCAAATATATTTTACCAAAAAAAGAACTTGATGAAGTAGGGGATGAAGTGGTGCAGTGGGCCGAACAGCGTAGTGCCGAAATCGAACAACTTAAAACCAACGAAAACTACCGCAAAGAATTCTTACAAAACCTATCACACGAAATTAAAACACCCATTTTTGCCATTCAGGGTTATGTA
>Ga0164293_10004604_pt1 | contig 11788 bp, 8 predicted proteins | sample GEODES118metaG_FD_111487 | JGI IMG/M metagenome (GOLD analysis project Ga0164293, IMG submission 111487) | Eutrophic lake water microbial communities from Lake Mendota, Wisconsin, USA - GEODES118 metaG | ecosystem: Environmental > Aquatic > Freshwater > Lake | place: USA: Lake Mendota, Wisconsin...
CGTTGCACTGGGAGGTTACGGACTTTTGGCTCATAGCCTATTCAACCTTGCTCGCTCCCTGGCCGCCAACAAACTTAGCGCTGATCCAGAGGTTAGCCTGGGTGTAATGTCCCAGCTGGTGGCCCTCTCTCCTTTCTTCCTACTGGGTCCGGTGCTGATCTTTGCACCCCCGGGTGCAATCCAAGCCAAGGGTCTGGCCAAGCAGCTGACACGATGGCTGGTCGTGTTTTTTGCCCTCCTATTCTTTCTTTTCATCCCACTCTCTTTTTTCCAGAAACATACGCTGATCAACAAGGATACGCTGCAAACAAAAAGATTAGAGACAGTCCTGCAAGACCGCAAACGACAAATTCTTAGCGCCGTGCAGAATGCACAGAGTACGTCCGAAATTCAGCAGCGACTCAGCAGTTTCCCCGAAATCAGGCGGCCCAACGCAATCGCACAGCTCCCATCCCCTGCGATCATCCGCGAACAACTTGCCGCCTCCTTGGACACGGCCATTAATCTTGAGATCAATCGCCACAAGCAAACGCAAAAGCAACGTCTAGCGGGCATCAGCAAGGTGGTCTTCAGCGTTTCAATCGGCAGCCTGCTCGCCGCCGGTTTTTTCTTTGCTTTAGCCACTTACCTGTTCCCCAGGCTAAGATTAAATCGTCATTCTCTTAGCCGAATAAGCAAGGCTATGGACAAAGCATTATCCGCTCCAACCTCAATGATGAAGAAGCTCTATATAGCTCAACTTTCCCGACCTCACTTTGCCCGTTTCTTAGCCATTTTAGGCTTGCAACGACCTCGGCCTAGCCGCCGCCGCTGATGGCTTTGAACCCCCCCTTCCAAAGGCTTTTGCGCCAAGGAGGCTTCCTCGGCAGGCGGCCCCCAACTGACAACCAGGAGACACTCCCACTTCCGTACAGCTGGATCCTCAGCAACAGGTTGGCCATCGGACCGATGCCGCGCCAGGCGTTCCAATGGGAACAACTGGAGCAGGCAGGATTTCGATCCCGGTTTAGCTGCTGCTACCCAGAAGAGGAGCAATTCAGCCCGATTCCCGATCATTGGCAGAGCCGATCACTGGCCCTACCGGATCATCGCAATCAGGAGGAATTAAAAGCAGAGAAACTGTTAGAGGCCTTGGATCTCGCCCGAGGATTACTAAATAGCGGCTCTCCGGTTTATCTTCACTGTTTCGCAGGTCGAGAGCGTTCACCGTTGATCGGAGTTGGCCTGACAGCTCTGGAGCGTCAAATCGATGTGTTTGCAGCCTTGGACTGGGTGCGTCGCTGTCATCCGGCAGCGACGCCAATCTATGAGCAACTTGATTTGCTCGACCGGCTTCTCCGCGAGCATCCAGACATGAAAAAGGGATGACCCGATCGGCTCGGAATCCCTGAGCGGAGGTCGTTAACGCGATTCTCCCTCTTCAGGAAGGGTGTTCGGCTCTCCATCAGCATTCTGATCGGAACTCATTTCTTGATCCAAACGCACGGAGCGCTTAGCCGCTTGTTCTGTGCGAGGCTTGCCGAATGGCAGACGGCCGACGACCCAGCCAACGAGTCCGGACGGAGCATTGACATCGGCCTGGCGTTGCGGCGAACGTGGAACGTCTCTTGCTTGGGTTTCCGGGGCTGATTCGTTGTCAGCCTGCTCGGTGTAACCATCAACAAGATAACGATTTCCCCGCGCTGATTTGGGCAACTTGGATCGATCGGCAAGATCGACACCACCACTGCCATTGGAAACATACGAATCGCGATATCCATTGACGCGACCTTTGATATAGCTTGTCAGGTTGTCTCCGTACGATCCGTAAGTGCGCTTACCCCTGCTGTAGGCACCAGCATAGGCATAATGATAGTAGTAACCATATTCATATCCATAGTCATTCAGGCGGCTCGGGAAATTCACCTGGTTACAAATCAGACCGAGGACGTCGACACCGGTTGCCTTGATGCGACGACAGGCCTGGGGAGCCAGATCGCGACTCACCTTGCCGAGGCCAACAAGGAAAAGGATGCCATCAAGCTTCTCACCCAGCAGGATTGGATCGGCGAGCATCAGACAGGGGGGCGCATCCCAGAGAACAATGTCGTAGTCAGGGAGGGCGCGAATTTGATCCACCACTTCCTGGCAGCGGCTTGAATTCAGAAGCTTTGCCGGGTCGGGTGGTTTGGGTCCGGAGGGAATGATGTCGAGGTTGTCTTGGATGCTCTGGATGAGCGTTTCCGCCCTCATGGTCGAATTCGAAAGCAGACTGGAGAGGCCATCGCCCTGTTCGATGCCGAGGTAGCGGCTTTGCATCGGCAGGCGCATGTCTGCATCGATGATCAGGACCTTCAAACCAAGATCCGCGAGTGTGCGAGCAAAAATGGTGACGGATGTCGATTTACCTTCCCCTTGGGTGGAGGACGTAATGCCAACCAAGCGAATATCGCGATCGGCACGCAGCAATCGGAAGGTGGTGAAGAGGCTGCGTAGCGACTCTTTGATGGCAAACCGCTCGCTGGCTGTCATCTTGGAGATGCTGGAGGAAATCTCCACACCGGGCTCAAGGGGGAGGTAGGGGATCAGGCCAAGCACGGGAAGTTGAAGCTCCTTTTCCGCCTCCATCGGCGTGTGGAAGACATTGTCCGTACGCTCCCGCAGGATCGTTGCCGCCAGACCTGCGAGCAGGCCGATGAGGATCGCCCTCATCAGGTTGCGCTGGATATCCGGCTCAACGGGCACATCACCGAATTCCGCTGGCGTAATGATCTGCCAAGGGGTGGTGGAACGAGCCAATTCCAGGCGGATGCGCTCGCGAGCCTCCACATAGGAGGAGTATTGCTCCCGGACACGCGCTAACTGCGAATTTAATTCTTCATACGCACTAACCTTTTGGGGGCTATTTCGGAAGTTTTCATTCAGGAGCAAGATTTGCCGGTTAATCTCATCTTGCTGGGCCAGATTGGCAAATAATTGAGCGCGAGTCGCATCGAGCGACCTCTGGCGCAAGAGAGGCTTCAACTGGTTTCGCCGGGCCAACAAAGACTGCACAACAGGGGAATCTTCTCGGAAGGTGGCCCGCGCGACGGCAAGTTGACTCTCGAGGTCGTAGATCTGTTGCGAGGGGTCAACCGCTCCGGCAACAGCCTCAGATCCTGCGCCACGCCCTGGGATCAACACCCCCTGCCGACCCAGCTGTTCAATCGCCGTGGGGGCGCCACTGGGCATGAACTGTAAGCGGCCAGACTGGATGGATTTGAGATCATTGGAGAGCTGGACTTGCTGTGATTGCAACCCCCTAAGCTGCCCGACAAGAGCCTCGCGGGCAGTGAGGATGGAGGCGGCCGTAGCGGAAGGATCCAGGAAGTTATTTTCTTTTCGGAAACGCAGCATCTGCTCCTGCAACTGATTCATGCGGGTCATAATTTTCGGACCCTGAAGATTCAGGAAGTTGATGGCAGATTCAAGAGCCGCCTGGCGCTGAACCAGCGAAAAACGGGTATAATCTTGAGACAGAGAATTTAGAATTGCGCGTCCCTTCGTGGGATCTCCCCAACGCAAAGACACATTCAGGACGTTCTGAACATCCTGGGAAGCGGGGCTGATCGTCAGGCTATTGATCACATCCATCATGTTGACCCCCTGCTTATCCGCCATCGAGCGGATCAGGAGAGGGCTGCGCAAAAGCACGATGAGACTCGGCACATCAGGCTTGAAATTGCTACGAGCGATACTCTCGATCGAACCGGCCCCGACGCCGCCGCCGCGATCCTCAAGGGGATTGCTGATCTGCAACTGAAAGCCGCCCTGGTAGACCGGACTGAAAATGCGTTGCCTCAGGGTGTTGATGGCCAACGCCCCGGCAACCAGGGTGGTGGTCAACAAAAACAGGCCCTGGCGGCGCTTGATCGTGCGCAACAAGCCGGCCGCGCTGCCGCCGCTTCGATCATCAGGACCCAGCGGTGAATTCTGCGAGGTGTATTCGTAAGGGCCGGTGCGGCCGGTGGCGAGAGGCGAGGAAGCGGCGAGATCGGAGGGACCAGCTCCGAAGGGCGAAGCGGGCACGAGATCTGAAGGGGCGCCCGTTCTGGTCACGTAGGCACAGCGGCAAACAGGGATTCCATTGTACGGCCAGTTCGCTGACGGTCAGTTCGACGACCAGCCGGCGAGCCGAGTGTCGGTAAGGTGCCACGAGGTCTTGCTTCGCCATGTCCCAGTACCCTGTCTGGGCCGTCCACCCTCAAAGCCGTCAAGATCGTTCGCTGATGGCCCATGCCATGACCCCTGCCATTGGCCCCACTCCCACCAGAGCCGCAAACCACGCCGCTGGCCTTGGTCCAGTTCTTCTGGCGGCCACCCTTGCCCTGCCCTGGCACGCCCCCGCCTCGGCGGCTCCCACGGGATCGGCGCTCCCGGGCATCGCGGCTCCCATGGGCCAGGCTCCCGGGCAGGGGATTTCCCTGCCTGAGGTCTACAGCGATCTGTATGTCTTGGGCCCCGGGGACGGGGTCACGCTCACCTTCCTGGACCCGGAAGCTCGGGCCGTGGGAGGGGGGTTCAGCATCCTTCCGGATGGCACCACGACGCTGCCCCTGATTGGCACCGTGCAACTGAACGGCCTGACCATCGGCCAGGCCACCCGCTGGCTCACCTCGCTCTACGGCCGCCAGCTGGTTCGCCCCCAGCTCACCCTGAGCCTTACCAGCCCCCGTCCTACGAAGGTCACCGTTCTTGGGGAGGTGAGCCGTCCAGGACTATACCCGCTCGGCTCCTTCTCCACCCCTGTGATCGCCATTCAGACGGCCGGGGGCATCACGCTCAACTCAGACATCCGGAGGGTACTGCTGCGCCGCCTCGCCGGTCCGGATGGCAGCCAGAAGCAGACCATCCTTGATTTATCCCAACTTTATCAATTCGGTAACCAGCGCCAGAATCCGATTCTTTTTGATGGTGACACCCTGGTGGTGGGCCGCATTGAAAATCCACCCTCTGATGAGGTGCTGCAGATCGGGGTCACCAACCTGGCGCCGCCTGCCATCAATGTGACGATTCTGGGGGAGGTGAAAAGTCCCGGCACGATCAGCCTTCCCGCGAACACGCCCCTGGTGGAGGCCATCCTCCGCGCTGGTGGCACCCGCAAGTGGCGAGCGAACAAAAACAGCATCGAGATCGTTCGCCTGAACCGTAATGGCGTCACAACCCGCGAGGTGTTCAGCTTCCGAGAGGATCGGGACATCTCGCAAGCCTTCAATCCGCCGCTGCGGGATCGGGACACCATCATCGTGAACCGCACATTCTTCGGGCAGGCTCTCGACGTGGTGAATGATGTGCTCGTGCCGCTGAGCACCGTCGGTAGCCTGCTGAACAACAACTATTTCTGGAACTGGAACAACCGCTGAGCCATCGGCCTGCTCCCCTTCGAGCCTCCCCCACCCGTCGCCCATGCCCCGCCAAACCCTGCCATCGGCCTCCCGCCCCGTGGCCTGGGCCCTGTTGAGTCAGGCCATCTGGCTGCCCTTGCTGGCGATCGACCTGCATGACCGATGGCAGGCCAGTTTGGACGCCCATGCCCCCCGAGCGGGGGAGGTGGGCCTCAATCCATTTCTGTCCCCCAGGCCCCCCGGCCCCGGCGTCGCACCGCCGGCCCTGGCGGGAAGCCTCTCCGGCCGGCTCGGCGGCGACAACTCAGGAATCCTGCTGGGATCTCGGCCTGGGGCGGAGGATCGGGGCGAGGGATCCATGCCCCCCGGCATGGTGCCGGGGGGCGCGACGGCGGGCCTCCTGATCGCCACAGCCCAAGCGGCACCTGTAGCGCCCGGCACCATGCCGGGGGGCTACAGCCGTGCCGAGCTGCTCGGCGGACCGATCGGCCTGGCCGATCTGCAGGCGGGCGTGATCCCACCGCTTGCCCTGGCCGAGCAGGGGCGTCGCACCCTGAGCGGCGATCCGATGGCAGCCCTGCCGGAAGGCTGGCGCGAGCCGATGCGGCAGGCCCTCAAGGACCTGCCCACCCCTGGGGGTGAAAAGGCACGCATCGAGAGTGCCCGCCTGATCCACATCCCTTCGAGCCGGATCAGCGCCGCGACGGAGGTGCCCCTGGCGCTGCAAGCCGATGGCAGTGTCGACATTCTCAGCCGGCCCAAGGAGGCCGCCGTGGTGGAAGAGATCCGCAACTGGTCGTCGCGCCAACCCCTGCCGGCCGCGGGCAGCGTGACGCCGGCGGTGGTCCATCTCCATCCACTGGAGGAAGCGCCACCGTTGCGCCCGACGGCGATGTCCGCCCTGGAGCCCGCCAGCGCGCCAGCGACCACCGCTGAAAAAAGCCAGTAGGGGCAAGGGATTCCAGACAAGGCCAAGGCTTTTGTGCGGATACGCTGACACGCTTGCCCTTCGTTGTCCGCTGCAAAGCCGATGGCTACGTTGCGACTGAGCCCCCCCACCATTCTTCTCTCACGCCTGATGAACAAATACGTCCTGCCGTTCATCACCTCAGCCGCAAGTTTCCTCGCTTTGAGCTGGGGTCAAGCTGCGCACGCCGAAGGGTCTGCGAAGTTTACATTTCAGTGCTTTGCCAACTCCTCCACCACTCCTGTCAATCCCTGCACCCTGCCGACAAGCGGCTCAACCAGCCTGAACCCGGTCAATTCTGGCCTATACAACACCACGCAAGGGATCAGTGGTGCCAGCAGCCAAGATTATGCCATTGATTTGGAAACCCTGACGGGTTCCATTCCGCCGCCACCGGCAGCGAACACAGCTGCGGCACTCAACCAATACGGTACTCGCTATCATTACAACCACGTCGCCAGCTCCAACGGGGTCTCCACAACAACCACGAGCGGCATTTTTTCGGGCGCCGGCTTTTTCAGCGGCAATGGCAACATTTTCAGGCTCAGCTATGGCGATCGCAGTGGGACACCTGTCACCAGTGGCACGGCAACAAACTTCACCCGGGATCTGGCGTTCAGCTTCCACAACGTCCAGGGAGGCAACCCCTTCCAACTCGAAGGCAGCTGCGGGCTCTGTGCCCAGCCGATTACGTTGCTGAGTAATTTCGATGGCCTCGGTTCCTTCGTGGGCTCCGATGCCAGCAATGGCACCTACAGCTATAAATCCAATCCGGCTCTTATTCAGTTCAGCGGTGGCGATCTGGCCTCGCTCATTTTTGAAGGGTCGGTCACCGTTGAAAACGGTATAACCGTTGCCACCAGCGGGGCGATGACGTTTTCCCACCCTGTGCCTTCGCCCCTGCCCGTGGTCGGCGGCGGCATGGCCTTTGCCTGGTCGCGCCGCCTGCGTCGCCGCATCAGCCTGGCCAAAGCCGACTGCTGAACCGATCGCAAGCACGCCCGCTGGATCAGGAAGAGAAGGCTGCTGTCATGGCAGCCTTTTTTGCAATCCGCAATCAGGGAGGCGAGAGCGGATATTGAAAACGCTCCATATCTTCCGCATAAATCTCCGCTGTGCGCGCGAGCAGCCGCTGGCGATCCGGCAGTGCCGCTTCGTCCAGATCCAGCAGGGGCGGATTCGCCCGTTCGAAGCTGATGGGTTGGTTCAGCCTGACGCTGAGGGCAGCGGCGAGAGCGGCCAGATCCTCATAGCGAAACACCTCCACCTCGCTGGCCGAGCCAGCGAGATAGCGGCTCTGGCTACGCAGGTGGGGATGGTCCAGCCACGTGGCCAGTTCGAGAAAGGCGCAAAGATCGAGACGGTGCAGATCGCGATCACAGCGGTAGGCGTAGAGCTGGCAAAGATCGGGATCCTTGCGCCGGAAGGCTGAGACAAGGCGAGTCCAGGGATGGCGAACCACGGTGAACCACCACCACTGCCGCCAATCCGGAACCCCTTCGTGGACCAGGAGAGCCTGTAGTTCAGCGCTGGAGAGATGCTGCAGAAAGTTGGTGCCGTAGCGGCACCTGAGCAGATCCTCTGCGCGAATGCGGCCGAAACCGCGCCGCCGATCCTCCAGCCGCCAGTCGCCGTGAAGGCCGAGGGCTTGTTCGATCGCCGTGCCCGCGGTTTTGGGAATATGAACGAAGGCCAGTCCCCGCTCCCGATCGATCGGCATCAGGCGCTCCAGGGAAGGGGGCAGCCATTCCAATGCACGACGGCGGCCTCCTTCTCCAGGGAGCGCAGCTGCTCGATCCAAGCTTGCAGGGCGCTGTCCTCGGCCTGGGGGTCCAGGCGCAGATCCTTCAGGGCGGTGTGGGCCACGCAGAGATTCCAGCGCCTGGGCCGGAGCAGGCGATCGTCATGACCGGCCTGCTGGAGGGCCCAGATCAGCGCCCCCTGGTCGTGCCAGCGCACCGCGTCGCGGGGGAGAGCGCCGCGGAGGAAGATCTGGCGAATCGGGAACTGGTAGGCCTCCAGGAGGTGGGCATCCCGCTGGCGATCCCAGCCGGTGAGTCCGGCGTTCAAGCGCAGGCGATTGCCCTGGTGCAGGCCGGGCAGGAGCGGCAGGAGGCTATAGAGGCTGGCGGGATTATCGGTGGCCTCGGGGGCAAGGTTTTCCTCCACCACAAAGGGACCCTCCTCCAGCCGCTGGACCATCTCCTCAAGATCCCTGAGCAGAACCAGGTCCGAGTCCATCCAGAAGACCTTCGGCCAGGGGGCGTCTTCGATCAGGGTCGGACAGATCCAGAGGGGCCATTCCCGTTTGGAGGCCTTGGCCATGCGACGGTCTCCGCAGGCCGCCTGGATGGCGCGCACCAAGGTGGTGTCGGGGATGGCTCGCCGCTCGATGCCCGGGTGGGCCTCGATCCAGGCGCGGGCGGCCTCGCCGAGGCCGAGGTCATAGACGATGATCGGCAGGTGCCCGCCGCAGGAGAGAGCCAGCAGGCGGGTGCCGCAGAAGTAGGCGTCGTCGGCGAGGGTGATGATGCCCAGCGGATCGGTGCTCTGGGTCTCGGCCTTCCGGGCCTCGGGGGCGATCGGGGTGGCTGGTGCGGTCGACGGCCTGGGCAGGGCCAGGCCATTCGGGGGGCGGCGGTAGCGGCCCTCCTGCTGGCGGGCGGCGCACTGGGCGGCATCCGGCAGACGCCGATGGCAGATGGCGCTCAGGCGGCCGGCGAGGTAGTGGCGGTAGTCGACGCGCCAGGTCAGGCCGAGGCCGGGGGGGCCGGGGTGGCTGAGGTAGGCCCGGCCGCCGAGGCGGATCTTGTTGGCGTAGTGGGCCTGCCCGCGGTAAGGGAAATGCAGGATCAGCAGCCGTTCCTGGGGATCGCTCTCGCCCGGCTCCCGCAGCTGGGCGTCATGATTCCCCTGGGCCACGACGACGTCGGGATCGGCCCGGTGCATCACCTTGCTGGGCAGGGGATCGCCGAGGCTGTTGCGAGGATCGGCGTCGAACCAGTCGAGCCCCTCCAGGGCGATGGCCGGGCTGGTGGCCTCCAGCTCCCGCGGGATGACGGCATTCCAGCGGCGGACCCGCTGCAGACGACAGGCGGGGGGGATCATCGCAATGGCCTGCCGGAGGGTCTGGTCCGGGGCGAGGCTGATCCAGAACTCGTCGGCGTCGGCATGGATCACCCAGTCGGCGCCATGGCCTGCCGCGGCGGAGCGGGCCATGCGGGTCACCCAGACCGACTGCTCATACGTGTCGCTAGGTTCATGGATCAACTCGGCGAGTCCACGGGCGACATACTCGGCGGCGATGGAGGCCGTGGCGTCGCGGGAGCCGTTGTCGGTGATCAGGAAGAAGTCGACCCCCTGGGCGAGGTGATGCTCCAGGTTCAGACGCAGCACATCCGCCTCGTCGCGGACCAGCAGGGTCATCACCAGTTTCATCCGCCTTCCTTCCGGCCGCAGGGCGCAAGGGCCAGCTCGGCCAGGTTATCCAACATCGCCGTGATGCCCTCGCAGGCACGGTGGCACTCAGCCTCCACCCGGCGGGTCACGCCGCCATGCCAGCGCTCGGCCTGATCGCGCACCAGCCGCTCCTGCCGAGCGGGATCCGCCAGGGCCCAGTCCGCGGGGAGGAGCGCGGCCTCAAGAAGCCCGAAGCGGCGCAGCAAGCGCTGGGCCCCGGCGCTGGCCGCTGCGGGCACCGAGATGGAGCGACCGGCACTGAGGAGCAGCAGCAGGGCCCCCTCCCGGTCGGCCAGCCAGTGATCGGCAGAGGCGGCCAGCGGCGCCCGCAGCAGGCGGGGCCAGGAGCGGCCGGAAACCACGCCGGCGGTTCGCTCGGTGCCGCGCAACCGCGCCAGGGCGCTGGTCTCCAGCGTCAGGAACGGGGCGTCGACGGCCTGGGCAAAGCGCTGCAGGCTGGCGGCAAGCGCGGGGTCGGGGCTGTCGACCACCGCCAGGGAGGGGGACTCGGGCCGCGGGGGAGGCACGGGTGGGGGGAAGAGCCCGGCGAAGAGGGCCAGGGCCGGATCCTCCACGGCCGCGGTGCCGGCGGGGAGACCCGCCAGCCCCTGGGGATCCGTGAGGAACACCCGATCAAAGGGCGGCCCGTGGCACCAGCCCGGTGCGGCCCGGATCACCGCCGTCGCCAGACCGGCGGCGTGGGCGTGCTGACAAACGGCGAGGAAAGCGCGGGCCCGCTCGCCATCAGGCCGCAGCCCGGAGGCATCGAGCACCAACAGGCGGACGTCGCCCGCAGCGGCAGCGAGCCGCTCGGGCAGGGCGGCCGGGTCGTTGACCCCGCCGTGGGACACCAGCCCGCGGCAGGCCAACCCGTCGCGCAGGGCTTGGGCCCTGGCGAGGCGGGCGAGGTGGAAACCGCGGGCCAGGTGGCTGCAATCGTTGAGCAACAGCCAGCCCGGAGCCTCGGATCCGGGAGGGCGGCCGGCAGCCGCGGAACCCGCCGCCGCGCCCGCGGCCGCCTTCAGCGGCTCCAGCAGGGGGTGCTCCAGGGGTGGCAGGGCGACGGGCCAGGGGAAGCGGGCGTGGGAACGGGCCCGCTGAAAGACGCTGTCATGGCGAAGCAGGCGGCTGACCAGCTCCCGCAGAATCGCCGGCACCACCGCTGAGGCCTGGGAGCCGGGGAGGCGCCGCCCGCTGCAGGCGTCGAGTCGGGCCACCAGATTGGCGACCATGTCGCCGCGCTCGGGCAGAAAGGTGGTGAGGCCATCGAAAATCTCCCGGAAGGCCACCGCGCTGGGGAAGGGGATCGCCGGCGCGGGGCCCCGCTCGGTCTCGTAGAGCTTGACCGTGTTGACCAGGAAGGAGGCCGACGCCGCCAGGGCCGCCTGGGCCGGATCGGGATGGATATCCGCAAAGCTGTCGCAGGCGGAGATCAGCCAGCGGGAGTCGAGCAGCTCCAGCAGCAGGTCGCCATGGCGGTCCCAGAGCGCACGGAAGCGCCGCCCGTTGCACTCCGGCTGGAGGCCTCGGCGCAGGGCGACGTTGAGCGCCGCATGGAGCCACACCAGCGCGCACTCGCCGGCGAAACCATCGGCGAGCATCTCCAGCTGCTCGCCGAGGGACGAACGACGGCCGAAGGGAACCGCAGGCACGCGCCCACAGACCAGGCGATGCCTCCACGCGTCGACATCGAGATCGCCATTCCCTTCCAGCCAGTTGACGAGGATGCGGATCTCGTCCATGCCCTCGGGCAGAGCCGATACACTAGCCGCAGCTTTTTTTGCTGGCAGCGGCCGCGATGTTCGTTCCCCGCGACCTCACCGCTTGCCACGCGCCAGGATTGCGAGGGGCCGCCCTGGCGGTGGCCCTGCTCTGGCCCGGCGCCCCCGCCGTGGCCTCCCTGGCTCCGCCGGAGCCTTCCGCTTCCTTCGCTCCTGGTGGCACGGCCGCGGCGCGCCTCGATCCGCCCCCCTGGCAGCCGGTGCTGCCCGAAGCGCCC
>Ga0164293_10004605_pt1 | contig 11787 bp, 7 predicted proteins | sample GEODES118metaG_FD_111487 | JGI IMG/M metagenome (GOLD analysis project Ga0164293, IMG submission 111487) | Eutrophic lake water microbial communities from Lake Mendota, Wisconsin, USA - GEODES118 metaG | ecosystem: Environmental > Aquatic > Freshwater > Lake | place: USA: Lake Mendota, Wisconsin...
ATCCGCAAAACTCTTCACCGGCGTTCCACTCACCTCCGCCAGCTTGTCGCACCACGCATTCCACGCCCCCGGCTGATGCACCGCCAGCGCCTTGTCAGGCCGGAACGTCGGGTACACCCCCACATCATACCCGTCAGCCCGGCATTGCCGATGCCAACGCAAATCATCAATCGGATCATCCGTTGTGCACAGCGCCCGCACCTTGAACTTCCGCATCAAATTCCGCGCCCGAAACTCCGGACTCGCCAGCATCTCCCGCGTCTGATCCCAAATCCCCTTCGCCGTCTCAGGACTCAACAGTGTGTCGATCCCAAAATACCGCTTCAATTCCAAATGCGTCCAGTGATACAGCGGATTGCGCAGCGTGTGCGGCACCGTCCGCGCATACGCCATGAACTTCTCAAACGGATCTGCGCTCCCCGTCACCGCAATCTCAGGCTCGCCATTGCACCGCATCGCCCGCCATTTGTAGTGATCCCCTTCCAGCCAAATCTCAAACAAGTTCGCAAACTGCCGATCCTCCGCAATGTCCTTCGGCGGCAAATGATTGTGGTAATCCAAAATCGGCTCCGACTCCGCAAACGAATGATACAAATGCTTCGCTGAAGCCGAGGAAAGAAGAAAGTCGTCGTGAATGAAAGCCATGGTCGTGAATGAATTCGCCCCAGCATGAAAGCGACCCCCTTTCCTTGCAATCCCCAACTGCACCCAACCCCCCACTTTTCCAACCCACCCCAACAAACCAAAAAAAGGCGCGTGGGATCCGGTCCCACGCGCCTAACCAATGATCTACCTACCAACTAAAAACGAATGCACATATCAAACGTGAACCGATCATCGGTCAGCCCCTCAGGCGAAAGCACTGCCTTCTGATAAGCGAAACCGAAGTCCACATTGTCCAGCAGCCGGGTCCGGAATCCGCCCGCTATCGTGCCCTGCGTCACCCCACCCGCACCCGACGATCCAAAGTTGATCACGTCATAACCTTCGCTCGCCAGCCCGATGTTGTTCCCTTCGTTCAAGACCGTGAACGCATCAAAAGCCACAAACGGAATGAACCAGCGGCAAACATAATAGTCCGCCATCACCGAGTAATGCGCGATCAAACTCTGCTCAGTGGTGTCAAACGGGATGCGCAATCCCACATTCCCACTCAAGTGGAAATCACCAAACCCCTTCTGGGCGGACACAAAAGCATTCACCTCGCTGTTGCCCCGACCTTGAAACACCTCGTCACTGCCCGTCGGCAAATGCACGGTGAAACCTGGTGTCAGAATAAACTGCGACGCCTCATCATCAATCAGCGCGTACTTCAACCCCAGCGCCAAATCCATCCATCCATCCGGATTGCCCACAGCATCGTTGTTGATCGAAAAATAACCGTCCTGAGTCGCAATCAACGCCAACCGTTCCGTGATCGCATACCGGATCTGAACGGCATAAAGCTGCGCATCACCGCCACCCAAAAAACCGTCGTCAATCCGGTGATAGGCAAAGATCGGACGAATCTCGGATCGAATGATCGCATCCTCGAAAAAGATCGGGTTCGCTACTGGCGCAATCGTGTGCTCCTTCCAGCTCACCGCTTCTACCGGTGCCACCGTGGCCTTCCCCGAGGCAACGGCACTGCCCGCTTGGACGGGTTCAACTGACGAAACGATCACTCCGACCCCAAAACTGAGGCCGAGCAACCACCGACTGCTTGAGCATGTAGGTTGGTACATGAATCCACTCAAACACATTGCTGAAACGCTTGCTGCACATCCCTTGCCATACACTCACCCTTTCTTGCCTCGCGAAAACCCCCTTGTGCATACCCCCTATCACGCTTTACTCAGCCCTCATGTTGGAAGCATTCAATCTCTCCCGCTCTCTCTCCTCAAAGGAGATCGATTCCCGCTCCATTCTCGAATCCGTCAGCTTCGCCGCCCCCGCCTCTCAACTCACTCTCGTTATCGGACCCACGGGCAGCGGCAAACGCAGCCTCCTCGAAGCCTTGTCTGGCATCCGCCCGGCCGACCAGGGCGTGCTCATGCTCCACGGTCGAGACCTCTCACGTCAACCCCTCCACCCAAACGAACTCGGCGTCGTCACCAACTCCAAACAGGATTGCCTGCCCTCTCACCTCTCCGCCAAAGAAACCCTCGCCAGCGCCATCATGCTCCGCGTTCGCGACCTCTCCCCCAGTGAGGTGACCGCACGCTCGACCAAACTCCTCGGCCTCTGCGGACTCGAAACCGTCGCCAACGACCGCGTCGCTAACCTTGCTCCTGTTCAATACCGCCGACTGCTCCTCGCCACCGCACTCGTCAGTGATCCCATCCTGGTCCTTTGCCAGGACTTCACCCATGACATCGACGCCAAATCAGAACGCGAGCTCGTCGCCCTTCTCAAACTCATCGCCGTCGACCTTCCCGGCCGCATCGTCCTCAATCTCACCTCATCCCTGGCCCAACTCCCCGCCTACGACACCACCATCGTCCTCCACGAAGGTCACGTCTGCTTCCACGGCCCTGCCCGTGCCATCCCCCACTACTTCACCATCAAATCCGTGGAGGACCTCTACCCGCGCCTCGCCATGCGTCCCGCCGCTCGTTGGGGCGACTCCTGGTCACGCCATCGCGACTCCTATTACGCCGCCTTCAAAATTGGAGCCACCCCTGAAGAACTCGCCGCCGCCAGCGACGACGAAAACACAGACACCAACGAACCCTCCCGAATCCGCCTCCCTTCCACACCCGCCAGCAATCCCGAAGAAGAATCCTCCCCCCCAGTCTCCACGATCCCCTCCCCAGCCCCCACACCCGGCCTGTTCAGCCAAACCGCCTTGCTCGTGAAACGTCGCTGGACCTTGCTTCGCAGATCCAAACGTGACTCCCGAATCCTCGCCGCCCTCTTCTTCCTCCTCCCCATCATCACCGTTCTCCTCATCTGGCCAAACAAAGCCTTCCTAGCCGCCGCCCTCACCGCAAAAGCAAATCCGCTTCCACCCGAAACCCTCTGGCCCGCAGCCTACACCTGCCTCATGGCCGCTTTCGTTCAAACCTTGGTCGTTGTCTTCTTCGCCCTCCGCTGTGGTGCCCGGGAGATCGCTCAAGAACGTGCGCTAATTGACAGAGAAAGACTCGCTGGCGTGCCTCCAGGTGCGCTCCTCCTCTCAAAAATCATTTTCCTCTTCCCCTTGGTTCTTGGGCAGGCGGTGTGGCTCGGCCTCTTCGTTGAAATCGTCGCGGGCGGCCTCCCAAGCCCCCTCTGGATCCGTCTCGCTTTGCCCGCTCTCACCGGACTCGCCTTCACCTCCCTTTGCCTGGCCATCTCGTCCTTCTCCTCTTCGTGTGAGCGGGCCCACAGCTGGTGCCTCACCCTCGCTTTCTGCCAAATGCTCCTCGCCGGTGCCCTCCTGGGTCTCCCTCGAGTCATCGGCAGCCTCATCCACCCCTTTGTCACCGCCTACTACGGTTGGTCAGGCATCGTCTCCAGCATGGCCCCCAGCCAGCTTCACGATGCCATCGGCACCCTCGTCAGAACCCATTTCGCAGAGCCTAAACTCGCCATCATCGTCCTATTCCTTCACATTCTCGGCGGCCTGATCATCGCCCGTCTCGGCCTCCGCAAAATCAGCCTCCCCTGATTTCGATATCGAAAATTCTTTGAGAATCGGTGTAACCGATGTAACACGCCCCCGGGGTCCGTCGTTGGTTGACCCATGCGCTCTGTCCTTCTCCTTTCCGGACTCCTCAGTCTCCTACCCCAATTCAGCCTCATCGCCGCCCCAGCGGATGTCTCTGCTGAAGCCGCCGCCATCGACTCCATCCTGCGTGCCGACTGGGAAAAACACAAACTCCAAGGCAACCCCGCCGCTGACGATAACACCTTCGTCCGCCGCATCTACCTCGACCTCATCGGCCGCATCCCCACCACCCGCGAAGCCGAAGCCTTCCTCTCTTCGAAAGACACCAACAAACGATCTGCTCTGATCGACAAACTCCTCGCTTCCGAAGCCTACGTCCAACACGCCTTCAACTACTGGGCCGACGTCCTCCGCGTCACCTCCAATGGCAACCAAACCGGTGCCATCACCGGTGCCGCCTACGCCAACTTCGTCAAAGAAAGCCTCCGCGCCAACACGCCCTACGACAAGTTCGTCCGCGACCTCGTCGCCGCTCAAGGCAAAGCCTGGGACAACGGTGCCATCGGCTACTACATGCGCGATCGCGGCATGCCCCTCGACAACATGGCGAACACCGTCCGCATCTTCCTCGGCACCCGCATCGAGTGCGCCCAATGCCATAACCACCCCTTCGACAAATGGACCCAAATGCAGTTCTATAAGATGGCTGCCTTCACCTATGGCATGGAGACGCAAGACTACTATGGCGATACCATGTCAGGCGTCCGCGGCCTCCTCCAGGATCAAGAAAACACCGTCCGGGCCTCGTTCAAAGATCCTCAAAAACCCCAACGCCCCAAACTCGACAAAAAGGCCTCCAAGGAGGAAAAAGCCGCAGCAGAAAAAGAATACGCCCGCCAATTGAAGACCTATTCGGAAAAGGTCGCCGCCGTGAACAAACAACGCGAACAGGCCCGCCAAAAAGTCCGCTTGGAACAAAGAGGCTATCAGGAAGCCATGACCGACGTCCGCAATACCATGCGCTACACCTCCGTCAGCCAAAAAGATCGCAAGCCCTCACTGCCTCACGACTACCAATACTCCGACGCAAAACCCAAATCCAGCGTCTCCCCAGGCACCATGTTGGGCCATGAAGCCGTCACCAAACCCGGTCAAACGCCTCTCGAAGCCTATGCCGAATGGATGACCAACCCCGAAAACCCTCGCTTCACCACTGTCATCGCCAACCGCCTCTGGAAACGCGCCTTCGGTCTCGCCCTCATCGAGCCTCTTGACGAACTCATGGACACCACCGTCCCCATGATTCCAGAACTGCAAAAACACCTCGAAAAACTCGTCGTCAGCGCCAACTACGACATGAAGGCCGTCCTCCGCATCCTCTACAATACCAAAGCCTACCAAGCCCAGGTCACCCGCGCCGAACACTCCCCCGGAACCGTCTACCACTTCACCGGCCCCCTCCTTCGCCGCATGTCCGCCGAACAAATGTGGGACTCCTTTGTCACCCTGATCAATCCCAGCCCGGACATGATCAACCAAGCCAATCGCGACGCCATGGAGCAGCGCATCCTTCAAGCCAAAAAAATCGCCGACGGCGTCGAAATGCTCTCCCCCGAAGAAGCCCTCGTCGGCCTCAAAAAAGCCGCTGATGTTTACGGCAAAAATCGGGAGCGCACCGAGGTCCAACAAAAACTCTACATCCAGGCTCGCACCGCCTACAAGGAAGCCTCCGACAAAGCCGACATGATGCCCGATAGCCCGGCCAAAGTCGCCGCTCTCGCTGAAGTCGCCAAAATGAAAAAGAAATACGAAGACATCCGCAGCGAGGTGAATCGCATTCAAAACGAAGGCCGCAAAGTCACCTTCGCAGAAGTCATCACCACCGGCCAAAAGAAGCTCTATCAGCAAGTCACCGGCAAAACCTCCGCACTCGTCGCCGCCAATGCAACGGGCGCTGACGCCTCGCCCTCCATGATGATGAACGCCGGGGAATCCATGATGATGGCCGACAACTCCAAGACCGAAAAAATCATGATCCCCGGTTATGATCGCCCCGAACTGACCAAGGAGGAAAAAGCGGCCATCGCTCTCAAAACCCAAAAGGCCTACGAAGAAGAAGCCGACTTCTACGGCATCAAGGACGAAAAACTCCGCCGCTCCTACTTCAAGATTCGAGATCAGGTCAGCAAAAGCACCCTCCGCGCCGCCGAACTCGAAAGCCCCGCGCCCCGCGGCCACTACCTCCGCGAATTCGGCCAAAGCGACCGCGAAACCATCGAGAACGCCAACAACGACGCCAGCGTCCCCCAGGCTCTCGCCATGATGAACGGCTCCCTCCTGCCCCAAATCACCAATGCCTACAGCCAACTCATGCTCACCATCAACAAGGCACCCTACCCCGATGACAAAATCGATGCCGCTTACATGACAGTCCTTTCTCGCAAACCCAATGCCCGCGAAAAAGAAGCCTGGCTCAAAGCCTCCGACTCCGGCCTCACCAGCATGGACGACCTCATCTTCTCTCTCCTAAACACCCAGCAATTCATTTTCATCCAGTAATCAGTCCCAAGCACAGCCAACATCCCTCCCACCATGAAAGCCGAACTCGCCTCCAAACTCCTCCGCTCCGGTGACATCAGCCGCCGTGACTTCGCCGCCAAAACCGCCTCCTCCCTCCTGGGTGTTGGCCTCCTCGGCAACTCCCTCACCAGCAAGTCCTTCGCCGCTTTCGAAGACGCCTCCAAACTCAAACAAATCCCCACCGCCAAAAACGTCATCTACCTCTATATGAGTGGCGGCCAGTCCCACATGGACACCTGGGATGTCAAAGAAGGCGTCGAAACCGCTGGACCCACCAAACCCTTCAAAACCAGCGCCGATGGCGTCCGCATCTCCGAATACCTGCAGCGCACCGCTCAGCAGATGCATCACGCCACCATCATCAACTCCCTGTCCTCCACTCAGGGCGCCCACGAACAGGGCAACTACATGATGCACACCAGCTACGAACTCCGTGGCACCATCCGTCACCCCTCCATGGGCGCCTGGCTCAACGTCTTCCAAGGCGGCGGCAATAGCACCCTCCCCAACTTCGTCTTCATCGGCAATGACAGCCGCCACCCCGGCGCCGGCTTCTTCCCTGCCGCCCAAGCTCCCCTCTTCGTGAGCAATCCCGAAAACGGCCTCAAAAACGTCAAACCCAGTGTCACCGAAGACAAGTTCCAGGCCCGCATGAAACTCGCCGACGAACTCGACAAAGACTTCCGCAGCACCTTCCAGCAACGCAACGTCAAGGCCTACTCCGACATGTATGATGACGCCATCGCCATGATGAAATCGGAAGACCTCAAAGCCTTCGACCTCACCGACGAACCAAGTGACGTCCGCGCCGCCTACGGCAAGGAAGCCTTCGGTCAAGGTTGCCTCCTCGCCCGTCGCCTCGTCGAACGCGGCGTCCGCTTCGTCGAAGTCTCCCTCGGCGGTTGGGATACCCACAACGCCAACTTCGTCGCCGTCCCCGAACGCTGCGAAACCCTCGACAAAGGCCTCTCCAGCCTCATCTCCGACCTCCACAACCGCGGTCTCCTCCAGGATACCCTCGTCGTTGTCACCACCGAATTCGGGCGCACTCCCGACATCAACACCAACGCCGGTCGCGACCACTACCCCAAAGCCTTCTCAGCCGTCATGTTCGGCGGTGGAGTCAAAGGCGGCCACGTCTATGGCAAAACCGACAAGGAAGGCCGTGAAGTCGTCGAAAACAAAATGAAGATCCAGGACTTCAACGCCTCCATCGCCTACGCCCTGGGTCTCCCCCTCGATCACGTCATGTACAGCCCCAGCAAGCGCCCCTTCACCATCGCTGACAAAGGCCAGCCCATCCCCAACCTGTTCGCCTAGACCTTCAGGTTCCAACAAATTCCCACCAAAAACGGGGCCCCACCGGGCCCCGTTTTTTTGTGTTTGCCTGATTTTTTCAGAAATCGACCTACTCACCCACTTTTTTCTGGTCAATTTCGCCTCAGCCTTGTCTAATCATCCATGAGACGGCTGCTCTAAACCGCTCCCGCCTCCCATAATACAACATAACCCAAACGCAATCCATACCATGAAAACCAAGATCAACCAGGGTTTCACCCTGATCGAACTCCTAGTGGTCATCACCATCATCGCGATTCTCGCGAGCTTGGCGGTGCCTACGTTCAACGTCATCCAGGACAAGGCCAACCAAATGAAGGGCACCTCAAATGCCCGTCAAATCATCATGGCCATGAAAGCCTACGCCGCCGATAACTCCGGTGCCTACCCGGACTCCGACCCCATCCAACCCCAAACGGCAAACGATGCCTTCCGCATGCTGTTGGTCGCTGACATCCTCCAAGACGAACGCGTCTTCGGCTGCCCTGCCAGCCCCTACCAGCCCGACAACAACGTCGGTCAACCCCCGCAGTATGCTGAGGCTCTCATGGCCGGTGAAAACCACTGGATGCTCACCCAGGGCCAAACCGACTCAAGCTCCGCCATCATGCCATTGGTGTTTGAAAACGCCCTGAGTATGGGCTGGCCTCCCAACTGGAACGCCGATATCGCAGGCCAACTTCAACGCGGTCGCACTTGGCGCGGCGGCAAGATCATCATTGGTCTGAACGACAACAGCGTCACAGTTGAAAAACTCGAGGCCGCTCGTGGCGCTAACGTGGGCCCTAAACCCCTCGGCGCAGGTGGTCTCAACATCTTCACCCAAGCTTCTCAGACCCAAAACGTGCTCGATATCATCGACAAGTAATCAGGTCCTCAAGTCGCTTCTAAACTCACTCACCGCCGGATTCCTCAAGGGATCCGGCGGTTTTTTTTCTCGCTTAAGCCCTAATTCCGAAGTTCGAGGTGATTGAGAGGCGCTGAGGCTTGGTGGCTCAAGGCTTCCCGGTCCGCAGCGGCTGCATCTTTTAGGATGCTGTCCAAGGAGCGGGAAGCGTTGAGCAGCCAATGCTCAAGCCTATCAGTTGCCTCCAACTTCGGAGTTTGGGTTAAGCCCTTGGCTTCAAATCCGCCTCAATCTCCCGCCGATCCACCAGATTCCTCGCCTTCACCCGGTGATCCCTCTTCTGCCTCCGCTCAAAACTCATCTGCCGCTTCTTCCGCTGCTTCCTCAACGCCGCCACCTCTTCATCCAACTTCAAAAACCCCTCATACCGTTCCGCGCCCAACTTCCCAGCCTCCACCGCCGCCCGAATCGCACATCCCGCGTCGCGACCATGCTTGCAGTCACCAAATTTACACTTCGCCGCCAACGCCTCAATATCCGCAAACCGCTCCTTCAAGGTCACCTCGTCCGTCCACATCTGCACCTCTTTGATCCCCGGGTTATCAATGATGATCCCTCCCTTCTCCAGCACCAGCAACTCACGCGCCGTCGTCGTATGCCGGCCCTTGCCCGTCACATCATTCACCTCACCCGTCCACTGCCACTCATCCCCCAATAACCGATTCACTAACGCCGATTTCCCCACCCCGCTCGACCCCGCAAACGCCACGGTCACCCCCGGGGCCAGCATATCCCTCACCGCCTTCAACCCCTTGCGCCGCCGCACACTGATCACGTGCACCCCCACCTCCGCCCCCAACGTCCTCACCGCAGCCGCCGCCTCTTCATTTTCCTCATCGGTGAACAAATCACACTTGTTGATCAGCACCACCATCTTCGCCCCACCCCGCACCGTGATCGTCAAATAACGCTCCAACCGCCGTAAACTAAAATCCACCCCAGGCTCTGTCACCACCGCCACCACATCCACATTCGCCGCCATCACTTGCTCCTCGGAACTGTCCCCCGGCACCTTCCGCGAAAAAAAACTCTGCCTCGGCAGCCTTGCCCGAATCACTCCCTCCACGCCTTCCCCCACCCCCGTCTCCACCGCCACCCAATCCCCCACGGCTGGCATCTCCGCATCCGAATCCGCCTCATGATACACCTTTCCACTCATCACCACCTCCATCTCCACCGCTCCCGCCATCAACGCCCCATACGTGATCTTGTTGTCCCGAATCAACCGCGCTGGCAGCCACCCTTTCGCCGCATAATCACAAAACGCCGCCTCATGGGCCGAGTTCCAGCCCAGATCCTCAAGCCTTAGCTTTTCCCAAGTCCCCATCACTTCCCTTCGCCCAAAGAAATGATCACCGCCAGTGCAATCAACCCCAACACCACCGCCACCATTACCTTAACCCAGCTGATCGGATACTCCCCCGCCACCTTCCCCGTGTGCCCGTTCACCGCCACCTGAAACGTCTTCGCCCCATATTGATAGGTCAACAACCACACCGGCAGCAGCACATGCTTAAAGGTCGTGTGATCAAACACCGGCGCAATCTGCAACCCCCTCTGCGTATCCCCCGGCACCTGCGCCGAACACATCGCTTCCAGCGCATTCATCATCCGCCCCCGCGAATCCTTCGCCGCCGCCGCCAAATCAATCTGATACTGCTCCACCACCCACCCCGACAAATACCCCGCATCATACGGCTTCAACTCCGCCGTCGTCGGAAACGGACTCACCTCCTCCAGCAACTTCGCATGCACCCCCTTCGACGCCGGCACCAACAGATCATCAAAAAAATGCTCCACCCGCCCCGAGGCCGACTCCCAACGCGTCCGCCGCTCTGACTTCCCATCCCTCCCCTTCACATAATAATAGTATCCCGCCTCCGCCTCCCACGGACAATCTGCCTTCGCATCAAACGTCCAATACGGCAGGTAAATCCCATGCAACCGATCCGTCATCGCTTTGTTCCCCAAATTCCCAGGAGCCCAAAAATGGGAACCATACCATCGTCGAATGTCCTCCCTCACCTTCGCCTCCGCCACCTGAAACGGCATCAAACCCATCGGCTTCACCGGCGACCCCGAATCCTCCACATCCAATAACGAAGGCGACCCGCAAAAATCACATCGCTGCGCCACACGCGTCGGATCAAACACCGAAACCGCCTGGCAACTCTGACACCTCACCGTCTTCTTCACCGCCTCCCAACCACGCTGATCCGGACCCAGCGACTGCAAGGCGCTCATCAAGTCCTGCTCCATCACCAAGCTCCCATCCGCCTTCAACTCCGCCGCCGATTCCGTCCCACAGTAAGGACACACCAAAGCCCGCTTCGACGGCGTCCACACCGCCTCAGCCCCGCACGCAGGGCAGGAAAACTTCTGAATCGCTGTCAGCTCGGTGGGTTCAGCCATGGCAATGAGGCCCTCAAACTGCCCCACCTTCGCACGAATTCAACACCCACTGCACTCTCCCTCCAATCTCAGTTGCACAGCCCCCCACCGCCCCTACCTTCCCCCCAGATGACTCACTCCCACTCCTTCCCCTCCTAGCTTTCGCATGGTCACCGACACCATCGCCGCCGTCTCCACTGCCTCAGGCGAAGCCGCTATCAGCGTCATTCGAATCTCAGGCCCTCAAGCCTTCGAAATCAGTGCCCGGGTCCTGCACCATCGCCTCCCGCTCCACACCCTCTCCCCTCGCACCGTCCACCTCGTCGAAGCCCGCGACCACGACCACCTGACCCTCGACCAAGGCGTCGCCATCCTCTTCCATAGCCCCGCCAGCTACACCGGCGAACACACCGTCGAATTCCAGGGCCACGGCGGCCTGCTCGTCACCCAGCGCGTCCTCGAAGCCTTCCTCAAAGCCGGTGCCCGCCCTGCCGAACCCGGCGAATTCACCCAACGCGCCTTCCTCAACGGCAAAATGGACCTCACCCAGGCCGAGGCCGTCATGGACCTCATCCACGCCCAGAGCACCCTCGCTGTCCGCGCCGCCAACGAACAACTCTCCGGCGCCATCGGTCGTGAAGCCGAAGCCCTCCGCTCCCCTCTCATCGACATCCTCGCCCACATCGAAGCCTACATCGACTTCCCCGAGGAAGACATCTCCCCCGACACCGGCACCGCCCTCCAGTCCCGCCTCAATCAACTCCTCACCCGCACCCGCACCCTGCTCGATTCCGCGGAACAAGGCCGCATCCTCCGACACGGCGCCCGCACCGTCATCGTTGGCGAACCCAACGTCGGCAAAAGCAGCCTCCTCAACTGCCTCCTCGGCTTCGAACGCGCCATCGTCAGCTCCACCGCGGGCACCACCCGTGACACCATC
>Ga0164293_10004607_pt1 | contig 11787 bp, 10 predicted proteins | sample GEODES118metaG_FD_111487 | JGI IMG/M metagenome (GOLD analysis project Ga0164293, IMG submission 111487) | Eutrophic lake water microbial communities from Lake Mendota, Wisconsin, USA - GEODES118 metaG | ecosystem: Environmental > Aquatic > Freshwater > Lake | place: USA: Lake Mendota...
GACATGAGCATTCCCCAATATGACGGCCATGTGACGGCATGCACCTTAATGGGAGGACGACCTCCGGTCAAATCTGCGGGTTGACATGTCCGCCCGCGGCCAACCAACGTTGCACCGAAACTCGCGACCACTGTTGTCGGGCGTAGTGTTGCAGTGCGTCTGCGACCGGTTCACCGCTTGCCACGAGCCGCATCAGCATCATGGCAAGGTCGATGTCTGCGATCGACCAGGTCCCCGCGACATACCCGCCACCGTTTGAGAGGAGTGCGTTCGCAGTCGTGATGAGCTTGTCTGCGGCGCTGCGCGCCTCGGCCCCGAGCGGCTCCACCGTGCCGAAGCCACCGAATACGCCGTGGGTCGAGCGCGCCTTGCGCAATGCGAGCAGGTCGCTACGGATCCAGGCCTGCACCATCCTGGCGCGGGCGCGAGACTGCCGGTCTTCCGGGTAGAGCCGCGGGCCGTCGAAACACTCGTCGATGTACTCCGCGATCGCAGACGACTCGACCAGCGTGAAGCCGTCGTGCACCAGCGCCGGCACCCGCGAGGTGAGCGAATCGCGGGCGAATGTTTCGCCGCGGGCCGCTGCCGGCCGACCGAGGTCAATGGTCTGAACACTGAAGACAATGCCCTTTTCGCTGGCGGCGGCGAAGGCCGACAGCGCGTAGGGGCTGAAATATCCCGAGTCGACATAAAGGGTGATCACGAGCGGGTCTTCCTTGAGGCTGAAGGCGTCAATCGGGTGTAGGCAGCGCGTGGCGGGCTCAAGTCGGTCGCGCGGAGTCGGGTGACGCTTCGTCGGTCGGGACAGCGAGCTTGGCGCCCTGCGGCCCTTCGCCGTCCGGGGCGACGCGGTCGGGATCCCGCGGCAAATGCAGGTCGAGAAGGTCGACGATGCGGGTGACCTGCGCGCGCTCGCCGTTGTCGCGCAGGTAACGCTCGAGTTCCTGCTGCGCCCGCTCGGGTAGGCTGGCTTGTGTAAAAAGGCGGCGAAGCGCCTGGGCCGTTTCCTGGACCTGCGAGCGGCTGACCCGATTCAGGTGAAAGGATGACTGGTGTTCGAAGCGCGGCAGAGCCTCGTCCGCGGCACCACGTTTCAGACGCAGCAGACCTGTCCTGGGGCGGCCCGAGGCGTCGCGCAAAGTGCGTTGGAGTTCGGTGAGTACCGAACGCGCAGCACTCACCTCTACGGGGCCGACCGGCGGCGCCTTCGCGGGCGAGGCGAGGCTCGGGCCGATGCGGGGCTCAGACATGGTGCCCGCTCAGGCCCACCCGGTGGCCTTGGGCAGCCAGGTGCAGACTGCCGGCATGAGGGTGACGACCGCCAGACGCGCCACATCGGCGAATACGAATGGCGTGATGCCTCGGTAGATGCGGGTGAGCGGAATATGCGGGGCCATCGATTGCACGACGAACACGTTGATGCCGATCGGTGGAATGATCATGCCCATGCTGATCAGGATCACATTGACGACCCCCCACCAGAGCGGGTCATAGCCCATGCCAGTAATCAAGGGATAGACGAATGGGAGGGTGATCACCATTGCGGCGATCTCGTCAAAGATGGCACCCGCGATCAGGTAGACGACCTGCAGCATCACGATGACGAGCAAGGGCGCAACGCCCATGCTTTCGATGCCAGAGACAACGGCCTGCGGCATGCCCGAGAGCGTGACGAAATAGCTGAAGACCGACGCGCCGATGATGATCACGAAGATCAGTGCAGTCGAGGTCACTGTGTCACGGATCGATTCGAGAAAGCGCGCCATCGACATGCGGCCACGCGCGAGCGCGATCAGGAAGGCAAAGGTCGCGCCGACTGATGCGGCCTCAGTGACGGTGAAGACGCCGGAGTAGATGCCCGCGCCTACCGCGATCGCAAGCAGCACGACGGCCCAGCACTCGCGTACGGTTCGCCAGCGCTCGGGCCATTCGGTCTTGGGTCCGACCGGGGCCTGGTCCGGTGCTATCCGCGCGTAGATCGAGACGGCCACCATGTAGAAAACCACTGTGATCAGGCCTGGGATCACTGCGGCGACGAAGAGCGCGGTGATCGAGTTTTCGGTCAGCACGCCGTACAGGACCAGCACCACTGAGGGCGGGATGATGATCCCGAGCGTGCCGCCGGTGGCGATCGTGGCCGCAGCGAAACCCTCTCCGTAGCGATTCGAGGTCATTTCGGGCAGTGCGATGCGCGACATTGTCGCGGCGGTGGCGACCGACGACCCGCATACCGCGCCAAAGCCGGCGCAGCCGAGCACGGTCGAGATCGCCAGGCCCCCGCGACGGTGCCCGAAGAAGGCACCGGCGACCTTGTAGAGTTCGGTCGACAGGCCGCCGGCGTGCGCGAAATTGCCCATGAGCAGAAAGAGCGGGATCACCGCGAGCGCGAGGCTGCCGAGTGCGCTCGAAGGCTCAGTCGACAGCAGCGATAGCGCGGGCTCCCAGCCGATGATCAGGCCGCAGCCGATCAGTCCGGCCATTCCCATCGCCACGCCGATCGGCACATGAATTGCGATCAGCGCAAACATCAGGCCAAGGCCCAAGAGGCCCGTGGTCATTGGATCCATGGACGGTCAGTGCTCCGGTTCGTCGGCGCCGCCCGCAGCCGATCGGATCCAGCGAACGGCGACGAGCAGTTGGGCGATCGAGGCGATCGCAAGCATCACTGTCGCGAGCAGCCACGCGGGCGCGACGGGCACCTCGATTGTTCGGGTGGTCGCGCCTCGGCCATGCTGATCGATGACGAAAAGCACAAACTGCCAGGTGACCAGACTGAAGAAGGCGAGCGTCACGAGGTTGCCGATGCTCTCGAGCCACCGGTAGGCGGTGCGTGGCAGCGCGTTACCCAGGAAACGGATCGTCACATTCGATTGCCGAAACAATCCGGCTGGAAAGGCGGACGCAATGATGACCGCCATCACCAGGCTCAAGATATCGGTGAGACCAGGCAATCGGGGTAATCCGAGGTAACGCGCCACACCTTCGTAGGTGGTGAGAGCCGCCGCCACGCAGAGCCCCGAGAAGCCAAAGAGCGCCAGTCGGTCAGTCAGCCGGGCGAACCGGCTGAACACGGTTGATTCCAAGATCTGGTTTCCCTCAGCCGCGGATTTTCTTCAGGAGCGATAGGGTTTCGGCGTAGATCTTTTCGCCATTGGGCGATTTTTGAATCCACCACTTGTGCACGGCTTGGGCCTGCTGGCCATATCGGGCCTTGTCCGCCGCCGACAATTCGGTGAGCTGAATGCGGGCTTCCTTTTCGACGCTCGCTCGGATCTCCTGGCCCACGCCTTCGTAGGCGGCACCGGCACTGCGTGCGAAGCTTGTGCCGCCGTGCTTCATCACCGCATCCTGGACGTCCTTGGGCAGACCATCAAAGGTCTTCCTGTTCATCAGCAGCAGGAAGGGGATCACGCCGACCGGCGCGAGCTGGTTTTGGCGCACGAGCGGCAGCGTCTTGAAGGTGCGCATCCCCGACCAGCTCTGGATCACGCCATCGAGCGTGCGGCGCTGCAGGCCCTCGTTCATCTCAGGGCTGTCCATGGTCTCGGCGCTCGCGCCCATGACCTTGAGCCACTCGGCGTGGACGGCGCCGACTGAACGGATCTTCTTGCCCTTGAGCTCATCGAGCGATTTGAGCGGATTGGCGAGCCACAGATTTGAAACCTCTGAGGCGAAAAACCCGACGAGATGGACATCCTCGAGTCCACGGAGCATTTTCTTTTCGCAAAGCTGCCAGCCCACGAGCGCGGCTTCTGTGGCGTTCTCGAACAGGAAAGGGAGCTCGAACAGCTGCATATCCTCGAACTGGCGTCCGTGGTAGCCCGGGAGAATCCAGGCGACGTCGGCCACGCCCGCGCGCACCAGGTCAAACTGCTTGAACGCATCCTTGCCAAGCGAACCGCCCCAGAACCCCTGGAAGCGAGCCTTCGCGCCCACCTCATTTTGCGTCGCGACCATCCAGGGCCGGATGACCCGCGCCACGCCGACCGACTGCTCGGGCACAAAGGTCGCGACCTTGACCAGGGGGGCCGACTGCGCGCGCACAGACGGGACGATTGTGGTCGTGGCCACTGCAGCGGAAGCCGCAAGAATCTGACGTCGGGTGGGATGCATGAAAGTCTCCGGTGGGTCATTGAGTGCCGCCGGCTGGGGGCGGCTTGAAGGTCGAAAGACAGATGATAGTGCCGGGATCGCCTCGCGCAAACCGGACCCGTCCATTTTGCGGGCAATCCCGGGGGCGGGCCTAGGGTAGACCCGAGGTACGGGCGCAGCGCCAGGTGTTCAGGCCCCCTTCCCATCGCGAAAGCCGAGCACGGTGTCGGCAAGCGCCGCGGCTTCGCCCGGTAGGTGCTCGCCCCGCCAGGCAACATGGCCGTCGGGTCGTACCAGTACCCACGAGCGCTCGTAAAGACGGTCGTGGGTCGCGCCGGGCAGTGCGCGCATCCCGAGGGAAATCCCATGACGCGAGAACGCGTCGGCAAGCGAGGTGCGGGCGGATGCGGCTTCGCCTGCCTCGATCGTCGAAGCGTGTACCAGGGTCCAATCCCGCCCGAACCAGTCGAGCGTGCTCTGGCCTCGCAGACTCTGGTCGGCACCCAGCCAGGCGTGAGGTGCGCGCGAACCCGGCCAGGTGCTGGGCACGACCTGCGCCGGATCGTCGGGCGGCTCAGGACTGCCGTCGGCCACGATCACGGGCGAATCCACGTAGCGATAGCCCAGATGCAGTCCCGCCGAGTTGAACTGCCGGCTCATCCAGCGAATTCGCGGAATGAGTCGCGCCCGCGCAGCCTCGCCCTTTGGGCTGTCCTCGTCGATCTCGGGCGGCACTTCGTCCATCACCATGTCGATCTTGTCGGAGTTGTTGGCCGAGACGACACTGTTGCGCACGGCAATCGGCTTGCGTTCGATTTCGTAGCTGTCGAGGAGCGCTGGCCCGCCCTGCCCGCCTTCAAATGCGGCGAGCTTCCAGCCGAGGTCGATTGCGTCGCCGATCCCAGTGTTCATCCCGACTCCGCCCGTGGGTACGAACAGATGCGCGGCATCGCCCGCAAGAAACACGCGGCCGCCATTTGAGCGCCACTGTCGCGCGACCGACTGGTGGTGATGCCAGTGGGTGGTCGCCTGGAGCTCGAATTCGAAGGGGCGTCCGACGGCGCGCGTGAGCACCTCGCGGGCATCGATCGATTCGGTCGATTTCGAATGATCGAGAAAATAGTACTGAAAGCTCCAGCGCTCGGCGCCATCGATCGCGGTGAAGACGCCAAAGCTGTCGGGTGCGAAGGTGAAATAGAGGTTGCCCAAGCCCTTGCCATGGATCGACAGGAATTCTTTCGAGCGGAAGTAGAAGCTCACGTTTGCCCGCATCTTGCCGCGACCGTTGTAGCGGATGCCAAGCGAGCGCCGGATCGCGCTGGTTCCGCCATCGCAGGCCACCAGCCAGCGACTGCGGATGCGCTCGGTGCGGCCGCTCGAAAGCTCGGTGGCGGTCGACGTGACGCCGCTTTCGTCCTCTTCGAAGGCGTCGAAGCGCCAGCCGTGCTTGAGGTCGACTGCCGCTTGATCGGCAGCGAACCGCCACAGCACGGGCTCGAGCGCCTGTTGCCCGATCTGGGTCTTGTAAAAGGGTGACCAATGCAGTTCGCGCCAGCGCGCCATCACCTCGGGCGTGCGTTCGATCGTCTGGCGGATCGAGGGAGAGGTGATCCGGTAGAGCTCGTGACCTGCGAGCCGGCTTGAAAACGTGATGAAGTAATTGACCTCGGGCGGCAGCGCCGCGCGATAGATGTCGTCGGTGATGCCCCAGCGACGAAAATATTCCATCGAGCGCGCGCCCAGAAGCGTGGCCTTGGGATGCTCGGTGGGGTGCGTGCGGGTCTCAAGCACCGTACAGGCGAGCCCTCGCCAGCCGAGCTCGGACGCGAGCGACAGGCCCACTGGCCCACCGCCTACGATCAGTACTGGGGTTTCGATCATGCTGGTTGTCTCCTTCTGATCCTGACTGACAAGGATTGTATGATTGCCTCAACAACAGGGAGCACAAAGACATGACGGTTGAATACGCACCCGGAGGCCTGATCGGGCTTCTCACGCCCCAGGCCAATACAACGGTTGAGCCCGAAGCAGCCATCCTTTGCCCCGCCGGCTTTGCGATGCTCACCGCGCGCATGGTAAGCGCGCGGGGCACGGTCGAGGAGCGATTGATCGATTACTACGAGTCGCTCGAGGAGACTCTCAAGCAGTTTGCCAATGCCCCGCTGACAGTGATCACCTCGGCCTGCACCGGCGCCTCCTACCTGATTGGTGCCCAGCGTGAGGACGAGATCTTTGGCCGACTCGCTGCGGCCCGCGGGATTCCCGTCAGCAACTCCGCCTATTCGGTGGTCGCCGCGTTCCGCGCGCTGGGCGCTCAGCGCATCGGCCTCGTGTCGCCCTACCCGGCGAGCCTCACCGAGGCCAGCATCCGTTATTGGGAAAGTCGAGGCCTGTCGATCGGCCATGTGTCGATGGTCGCAAGCGACCCCTCGCAATTTCATCCGATCTATTCCATCCGTGCAGGCGGGGCCGCAGAAGCCCTTGCGACGATGGCCGGACACGATGTCGATGCGATCGTGATGCTGGGCACCGGCATGCCCACGCTCGGGCCCATCCTGCAGCGCCCACGGGTGGGGCGGGCGCCGGTGTTTTCCTCGATGCTCGCAACCGTCTGGGATGCGGTTCAGCGCTCGCAGGGCGCTTCGCATACGGCCGCCTCGCTTTTGGCCTTTATCGATGGCTGGAGCTGGCGCCACCGGTTCATGGAGCGTTGCGGCCGGATCTGAGCGGCCGGATCTGAGCGGCCGGATCTGAGCGGCCGAGGGCCTCGAAGGTGGTCGATCTGCTGCCTCAGGCCCCGAGTTTCCGAAGCGGCGGCGGGACCGTCGGGATCGAAATCGTTTTCGGCTCGGTGTAGAAGGCCTCGCAGGCTGCACCGCCCTCGCGGCCGACGCCCGACTCCCGATAGCCGCCAAACGGCGCCCGCAACTCCCGCATCATCGGCGTGTTGACCCAGACCACGCCTGAGCGCAGCCCCTCGGTCGCCCGCATCACGGTGGGCAGGTGATCGGACCAGACGTAGGACACGAGGCCGAAACGGCTGTCGTTGGCGATGCCCAGCGCCTCGTCGATCGTGTCGAACAGGATGAAGGTCGCAAAGGGCCCGAAGATTTCGTCCTGCGCGACCCGCACCGCGTTGGACGGCGCAAGCACCGCGGTGGGCTCGACATAGAAACCATTGCCCGCCGAGTCGGGCTGCCGACCCCCGGTCAGCAGACTGCAACCGTCGGCCGTCGCAGTGTCGACAAAGCCGAGCACGCGACGCATGTGGGCGAGCGAGGCGAGCGGGCCGAGCTCGGTACGATCGTCCATCGGGTCGCCGATGCGGATCCGGCGGGCGCGCTCGGTGAATCGGCTGATGAAGTCCTCGGCAATACGGCGCTCGAGCAGGATGCGCGAGCCCGCCAGACATTGCTGACCGTTGTTCGAGAAAATGCCCAGTAGTGCGCCATCGAGCGCCCGGTCCTGATCGGCCGAGGCGAACACGATATTGGCCGACTTGCCGCCGAGCTCCATCGTGCAGGGCACCAGGTTCTGGCCCGCCGCAGCCATGATCGAGCGTCCCGTCTCGGTGCCGCCGGTAAATGAAACAAGATCGATATCCGGGTGCGAGACCAGCGCATGACCCGTGACCGGCCCGCGTCCGTTCACCAGATTCACCACCCCGGGCGGCAGCCCCGCCTCATGCAGCAGTTCGACGAAGCGGTAGAGCGCGAGTGGGGTCTGCTCCGAGGGCTTGAGCACGCAGCTGTTACCAAAGGCAATCGCGGCTGCGACCTTCATCGAGGCGAGCGCGACCGGCGCGTTCCAAGGGGCCAGCAGCGCCGCCACACCGACCGGCTCGCGCACCACGACTGTCTGGTAGCCCTCGGTCTGCGTATAAACCTGGCTCGCGCTCTGCCCGATGTGCTCGGAGAAGAACCGAAAATTGTAGGCGGCGCGCTCGATGTGACGGAGCTTCAACTCGCGCATCACGATGCCGGTGTTCAGGCACTCGAGCTCGGCGAGCTCATCGGCGTGGGCGCGCACCACGTCGTGGATACGCAGCAGCATGTCCTGCCGGCGTGCGACCGACAGCCGCGACCAGACGCCCGAGCGAAAGCTCGCGCGCGCGGCGGCCACGGCCCGATCGACGGTGGCCGCATCGGCCTCGATCACCTCTCCAACCGGCAGGCCAGTCGCGGGATAGATGATGGGCAGTCGTGCGCCGTCGCCGGCCACGCGTTCGCCGTTGATCAGATTGCCAACGATTCGAAAGGGAAATTCCCGGGGTGCGTTCATGATCGGCTCGAATGGGGTTCAGGACATGAAGGCGCCGCCGTTGACCTGCAGCGTCTGGCCGGTCACGTAGCGGGCCGCGTCGGAGAGGAAAAAGAGAATCGGGCCGACGATGTCGTCGGGCTGCGCAATGCGACCGAGCGGGATCGATCGTCCGTAGGCGGCGGTGTCAAACCGGGTGGGCTGTGACTCATCCGAGCGACCCGTCCCGCCGCGCAGAAACGCCGTGTCGACTGCTGAGGGTGCCACCGCATTGACCCGAATCGCGGGCGCCCACTCGAGCGCCAGTTGGCGGGTCATCATGATGAGGCCCGCTTTGGCGATCGAATACGGCCCGTAGTTAGGGCGGGCCACCATGCCCAGACCCGATGCGACGTGGACGAGGCTCGCGCCCTCGCCTTGCGCAAGCAGCGGATGGAGCGCTGCAGACAGCGCATGTGCAGCATCCAGATTGCCGCGCATGACTTCGTCCCATACCGTGGTGGGCGTATGCGCGAGCGGTTGCGCGGCGGCCATGAAGCCGATCAGGTTGACCGCGCCGTCGAGCCCGCCCCACTGATCGCCCAGCGCTGTACAGGCCCGCGCCAAAGCGGCCCGGTCGGCGGCGTCGGCGGCGAGGCAGACGACTTCGGCCGGAGGTCGATGCCGCTCGATCGAGGCCGGCAGGTCCAGCACGGCCACGCGAATGCCCTGGTCGAGCGCTGCCTGCACCAGCGCGCGCCCGATCCCGCCGCAGCCGCCGGCCACCAGCAGTCGGGCCGATGGGTGGGGATCGGGTGCAGCATCGCGATCGGCTGCCTGCGCGGCCGGGGGCGTCTGCACCACGGCGTCCAGGTTCGCAAGTATGCGCATGGCAATCTCCCGGAATCAGGCGAGTGTGGCCGCGCGACGCAAACCCTCGATCATCGAAGTCTTCAGCAGATACTTGTAACAACGGTCACGATCACTCGCGAGCGCTTGGAGGTCGCCGAGCAGCTTTCTGCGCCCCTCGAGCGAGGGCTCCCACATCCGGGCGCGGTTCTGGTCGGCCTGACCGATGATGTCGTCCCGCACCACGGGTCGGCGCCGCGCCTCGTAGCGCTCGATCGTCGAAGGTGCCGCCCCGTTGAAAATCTCGGTGAGGCAGGCGGCCAGCTCGAACACGTCGTGGATCCCGCCATTCATCCCCATGCCGCCCTTGGGATTGTTCAGGTGTGCGGCATCTCCTGCGATCAGCAATCGGCCGCGACGCCAGTGCGAGGCAATCCGTTGGTGAACACGGTAGGGACGGATCTCCCGGATCGGTGCGTGCGCGGCCGCAGGCGTGATCGTGGCCAGCCGGGCCGAAATCCGTTCGGGGCGCATCGCGTCGTCGAGGTTTTCCTCTGCGGGGGGATGCAGGCTCACCCGCCAGACATCGGGCAAACGCAGCAGGCTGTAAGTTCCGTCGGGCGCCCACACGTAGTTGATGCCCGAGAGCTCGGGGAGGTGGTCTTCGAAGGGAAAGGTTGTCGTCGCAAGAATGGTCGTCTCGGGGTAGATGCTGCCTTCGAAACTTGCGCCGATCGCATCACGGATCAGGCTGCGTCCGCCATCGCAACCAACGATATGACTGCCGCGCTCGCGCACGGGCGCCTCTTCGCCCTGCTGCCAGTCCAGCCAGGGACCCTCTTCGTCTTCACCTGCGGCGACCACATTGACCCCGCGTTGCACGATCGACGCGTCGAGCGCCCTCAGACGCTTTTCCATTTCCATCGACAGCACGCTCTGATCGCACTGCAGTCGCCAGGGGTGACGGGTGGCGTCGGCGATGATCGACAAGTCGAACTCGGCGTGCTCACCGGTCTCATGAAGCCGGATCTGCCAGGTCGGCGTGATGCGACCGGCCGCATGCAGCGCGGCGCAGACACCATCCTCATCCAGCATATCGAGTGTCGGCGGGTGAATCGTCGACGACCTGAGCATGGGAATCAATTGAGGCTCGCGTTCGAACACCCGAACGGGCAGACCCGCTCGGGCGAGCCGCCAGGCAAGCACCAGACCGACCGGACCCGCGCCGGCAATCAGAACAGGACGTGAGTCGACATCCATTGCATCATTCCATCGAAGGTGAAATCAGCCTGCGATGGTAATACACCTGGCGGGGATCTGGATTTATCCGCTCGCCCGCGCAAGCCAGGCGCGTGCCTTGAGCAAAAAGCTCTCCAGTTCGGGGTCGCGACCCGTTGCCCCGGCCAGCGCCTGCGCAACGGCAGGGGCCGCGGCGATCGCCTGCCGGATGTCGAGAAAGAGCAGCCGCGAACGACGCGCGAGGACGTCGTCGACGGTACGCGCCCAGGTATGCTGTGCCAACCAGACGACCTCTTCGGCCGTGGGTGCGCGCGCTGCACAATCGGGTAAATCAGCGGGCAGTGTCCGTCCGGAGGGGGCCCCGCAGGTGATGGGCGCAACCGGCAGTTGCCGCAGGGCATCGCGCGCCATCGCAAGACAGGTCGTCCACTTGCCGCCGGTGATGGTCAGAAGCCCCCGCTCGTCGACCACGATCGCATGCTCGCGGCTGATCGCGCCGGTGTTCGCAACCGAGCCCGCCGCCCCAGCGTGCCTGGCTGGAGGTTTGACCAGAGGGCGAAGACCCGCCCAGGCGCTCAGGATGTCAGAGCGGGCGGGTGCGGGCCGCAGCACCCGCCCGACCTCGGCCAGGATCAGATCGATTTCGTCGCTGAAGGGCAGGGGCTCGCGATCAAGGCCGGTCTCCGACGCATTGCGCGGCGTGTCGGTCGTGCCGATCACGCAATGTCCCAGCCAGGGCACGACAAACAACACCCGACCGTCTGCGGTGCGGGGAATGAGGAGCGCTTCGTCTGCCGGGAAAAAGCGTCGGTCGACGACGATGTGGGCGCCCTGGCTGGGCTGGACCATGGCCGGTTCGTTGCGCAAGACATCGACCCAGACGCCCGCAGCGTTGACCACGTCGCGCGCGCGAAGCTCGAGCCGCTCGCCCGACTCGCGATCGATCAGTGCCAGCCTCGCCAGGCCCGTGTGCTCCCGCTCCAGCCCGACTGCCTGAACGCGGTTGACGACGATTGCGCCCGACTGGGCGGCGCCCCGTGCCATGGCGATTGCCAGCCCCGCATCGTCGAACTGGGCATCGCAGTAGCTCACCGCACCATGCAGCCCTCGGTCAATTAGCTCAGGATAGGCTCGGCGCGTGGTCGCTGCGCTCTGCAGGCGCGTGGGTCCGAGGCTGGCACGACCGGCGAGACGGTCGTAGATGAAAAGTCCCATTCCATAGAACCCGTGCTCCCACCAGCGATAGGCGGGCATGACAAAGCGAAGCGGTTTTGCCAGCGTGGGCGCGAGCGCGATCAGGCTGCTGCGCTCGTGCAGGGCCTCACGCACCAGACCGATCTGGCCTTGCCCGAGATAGCGCACGCCGCC
>Ga0164293_10004608_pt1 | contig 11786 bp, 10 predicted proteins | sample GEODES118metaG_FD_111487 | JGI IMG/M metagenome (GOLD analysis project Ga0164293, IMG submission 111487) | Eutrophic lake water microbial communities from Lake Mendota, Wisconsin, USA - GEODES118 metaG | ecosystem: Environmental > Aquatic > Freshwater > Lake | place: USA: Lake Mendota...
CATCGTGTGCTCGCGCTGCGTGCGTGCGTGCGAAGAGGTGCAAGGCACGTTTGCGCTCACGATCGAGGGACGCGGTTTCGGCTCTCGCGTTGCCGCCGGGTTCAAGGGCAACTTTTTCGACTCACCGTGCGTGTCATGTGGCGCATGTGTGCAGGCGTGCCCAACCGCGACGCTCACCGAAAACACCGTCATCGAAATCGGCCAGCCGCGACGCACCGTGCTCACGACGTGCGCCTATTGCGGGGTTGGTTGCTCGTTCAAAGCAGAGATGCAGGGCGAACAAGTCGTACGCATGGTGCCGCACAAGGATGGCGGCGCCAACGAAGGCCACAGTTGTGTAAAGGGTCGTTTTGCGTGGGGCTATGCAAGCCACCCGGACCGCCAACTTGAGCCAATGGTGCGCGACTCCATCGACCAGGAATGGCGCACGGTGTCGTGGGACGAAGCAATTGCCTTTGCCGCAGCCAAGCTCAAGGGCATCCAGGCCACGTATGGCGAGAATTCAATCGGCGGCATTACCTCGTCGCGTTGTACGAATGAAGAAGTCTTTGCGGTGCAGAAGATGGTGCGCGCGGCCTTCGGCAACAACAACGTCGACACGTGTGCGCGCGTATGCCACTCGCCCACTGGATTCGGTTTGAAGAATGCATTCGGTACTTCGGCTGGCACCCAGGACTTCAAGTCAGTTGAATACGCCGATGTCATTCTCTTGATCGGCGCAAACCCCACCGACGCCCACCCCGTGTTTGCCTCGCGCATGAAACGACGCCTACGGGCCGGCGCAAAGTTGATCATCGCCGACCCGCGCAAGATTGACCTCGTGCGCACGCCGCACATCGAGGCAACGCACTTCCTGCAATTGCGACCGGGCACCAACGTCGCACTCATCAACTCCCTCGCCCATGTAGTGGTGACCGAGGGCCTTGTCAACGAACAGTTCGTTGCCGAGCGCTGCGAGCCAGTTGACTACACCTTGTGGCGCGAGTTCGTTTCTCGCGCGGAAAACAGCCCTGAGGCGATGGAGCAACACACGGGCGTTCCGGCCGCCGATGTGCGCGCCGCCGCCCGCTTGTACGCCACAGGCGGCAACGCCGCCATTTATTACGGCCTTGGCGTCACTGAGCACAGCCAGGGTTCGACCATGGTGATGGGCATGGCCAATCTCGCTATGGCCACCGGCAACCTTGGCCGCGATGGCGTTGGTGTTAACCCGCTACGCGGACAGAACAACGTGCAGGGATCCTGTGACATGGGCTCGTTCCCCCACGAATTGTCGGGCTACCGACACGTGAGCGACGATGCCACGCGCGAAATGTTCCAGGAACTGTGGGGTGCAACCATCAAGTCAGAGCCCGGCCTGCGCATCCCAAACATGTTGGATAGCGCAATTGACGGTCACTTCAAAGGCATCTTCGTACAGGGCGAAGACATCGCTCAATCCGACCCCAACACACTGCACGTGCAGGCTGCGCTACGCAGCATGGAGTGCGTCATCGTGCAAGACCTCTTCATCAACGAGACGGCCAAGTTGGCCCACGTGTTCCTGCCCGGCACGTCGTTCCTCGAGAAAGACGGCACCTTCACCAACGCCGAGCGCCGCATCAACCGTGTGCGATCCGCAATGCGCCCGCAAACGGGTAAGCACGAGTGGGAAGTGGTGTGCGACCTGGCCAACGCACTCGGGCACCCGATGCGATGGAATTCGTCTGCAGAGATCATGGACGAGATCGCCCGCCTCACCCCCACGTTTGCCGGCGTGTCGTTCGACTACTTGGATGAAGTCGGCAGTGTGCAATGGCCGTGCAACGAGCAGAACCCGAAGGGCACGCCGATCATGCATAAGGAGCGCTTCGTGCGTGGCCTCGGCAAGTTCACGCCCACGCCGTACGTGCCGACCGAAGAACGCTCTAACCGCTCCTACCCGCTGCTCCTCACCACCGGTCGAATCCTCAGCCAGTACAACGTGGGCGCCCAGACCCGCCGCACCAAAAATATCGAGTGGCACCACGAGGACGTCCTCGAGATCCACCCGGCGGACGCCGAAGAGCGTGGCATTGCCACTGGCGAGGAGGTAACGATTGCGAGCCGCGTGGGCAGCACGGTGTTACACGCAAAGGTCACCGACCGCGTATCGCCCGGCGTCGTCTATACCACGTTCCACTACCCCGTGAGTGGAGCAAACGTGATCACCACAGAAAACAGCGACTGGGCCACCAACTGCCCCGAATACAAGGTGACCGCCGTGCAAGTGTCACCGGGTCGCACCGCGGCAACAGTTGAACTGGACCACCCTGAGCATCGACTCGGCGCACTTGTGCGCATGGCCAATCAGATTGCTCGTCAGTGGAAGGCCGACACAAACGCTGACGCCGTGGCCAACACCGCGGAACACATGATGAAGTTCTGGGAACCCGACATGCGCGGTGATCTCGCGCGTGCAGTGGAATCCGGTTCAGTAACGGTGGATGACACCGTGGTAGAGGCAGTCAAGCGCCTCACCGTGCACGCCTAATTCGAAGGCGCAGTTACTGCACCTGCTGCACGGTAAGAATCGTCGACGGCACAGCTGGTCGAGATGGATTGATCTGAGGATCTTGGTAAAGCGCGGTCATCGTGTTGTCGGCCGAGTACCACATCAACTGAATCTGGTCACCAGCCTGCACCTCTACCAAGAAGTTCCATGCTGCAACGAACCTGACCGTTGACCCCATCAACAAGCTTGTATTCGTATCCGGCAATTCCTCGGAAACGCCGCCTCGAATACGTCGCAACCAAATATCAACTTGCTGTTCCTTTGTCTTGTCCTTGCGCAGCTGAGTTGAGAACTGAATGTTGTACCACCCCGCATTGGCGAACGTAACTTTCGAGCCGTCAACGACGGACACACCGAACGAGCCCACCGTGGTGTTCAAACTCAGTGGCGCAGGATCCACACCATCAGACGTCTGCGAAGTGGTGTCGTAAAACGAACCGAAGTAACCCGGGATCGTTCCACCCGGAAGTCCCTGCGGACCCGTTGCACCCGTGTCACCCTTCGGCCCGGTCGCGCCGATTGGCCCAGCAGGACCGGTCGCGCCGATTGGCCCAGCAGGACCGGTCGCGCCTTGCGGACCAATCGGCCCACACGTACCTGCGGGGCCCTGCTCACCTTGCGGACCCTGCTCACCTTGCGGACCCTGCTCACCTTGCGGACCCTGCTCACCTTGCGGACCCTGTGTCCCTTGTTCACCCACCGGCCCTATCGGTCCGCACGCGCCGTCCAACCCGGCTTCACCTTGCGGTCCTTCGACGCCAACTGACGAAACTCCTGCTTCGTCGATGAGATCAATCACCGCATCGGGAAGCCACGACGTATGCCCGAATGCAATCGATAGGGAAACCACACTCAACAGCAGTGTGAGCACCAGCGCGAGCACAACGACCACGCGAGAGAATCCCAAGCGACCCACGAATCAATCCTATGAGTACGTTCGATGGTCCACCAGTGGTATTGCGATTTACACAAGTACACCTATGACAGACTGACGGCATGAGTACCGCACAGTCACGACTCCGTACGGTCGAAATCGACGCCGCCCACCGCTTTCATTTGCGTGGCACCGCGATCATGACGTTTGTCATCTATTGGCTGATGGTGTTCACGTTTCAAGACTTTTTCCTCTTCAATCCCACCGCAGCGACCGACATCTTCCGCGAATTCACCTTATGGATCGCACTTGTTGGCTGGCTCGTTGCAGCCATCGGCTCGCCAATTGCGCTACTACTCGTCAGTCAGGGGTCGCTCCGAGCGCTGAATTTTCTTCCCTTCACTGCCCTGTTGTGGCCAGTGTCAGTAGTGCTCGCCCAGATCAGTGCATATGCGGAAACAGGCGAAAATTACCTCGGCTACCTCTTCGACTATCCAGTCTTCGTGATCACCGATATCGCACTGCCCGCGTTTATTCTCGTGAAGTGGAGTCGGATGCGCGAGACCCTGGCAAGGGCCGAAATCGCAATGTCCTGAACGCAGGCCGTGATCGCGCGCTCGCCGCGCGCTCAAAGTGGGAGCAGTTGTCCACCACGCGTCCGGCGATCTCCTGGTTCGTCCGTTTGTTCGAACACGATCAATCTGCACACGGATCGGTGCTGGGCAGCGCAATCGCGCTACGACTCTTTCTCTTCGTCGTGCCTGCCAATGTCGCCCTCGTCGGTTTTTTCAACGTGGTGCAACTCGGCAACGCAATGGAGGAGCAACTCGAATCGTCGTATGCCACCGGCGAAGTGGCCAAAAGCCTCGACAATCTTTCGTGGTGGAATTACCTGTGGCTGTTCATTTCCGGAACTGCACTCATGCTCTGGGCGGGGCGGTCGCTGGCCAAGGTGTTGTCGGCGTCCTCGGGTTCGGCGTGGTCGCTCAATGCACGTCAATCCAAGTTGACGATTACGTCAATCGTCACCCTCGGCCTCGTGCTCTTTCTCGGCGTGGCGGCCAGCAGTGCTTTCGGTCAGATCCGTGACTCGTCAGGACCAGTCATCGCCACGGTGGGTGCATTCGGCATCGTGTTGTCAATTACCGCAGTGTGGTTCGTCGTACTCCTTACCCTGCCGCGCAACACATCTGACCCCGGGGCACTACTGCCCGGTGCCGTCTTCATGGGTGTCGCCTACAGCGCGCTGCAGTGGTTCATGCAGTTCTACTTGCCAGTGCAAATCGAGCGCGGCAGCGACACCATGGGCAACCTTGCCATCACAGTGGCCACACTCGGCAACTTCTTCTTCATCGGCCGCATCATGTCGGCAAGTTTCGTGCTGGGCGCGTTCGTCTACACCGAGCACGGAAGTCTGAGTCAACAGATCTTCAAATTGCCTGGGCTTCGCGCGATCCCGCGACGCTTCACTCGCATCGGCGACTACTTCGACCTATCAGGGCTCGACAACAGCGAAACCACTTTCGAACACATCGAGGTTGGCGAACACCGTCAATAACGCTTGGGCGTCGCCCTCGACGGTGACATCGCCGGAAGCCAACTCGTCGATAAATGTGGTGGTCTGGGCCATGACCTCAAGGAATCGCCGGCGCGTCGTGCGCACCGTCGCGGCAGCGGATGGCTCATGACGACCACGCACCGAATACAAGGTGCGATTCGAAAGCCCCAGCACCCACCGATGATCGGGCGTGTCGGCCAAGTCGTCAAACGTCCAATTGATGACGGCGTGCATACCAGCCACCTGTTCCGACATCACACGCACCGCGATGGTGTCGAACACTTGCTCGATGGTCATCGCCCTGATCATCACCCGCGCTCGCGCAACACCTCGTGTGAGTTTTGGTTTGCCCTGGCGAAGTTCCTGCGCGCCGGTGAGATATGCGTTACGAAATGTGGCCGACTCGGACTGGTAGCCCAACTGCTCGAGCGTGTCGGCCTGCAAGTCGCGTGCACGCTGGTTGGTTGGGTCAGCAAACACCACATGGTTCCCTAACTCGGCCGCCCATCGATAGTCACCGGCATCGAACGCCAGTTGGGCCACATCCAATAGGCGGTCTGCACCACCGAACGCTTCTACATACCTGCGGCCGGCCTCTGACGGTGACAAACGATTGAGGTTGGCCGGATTGGCGTCATACCAACTTAAATACCGCTGGTACACCGCCTTCACATTGTGGACGAGATCACCGTAGAACCCACGGGTGTGCTCCTGAGCCAGAAATTCCTCGGGCAGTCGCAGGTGCTCGGCAATTTCGAGGGGCGTCATGCCTTTGTTTGCACATCGCATCGTCTGGTCGTGCATCCAGCGGTAGAGATCACGCTGCAAGGTGAGGAACTCGCGAATATCGGCGCGTCCCCACCGCGGCCAATTGTGCGAGGTGAAGAGCACCTCGGTGCGGTCGCCGAACAACTCCATCGCTTCGTTGATGTACTTCGACCAATTGAGCGCATTGCGCACCAACGCACCACGAATCGGCACCAGGTTGTGCATGGTGTGCGAGCAGTTCTCCGCCATACACAGCCAGCCGAAGTCGGGGAAGAAGAAGTTCATCTCCGCAGGCGCTTCGGTCTCTGGTGTCAACTGAAACACCACCCGCACACCATCCAGCACCATTTCCTGACCGGTGAACGTGATGTCATGCGTCGGTGCCAATAGCCCAGGAGGACTCACTGGTGTGGAGTTACCCAGACCACAGTCCACATGGCCTTGTGGGCCAGGCGGCAGCAGCGGGCCGAACTGATATATGGCACGGCGCGCCATTACCGGGCCAGCGATGATGTTCTCGCCCACCGTCTCATGCAAAAAGCCCTCGGGGGCGACGATCACGCATCGACCGCTCGTCACGTCGTCCTCGCTCGTCACGCCCAGCACACCACCAAAGTGATCCGCATGTGAGTGCGTGTAGATCACCGCCGTCACCGGTCGCTCGCCCACATGTTGATTGACAAGTTCGAGCGAGGCTCGGGCCGTCACTGCGCTCGTGAGCGGATCGATCACGACCCAGCCAGTTGCGCCCGCGATAAACGTGACATTGGAAATGTCGTACCCGCGCACCTGCCACACGCCAGGCGCTACCTCAAACAAGCCATGATGCGCATTCAGCACCGCGTGTCGCCACAAATGAGGATTCACCGTGTCGGGGCTCTCGCGACCATCCCGCAAAAAGTCGTACGCACTCGTACGGATCGCCACACGACCGTCTTCATCCACAATGTCCGGCTCGGTGCGCGCTGCAATGAATCCGCGGCGCACACGCTCGAGATCAGCCGGGTCGAATACTCGGCCTTTCTCGGACTCGTTTTGCGCTCGCGTAGAGGGAGAGGCGGGTTTCGATTTCGCCGGGTGAGTCACCCGAGCAGAATACCGAAACCCGGGAATAGCCGCATTCAGCCAATTACGAAGGTGTCCGACGTCCAGGTACCCATCGATGTTCCATTAGGTGCCAGTGCTGTAACTGCCACAACCCAAGTACCTGGACTCAGGGGCCGGAACTGCCGCCGAATCACCTGTGCTGGCGGTTGCACTGACACATACTTCGTTGTAGAGGTGCCCCCCACGCGCGTTGCATTGACGAGATAGCGCGACACTTTTGCATTAACGCGAGAGCCCTGGACGGAGATCGCAAATGCGAACCCCGCGTTCTTGATTCCAATGTGTACCGAGCAGGCAAAGTCAAGGTTTGGCAGCTCGGTATCAACTGCTTGAAGTGTCGTCCTAACATTCGCCGCGAAGGTCACTGGCTTACAGCCGGGTCGCGAACTGTTGAGTACGACCGAAGGAGGAAGGCCCGTCACGGTCACCGACAACAGTACGGTCGCGCTCGCCTGCTTCGACCCGTCTGAGCCCGTGACAGTGAACATCGTTCGGGGAAACTCAGCTACTGGCGTACCGCTCACCACACCAGTCGAGACGTTCAGTACCAGCCCTGTTGGCAACGCCGGCGTGATCACGAATGTGGGTGAGTGCCCAAAAATCGGTGATGAGAGTGGCGCGGTTGGTGTGATCGCCGTACCCACCTTGCCAGTTACCGACTGCGTGGCAGGCGACAAAACTGGGGAGGCGCCAATCTCGCCCACGACACCAAGTCCCAAGACGGCTGCCAGAACAACGAACACTCCCGTCAGGCGAATACGAAATTGTGAAATATTCATAGAGCGCTCTCCTTGAAGGTGGACAACAAATCGCATGAACATGCGGCTTGAAGGCCGCAGTGAGATCTGCACCGTAATTCGGCTTGTCCATGATCATGGCGAGTTGTCTCACGAGAGGACAATCATTCAACATGTTGTGATGAATGATCGTCCCTCACACGTTCATCAAAACCATCGACCACGATGTCGCTCTCATGGGACGTCGCTGGCGATGTGATCGACCGGTATGGTCATGCTTACATGGACACCCACAGAGCAACGAGCCTCGTCAACGAGCTCGCCCCAATTGAGAGTCAAATTCGACTCACGCTCCTCGTGCTGTGGTCCATGGCACTTGGTGGACTCATGGGGTTTGAGCGTGAACGACTTTCAAAAGCCTCGGGTGTACGCACACACATGCTCGTTGCCGCGTCGTCAACAATTGTCGTCTACGTAAGCGCCCATCTTGCCGAATCGGGTGGCGACCAAAGTCGCGGCATTCACGGCGTGATTACTGGCATTGGCTTTCTTGGTGCAGGGGCCATTATCCAATCGAAGAGGGGCGTCGTCACCGGCCTCACCTCCGCAGCCACCATCTTCCACACCGCCGCCATTGGTATCGCAGTAGCCGTGGGCTATGGCATCGCGGCAACTGTGGGAACCATCCTCGCAATTGCTGTCCTTTTCGGTATCGGGAAGTTCTCACACAAATATGGCTACACAAAATCAACCAGCGACGAAAGCGATCACTAAAGTCCGCGTACCGGCCTACTCGGTTCAAGCGACCATGTCGCCACCCCATTACGCACCACTACGGGTTGTTGGGAGTACGAGAGGTTCCGTCGCCCGCCCGAGCCACCGTCGATGCACAGCATTTCCCCATCTGGCTGCATCACTGGAGCGTCGACACCCGTGCACACAATCACCGCGGTGCCATTGGGAGAGATGCGTCGAACCACGTATGAAACAACTCCTGCGCCCGTAACGCTCACGGGTTGCCACGACAACGTTGTCGTATTTGCTTGATGCACGACATTGACCGTCGGCGCAATCGATGGCACAAAGGTTGCACCGACAAATTGATTTGGAGTAGACGATGTCACTGCTGCAAAGACCGATTCAGTGACGTGCATTGCTGGCACCCTCCAGGGTGCCAGCAATGCAACGACGCACACGGCAGCACTCGCTGCCCATGCAGATGACATCGTCTGCACTTATCCCCAGGTGATGTCGAGGCACTGACGTCCTGCTTGGCATGAACCAATCGGCTGATTGGCACTCTGCACAGCGTGGAACGTCAGCGTGATATCCGCTGTACCGCCCTGCAACGAATTCGCCGCAAGCAACGGCAACAAGTAGTCGATATTGAACTGAACGGTGTCGTTGGTGACAGCCGGAGTACCGCTCACCAGGATGTCCGACACCGTGGATCCCGAAACTACCGTCGCCGACGAGCCGGCAGAATCCGCAAATGAGGTGCCGTTAACGATGCTGGTTGTGCCGTCGGCCAACACACGGAATTGCAAACCGTCGCTAAGACCCGTGAAAAGATTCGGCGTGCCACCGTTGATGAGCACGTCCACTGCTAGCCACGCCGCAGCCGTGCCGGTATACACCACGTTGTACGCGCATGGTGTTAAACCGCCTGAGCCACTGCCAAAGTTCGCACTCGAATCCCCGGGCATGATCTGACCGACCGTGCAGGTGGTGCTTGCGCCGTCGGGGCCTACTTCGACTGTGCCCGCCACAAAAGTATTGGAGGCCGAAGTGTCGGAGTCGCTGAAGAGCGACAGCGTCGCTCCCAGCGTAAGGACTCCGACTGCGCCTATTGCTGCTAGCCCTCCACCAAACATGGCGAGGGGTCGCTTGAGTGTTGCATTCATTGCACTGTCCTTTCGTTGGGGGTTCCCTCCCGTAGGAGGGGCTCTCTGTTGAGATTTCGAGCACTGCTACCAAGCGCAACCGAAATATGGGCCAAGAAAAAGGAAATGCCCATCAGTGTCATGAGTCCGAATCCCTGCGAAGCAACAAGCAGACGACCCATGTACGGAAGTCGCATATCGACTCGACCGACAACGCGATCCAGTGACACCAATTCGGTGTCAGGTGACCTGTTCGCATCTCCCTTGGTCACGTAGAACGAGCGGCCAGAACTATTGACCAACTCCTCCACGATGCGATGACTGATCAAAACAGATTCATCAGACACGGGTCGAAACGTGATGACATCACCAACCTCGAGATCACTTGCTGATGACCCGTGCATCATCGAGACAAGGACGGCATCTCCCGTTTCAAATTCGGGACTCATCGAGCCACTCCGCACAACGAATACTTCGCGACCAAACACACTGGGGGTTCCCGTCTCCGAAATCCAGCCGGACACGATCAGCACACCGCGGAACACCAGGAATGCCAACAGTCCGATGCCAATGACTACGCGGACCGAACGAAAGACAACATCAAGTGCAGTCGCGACCATGGCGCAAGTGAATGACTCACGAGGTTGAATAACTCGAGACGGCAGTACCGATTGAGTTGAAGTTCGTCTCTCTGTCTGCAACACATAGCCAGACACCGACTACTACGTAATTGAAGTCAGTTTGTCCCTAATTGGTAGCGTCATGGCATGCGCAGACTGCTCGCCACCATCCTCCTTGTCACCTTCGTCGTTCCGTCAGGTGTCGCCCATGCCAAGTCGGGAGCCAACTGCCCGCGAGCTGGCGCGACAAAGACAACCAAGGCGACCACCTTCGTTTGCACAAAGGTGGGCAAGAAGACCATCTGGCGTGCGGCGCCGAAGAAACAGGTCACCGCATCGGTGAATCTCGATGCCCTAAAGGTGCCCCAAACCGTCGGGGCCGTGCGTCCCGGAGCCGGCAGCGCGAACGGCCCATGGGCAGTGCGCGCGGTACTTCGCACATCGGCCGACGGCGTCACCTTCTCTGGCGGTGAGACGATTATGGATCAGGCCGGCGTTCCCAACCTGTTGACCACTTCCAACGGGACTTTGTTCGCCTATTACCAAGACTGGGCAAACGGCAATGTAATGGGTGTTGCGATCAGGCGGCCGGGTTCTCCAACATGGGAGCGGTTTAAGTTGTCGATCTCAGGCCTCAATACCGCGCCCGGCGGGGCAAACGGCGTTGACCCAAGTGCCGTCGAATTGAGCGATGGACGAATTCGGCTGTTTTGGATGCAGCGACTCGGTGGCGCCCGCATCTATTCGGCAACCTCGCAAGTCGGCGCCGCAAACGGCATCGTGTTCACCTACGACGGTGGATTCGCCTTCGAGTCGGCAACCGAGGTGTACGACCCAACCGTCGTGCAAACCACTGCCGGATGGGCGATGTGGGTAGATGTCGGTGGCACCACGGCGTATGCAACATCCACTAACGGTGTGAACTTCACGTCCCAACCGGCGAACTCCGCATTTCCCACTCCAGCAGTGTTTCCCTGGGGCGCGACCCGCGTTTCGGCAAGTGACATCCGGGTGATTGCCTCCGTGCGGGGACCAGGTGGAGCCGACGGTGTGCTCTTCCGCAGCACCGACGGCGGTGCATCGTTCTCTGAAATTGGTCGTGGGGCCATTCCGTCTACCGCTGGCGGAGACGCGGGTATCTCATACAACCCCGTGACTGGCATCTGGTACCAATTGATCAGCGAACGTATGTAGGGCACGACAATGGGAACCCCTGGTGAGCGAGCAAACTTTTTTCCTGCAATCGAAAAAAAGTATGGCAAGCCAGTGGAACACTGGCTCAAGCAACTCGCGAAGTTGAAGCAGGCAAAATACGACGACCAGATGTCATTCCTTCGCGATACGCATGGCTTCAGCCGCACCCATGCGAATGCCGTTGTTATGCAATTCCGCGGCTCCACCACGTCAAAACGGTTCGCAACTGTCGACGATTTCTTTGGTGCCCTCGATGCAACAAAGGCGCAGACGATGAAGGCGATCTTTGCGGCGATTCAGAAGAAGTTTCCGAAACTAGAGCTCGTTGTGGCATGGAACCAGCCGATACTGCGCATCGAGGGCCACTATGTCTTGGGTGTATCGGCTTCCACAAATCACCTCACCATCAACCCTTTCAGCACCGCTGCACTTGCCGACAGTGCAGTAAAGCTGCAGAAGTACAAGGTCAACAAGAACACCTTCACGGTGCCCGTCGACTGGAAGATTGACGC
>Ga0164293_10004610_pt1 | contig 11785 bp, 7 predicted proteins | sample GEODES118metaG_FD_111487 | JGI IMG/M metagenome (GOLD analysis project Ga0164293, IMG submission 111487) | Eutrophic lake water microbial communities from Lake Mendota, Wisconsin, USA - GEODES118 metaG | ecosystem: Environmental > Aquatic > Freshwater > Lake | place: USA: Lake Mendota, Wisconsin...
GGCATCACGCACCAGCAGCGTCTGGTTCGCGTTGGAGACCTCGTTGATGCCGGGGGCGACCTGACGCAGCTTCATCGCGCCATCGATGCTCACCAGCACGGTCGGTCGCGTGACGACCAGCACCGCGGGAGCCTTTGGAGCCGTCGAGCCGACGCGCTCGATGTCCTGCTGCAGGTCACTTGGGGCGGCCGGCATGGTGCCCAGCGCGTCGATCACGGGCTGTGGCGGAGCGGCGCCGGCGGGGGCGTAACGATCGGTCAGGCCCGAGGCCTTCATCCATGAGGATGCGCCAAGACGCACCCACCACGCGCCGTCGTTCGACTGCAGCAGCACGAACGGCGTGTTCGTGACGCGCTTCCAGCCGGTCGAGCCGAGCGGCGACAGCGCCGGGGTTCCCGCCACGCTGACCAGCACCGCGCCCTCGCCGGTGACCACGATGTCCGGCGGCGCGTTGGAGAGACCCTTCTCGTTGCGTGCCGTGTCCACGGTGATGTCCTGCACCAGCGAGGCGAGCGGAATCGTGAAGGCCATTCCCTGAAGCTGCTTCTCCAGCGCGGCGGAGGCGTCCGCGTCGATCGAGCCATCCGCGCCGGTCACCTTGAAGCCGTTCACCTCGACCAGTCCAGCCACGTCGGCCGGGGCGATGAAGGCGGTCATGGTGACGGTGCCGCTCTTGGCCGAAGAGCCATTGCCGGACACCTGCACCACGCTTCGCATGGTCACGGTGTTCGACGAGAGCCCCGTGAAGGAGGGCTGGTTCACCGTGTAGGTCGCGCCATCGACCTGCGTGGTCTGCGGCCACTCGTTGGCGGCCTGCGCCGAGGTGGTGGCGCTGGCGGGCGCGGCGGGCGCCTGCGCGAAGGTCGGAGTTGCGAGCAACGCGAGCGCGACGGCATTGGTCAGGAAGTGTTTCATGCTGGGCGGCAAGGCTATCCGCGGGCGGCCGAATTGCGGAATCCACGGATTCATGGAGGCCGACGGTTAGCATGGGCGCTGCCGTGTCGATCCTTCCACTTCCCATCTTCGAGCTGGATGCCGATCCCGAGCGCCGGGGCGGCACGCTGACCGATGCGGAGGCCTATGCACGCCTGAAGCCGCCCACGAGCATCGTGGTGCAGTTCGGTGCGCGCCGCATGGTGGGCGAGTTTCCGTATGCGGGCGGCGCCAAGCCGGGCTGCGGCAGCAAGCTCGTGGTCCGCACGCCGCGAGGCACGGAACTTGGCGAGATGCTCACCACCACGTGCGGCAACGGCGGCTGCGGCAAGAGCGTCTCGCGCAGCCAGCTGCTGAAGTACATCGAGAACTCGGGCGGCAAGGACTATCCCTTCACCAACGAGGGCGAGGTTCTGCGCGTGGCCGAGCCGGCGGACCTGGAGGCCTGGAGCCGGCTGCAGGCGAGCACACGCGCGCGCCGTGACCGTGCGGTGGAGATCGCGCGCGGAAGCGACCTGCCGATCAAGATCGTCGAGCTCGAGGCCATCCTGGGTGGCGAACTTCTCACGCTGCACTGGATGAGCCTGGAGGAGACCGCGCCCGACGTTTCGGCGCTGGTGCAGGCGCTTGCCGAGGCCTTCGGCACGCCGGTCCACGGCCAGCAGATCGGCGCCCGCGACGAGGCCCGTCTGGTGGCCGACTACGAGAAGTGCGGCCAGCACTGCTGCTGCAAGAACTTCCTGAAGGTGCTGAAGCCCGTCAGCATGAAGAGCGCCAAGACCCAGAAGGCCACCATGGATCCGCTGAAGATCAGCGGGCGATGCGGCCGACTGATGTGCTGTCTGCGCTACGAGGACCAGACCTACGCGGAACTTGCCAAGCGCCTTCCGAAGAAGGGTTCGCGCGTGAACACCGAGGAAGGGCCCGGCACCGTCATGGACGGCAAGATCCTGGTGCAGCTGGTGCTGGTGAGGCTTGACGAGGGTGGCCGCGAGATCGCGGTGCCCGTGGAGGAACTGCAGCCGTGAGCGACGCCAACGACACCACGAAGGATCCGAACGAGGGCGACTGGATCGACACGATGCAGGGGCTGCTGGTGGCCTTCGTGGTCGCGATGATCTTCCGCGGCTTCGTGCTGGAGGGGTTCTTCATTCCCACCGGGTCGATGGCACCGACGCTTCGGGGCCAGCATGTGCGTGTGCGTGGCGAGGCCACCGGCTACGCCTATGACGCCGACGCGGGCCCGCTGTTCGAGGGCGGCGCCGCGGCGACCTCGCGCGCACCGATCACCGATCCGATGGTCACGCGGCAGTACCCCGTCGGCGAGCAGGAGGTGGGCCTGCTGCGCGCGCAGAGCGTGAGCGGTGACCGCGTGCTCACGATCAAGTACCTGCCCTGGGTCTTCGAGCCGCATCGATGGGACGTGCCCGTGTTCCGCAATCCGCCCGATCCCGTGGGCGAGAGCATGAACTACATCAAGCGGCTCGTGGGCATGCCCAACGAGGGACTGGTGCTGGCGGATGGCGACGTGTTCACGGGGCCGCTGGGCGCGCCCGGTGACGCGATGCGGATTCAGCGCAAGCCCGAGATGGTGCAGCGCGCCGTGTGGCAGCCGGTCTGGCGCAGCGACTGGGGTCCGGTCGATCCGCGCCGCATGGAGCAGGCGCTCCGCAAGCCGTGGCCAGGTCCCGCCCTGAAGCCGGCGGCGGCCGAGCGTTCACGCTGGAAGACCGACGACGCGCATGCGTGGTCCTGCACGGGCGACGGCGAGACGCGGCTCGAGTTCGACACGCGCGCCTGGCCGTTGACCGACTGGAACGCCTACAACGCGTGGCGGCGCGTGCCGGAGTTCCCGATCAGCGACGTGCGCATGCGTGGCGCATTCGAGGCCACGAACCCCTCGAAGTTCAGCGCGGCCATGGAACTCGTCACGCGCGGACTTCGCATCGAGGCTGGCGTGCGGCCATCGACCGGCGGACTGGAGGCGTTCGCGCACGTGCAGCCCGTCGATGGCGGCGCGCCGAAGGCGGCGAAGACGCGATCGCTCGGGCCCGCGGGTGGTGCAGGCTCGGTGCTGGCGCTCGACGTCTGGCATGTCGACCAGAAGCTCTGGGTGTTCGTGGGTGGCACGCTGCAGATCGAGCTGCCCTACGAGCTCGACGGGGATGGAACCTCGCCGATGGAGCGGCTGCAGTCGGTCGGCATCGAGCCGGGCCGCTACGCGCAGGATCCGGTGTCGACCAAGCCGAAGGGCCCCGAGTCGCTGGCGTGGAAGCTCGCGGGTTCGCCGCTTGCGGCGCGCGACCTTCGTGTCGATCGAGACCTGTACTACCAGCCCGGCATGCTGCTGCCCGGCAACCAGGTGGTCAGCAATGGTCCGATCGTGGTCGGTCGCGCATTCGCATGCGATCCGGAGCACCCCGCGCAGCTTGGACCCGACGACTTCCTGCTGCTGGGCGACAACAGCCCGGCGAGCCGGGATGGACGCTTCTGGGGTCGGCCCCATCCGATCCTGAAGAACGCGATCGGTTTCGAGAAGCCCTTCGTGGTTCCTCGCGAGCTGCTGGTCGGTGCCGCATGGTGCGTGTATTTCCCGGCCACGTATCCGCTCGGCACGGGTCTCGACATGCGTGATCCTGCCGCACGCGCGCCGGGCATCGTGCCCAACTTCGGATCGCTGCGGTTCATCCGCTGAGATCTGGGTACATTCACGCGATGCTTTCCACCCTTCAGCGCGTGGCCGTCTCGGCCGTGGCCCTCAGCCTCCTTGCTGCCTGCGGCCACACGGCGTCCCGGACCGGTTTCATTCCCAGCAGCGTGCCGCTGATGAAGGCCAAGAGCGACGACGACACCTCGGAGTACAAGGCGCAGGGCTTTGCGCTGTCGCAGTACGGCGCCGTGAAGGTCGAGGCGGTCGAGATCGGCAAGATCGAGGAACTGCGCGGCAACCCCGAGGAGTTCGAGAAGATGCGTGCGCGCTTCCAGGCCAGCCTGCAGTCGGCCCTCGAGAAGGCCGGCGGCAAGGGTGACCGTACGCTCATCGTGCGAGGATCGATCACGGCCTTCAAGCCGAACAAGCCGCTGCTGAACGTGGCGCCGCAGACGCAGATCATGAAGCGCGGCTACGGCTACGCGGCCTGCGAGATCTTCGCGACCGATGGGCCGGGCGGCAAGGTGGTCGCCGCGTGGATGAACACGCAGGACACCCAGCGCTTCGGCGCCGAGAAGCTCAGCGAGTTCGGCACCATCGAGAAGGCCTGCGAGACCTGGGGTCCCGCGTTCCGCAAGTTCCTCGAGAACTGACCGGCGCGCTCAGCGAGGCGGGGTTGTCGGCTTCAGCGCGGCGTCGATCGCGCTGAGGGCGGCCTGCGCCTCGGTCGCGTCGGTGGCGGGATCGCGGATCGGCTCGATCGGGAGCGCGGCCAGCGGGTTGCGGCCCTTGGAGCCATCCCGCCTCTCCGCTTCGCCGAGCGCGCGACCCTGCAGCAGCTCGCGGATGGCATCGCTGGAGCCCTGCGCGCGGAGGAGACGTTCGGCCGGAAAGAGATCGTCGATCGACTCGAGGGCGCCAGGGCTCTCGATCGGCGCGTGCACGCGACCCAGCTCGACGCGTGCGGCCATGATCCATTCGGCGTTGCGACGTCGCAGGTCGCGGTCGAATCGTTCCGAATCGTCATCCAGCGCGCGCAGGCGCTCGGACACCATGGCGCGCTCCGCGGCCAGGGAAGAGCGGAATCCGAATGCATCACGTCGATCGATGCGTGCGATGGAGGCCTCCAGCCTGGCGCGACGCGCCTCGTCCATGTCGGGGCGCCGCGCGATGTCACCGATGGCGGGCACCAGTTCCTTCGCGATCGCCGCGCTGGTGCAGCTGGCCGCCTGCGATGGATCGCTGGCAAGCGCGGCCACCGCGGCCAGGGCAAGGTCGATCAGCGCAAGCGCCCGATCGGTCTCGAGCATGCGCGCGCGAAGCACCGCCAGGCGCGCGGCGCCGCGCAGGCCACCGAAGGTCGGCAGCGGGGGCCACGCGTCGATCCCGCGGACCTTCGAGAAGTCGAGATCCTTGCGCTCGCACGCCGCGGCGATTCGCATGGCCTCGAAGATGGTGGCGTCGCAGCCATGCAGGCACGCCAAGGCACGGTCGCGATCCGCGGTCGGGAGATCCGGCGCGCCGGATCGCAGGGCCTCGATGGCGGCCTGCGTCTCGTCCGGAAGCGCGCCCACCCGCGCCGCCACGCGCGCCCACAGCACGGCTGGTGCCGTCCGTCGCGAGGCCGCAGCCGGGTCGGCCGCGATGGCCTCCAGCGTCTGCATCAGGCTCGCCAGGTCAAGGTTGAAGCGATCGCGCACATCGAGCACGCGCTCGAAACTCGGCAGCAGCAAGCGGAAGGTGTCCGCCGGCGGGTTCAGTCCCGCGGCCAGGGCATCGGCCTTGGCCAGCAGCGCACGCGCCTTCGCCGGATCGATTTCCCGCAGCGCCTGTCCATACAGGTCGTACAGCGGCCGGACGCTTGGCAGTGAATCCAGCAGTTCGCGTGGCCCCGCGAGTCCGCGTCGCTCAAGCTGGTCGGCAGGAACGCCCATGTTCTCGAGAAGGCCGCGCCAGCCGTGCTTGCGCGTGGCAGCCCTTCGAAGCGTGGCCTCCATCGCCTCGAATTCACGGGCGGGTGTGTCGCCGTAGTGAAACGGGTCGGTGGCTCGAACGGGTGCGAGTGCCTCGATCAGGTCCTTCGCGGCCTGCTGTGTCACGACGCCCTCATCGAGCGCCGAGCGGATGGACGACGTGCCGGCGCTCGCGATCGCGTTGCCAACCAGCCCGCCGATCAGGATCTCGTCCTGTCCCGGTTGCACCGCGACACGCGCCAACTGCCCCTGCGTGTCCACGAAATCCTGCATGTCCCCGTCCTGCAGTTGCAGCGATCCCTGCATTCGCAGCAGGGCAGCACCCCGGCGCATCGGGGTGAGGTGAGGAAGCGCCAGCTCGAAACCGGCGCTTCGATCCAGCTGGAAGTCGCATCGTCGCTGGGCGGCGGCCTCGCCAATCAGCGCAAGTGCGGGTTGCAGCTTGGCCATCAGGACACCCAGCTGCTCCCGTTCGGCCTCGGTGATGTTGTCACGGTCCACGCTGTTGAAGGTGTTCCACTCCTCCTCGCTCAGCAGGCCTTCGGCGTGCTCCGGCGTGCGCGGCTTCAGCAGCGGAAACACCTGCCTCCAGGTGTCTGCGGCGTTGCCTCCGGCACCGGCCTGGGGGCGCGCACCCGCGTACGAGCCCGAGATCATGGTCACCGTCACCGCCAGCAGCGCCGTCAGGGCGCTCGGGAAGCGGAAACTCAGCCTGGACGGGGCCTTGCGGCGCATGTTTGCAGGGTATCGGACAGGTGAATTGTTCTCCCACAACCCGTTGCGCGCTGCGTCCATGCGCAACGATCCGTCGAAAGGACGGGAACCATGCCCGCCGTGACCTATGACGGACAGAGCCTCAGCTGGAACGGTCGACGCCTCTGGCTTGTCGGCGCGAATCTGGAGTATTCGCGGATTCCGCGCGAGCGATGGAGCGACGCGATCGCCAGCCTGCGCCAGATGGGCTTCAACACGATCCGCGCGAGCGTTCCGTGGTGCCTGCACGAGGTCCGTCGTGGTCGCTTCGACTTCGCCAACGGACTCGACGTCGCCGCCTTCGCGCGGGAGTGCCGGACCCAGGGCATGCACCTGATCCTGCGCATCGGCCCTGTGGTCGGCGAGCCCTTCGATGGCGGTGGCTTGCCGGCGTGGCTCGCGTCCGAGCCCGGCGTGAAGGCCCGCCGCGTGAACGACAAGTACCTGAAGCGCGTGAGCGAGCTGTACCGCGCGATCGCCGAGCAGATCACGCCCCTGCAGGCCACGGTCGCGCAGGTCGGTGGCGGCTTTGGTGGCGCCTCGACAAGCGATGGCGGCCCGCTCGTCGCGGTGCAGGTGGAGCATGGCTGGCAGTGCGGCAACGAGGCCGCGGGCTCCGCCTACTTCGCGGAACTGCTTCGCTTCGCGCGCGAGTGCGGCTTCACCGTCCCCGTGCTCAGCTGCAACGGACTGTGGATCAGCGCCGAGGGCTGTGTGGAGGTGTGGGAAGGCTGGAACGACCTGTTCGCGCATCTGCGCCAGCTGCAGTCGGTGCAGCCCGAGGCGCCGCGACTGGTCGAGATCCGCGAGGAAGCGGCGCATGCGGCCGGCGTCTCCAGCAAGGATCCATCATCCAGCAGCAGGGGGGACTGGTCCGTCGGCATGGACCTGCTCTCGCGCATGGGCCAGATCCTGGCCGCGGGCGGTCAGCCCATCCTGCCCGGCGTCGAGCGCACCGATCGATCCAACGCCGTGCCTGCATTGCTCGACGCGAGCGGTCGACCCAATCCAGCGCTGCGATCGGTGCGGCGCATGGTCAGCTTCGCGAACCACTTCGGACATGTCTACGCCGACTCGGATGCCTCGCTGCAGACGTCGGTGCAGGCGCCGGATGCGCTTCAGCCCGGCGGCTTCAGCGTCATCACCGTCGAGGGCTCCGCGGGTCGCGTGAACTTCGTGTTCCGCGGTCCCGATGGCGCCAAGGGTGAGCGAATGGACTCGACCACGCTGATCACGCGGGAGGGCGGTCGCCTGCAGGTCGAGCTGGGTGACGCGCCCGTGGGCTGGTACCTGTTCGATGTGAGCCTGCATGGCCGCGCCACGCTCGACTGGTGCAACACCTCGCCCTTCGCGTTGATCGACCGCGGCATTCTGGTGCTGCAGGGGCCTGCGGGCGCGCGTTGCGCGCTCAGCATCGATGGCGGCGAGCTCGCGTTCGATCTTCCCGACGACAAGGCCACGCGCCCGGTGGTGCTGCAGCATCAGGGGATGGTGGTGGTCGGCTGCAACCAGCGCCAGATCGACGCGACCGTCGTGGAGCCGCGCGCACTCGTGGTGGGCGCCGATCGCGTGCATGCGGACGGCTCGGTGGAGCTGGCGGCAGGATTCACGCAGGCCGTGCGCATCACGCGAGACGGCAGGATCGCGACCATCCAGACCATCCACGCGCCGCATCGCGCCAGCGAGAAGCCGCTGTCGGGCTGGCTCATGTCGGATTGCAGCGAATACACGCAGGGTGACAGCGATCGCTTCGCCACGCTGCACGCGCCCGCCAGCCTGTCGGCCTGCGGCGCCTACGAGGGCTGGGGCTGGTACCGGCTGCAGTGGAAGAATGGCAAGGGCGATGTGTTGTTGCCGGGCGCGGCAGGTCTCATGCACGGGTGGCTCGACGGAAAGCCGATGGGCACGCTGAGCGAGCGCACCATGCCGCTGAAGATCTCCGCGGGCCAGCACACGCTGACCGCGCTGGTGCGGCAGGGGGGACGCACCGCCGCCGCGGCGAGCGCCGGCGAGGCGACCGGACTCTCGCACGCGATGCATGTGGTGAATCCCTTGTCGATGAAGGCGAGCGTGGTGGAGGCACCCGCGCTTGATCCCTTCCAGGCATCGGACTTCATTCAGGGGCATGCCGCAGGACGCGCGCTCAGTGTGCATGCGGTGCGACTGGCGTTCCAGCAGCGTCGGAAGGAGCCGATCGTGCTCGATGCGCCCAGCGAGCCCGTTCATGCGCTCGTGGTGTTGAATGGAAAGCCGCACGTGGTGATCGACTGGCGCGGCGCGATCGGCGACGCGCTGGTGCTCGAGATGGCGGTGAAGGCCACCAAGCAGGCGCCTGCCCGCCATGGCCTGCAGGCTGGATCGAACGAGCTGCTGCTGATCCCGTTCAACGCCGAGCGTGCGCAGGTGGAGCGTCTCGCGAAGTCGGTCCGCATGTTCAACAGCGTGCAGGTGCTTGATGGCGACGAGGCACGCTGGGCGTTCGCCAAGTGGCAGCCTCCCATGCGCGGGCCGCACAACTGGACGCCCGCGAAGGCGACCAAGGGATCGGATCCGCGCTGGTTCATGGCGTGCTTCGAGGGGCCGAAGGGTTCGGGTCAGGCGGGTGCGCGCGCGGTGGGCGCCAAGGGCGCTGCCGCGAAGGGCACGACGTCCCCCGAGACGGACGCGCCGGTCGAGCTCATCTGCACCGGTCTGGGCCGCGGGCATGTCTTCGTGAACGGCGAACTTGTCGGCGGCTACGACCTTCCGGCGGGCCGCGACACGGTCACGCTGCCGGCGGAGCGGCTTGGCGAGTCGAACACGCTGGTGATCTTCGATGCGGAGGGGTGCGCGCCGAGCGCGGTGCGCTTGCGGCGGTGATGTTCAAGCGGCCCTGAGTGGGCGAAGATCATCCTCAGGCACTGGGGGCAGGCCCCACGCGGCGAGCACCTGATTGATGCGTGCCGCGGTCGCGAGTAATGGAGCGCTGATGTCGATGCCAATCGGTCGGCCATCCGGACCGATGTCGACGATCAGCCCGTCCCCCGCATCCTCGCATCGAACGGACCGGCGGGAAGGTAGAGGTAGGCGGCGATCAACTTGCCTCGGTAGAAGCAGGGCTGAAGCTGGATGGACTCTGGACTGGAGGGACGGATCATCCGAACAACGATAGTTATCGAGCGGCCACTGGCGAGAACTTGCAATTCCTGTCTCAATTGCGACCTTGGCCCGCCGTATGCTCTGCAGCGTGCCTCGGAGAAACATGAAGTTTCGATTCATCGATCTTTTTGCCGGGATCGGTGGCTTCCATCACGCGCTGCACCAGCTTGGTGGCGAGTGCGTGATGGCATGTGAGATGGATCCCGAGTGCCGACTTGTCTACCAGACCGCCTTCCCAAAGCTCCGGCGAGATCGGTTCATCGAGAACATTCGTTCTCTGACGCGGCACGAGATCGATGATGAGAACTCAACCCTGAGTGAGCGGGAGATAGATCGCCTTGTACCTGATCACGACGTGCTCTGCGGCGGTTTCCCTTGTCAGCCGTTCTCGAAGTCTGGTGCGCAGAAGGGGGTCCGAGATCGGACCCGAGGAACCCTTTTCTTTGACATCGTCGAGATTCTTCGCGCGAAGCAGCCCAAGTTCGTGATCCTCGAGAATGTCCGGAACATCGCGGGTCCACGACATACGGATACCTGGAGAACCATCATCGAATCGCTCCGTGATCTCGGGTATCGCGTCGCGGCCGAACCAGTCGTGCTCTCGCCGCACCTGATCCCGCCAGATCTTGGTGGTGCTCCGCAGGTTCGCGACCGAGTGTTCATCCTTGGCGAACTCGTTGGGAAGGGGCAAGTGCGCGGCCTCGAATCGCCGCCATTGCTGCGACGCGACCAGTTCTCGTCGTGGGACCCGGATCGCTGGAGCATCAGCGACATTCTCGATCCAGATGCAAGCATCGAGAATGTGGAGCAGTACCGCGTGCGTACCGAGGAGCGAACATGGCTCGAGGCGTGGGATGCCTTTGTGCGTCAGATGCCCTCGGAGACGCTGCCTGGGTTTCCGATCTGGGTTTCAGCGTTCCGAACGAAGCCGGCGCTGAAGGCGGACATGCCGGATTGGGAGCGGGACTTTGTGGTCAAGAATTCCCGCTTCTACGGTGAACTCAAGGATCCAATCGACAAGTGGCTCCGGCAGAAGTGGGGACCCGACAAGATCAGTGTCGAGGAATTCCCGTTCTCGCGGCAGATGTTTGAATGGCAGGCGCGCAAAAAGCACTCTGGCAGGAAGGGCCGCACGATTCAGGATCTTGTGGTGCAGATGCGTCCCAGCGGAGTTCGAGTGAAGCCCCCGACTTATCTGCCCGCTCTTGTAGCTATCAACCAGACTTCGATCATCGGACCCAAGGTCGCGGATCTGAAGGACTATCGAAAGTTGACGCCAGTGGAGGCTGCACGGCTTCAGGGAATTCCCGGGGACGTATTTGCACGCGCCGGTGTCGCGGATCGCGCCGCGTACAAGCAACTCGGCAATGCGGTGAATGTTGGAGTAGTCGCGCTGGCCGCCCAAACCCTCATGAGTTCGGCGAGAGCATGCGATGTCGAGGATCATCCATCGATGATCGGCTCTCTCTTTGCCGGCGCACGCTGAATACCTCATTCAGCACGGGTATTGCCCGCCCTTCAGCGGGCCTCGGTAGGACCGCCAACGCGGGAGCGAAAAGCCATACTTCGGTTTTCTCGCCGCTCCGTTGGAGTTTCGCTGGCCCTGCTGCATACCGGCGCACATCCAACCAGCGCGGATCGCATCCTGGAGTTCTGTGCCGGACCGGAACTCAACCCAGATGATCGCCTGCAGTTTGAATGCGGACTTTCTTCGGCGACTGCGTCTTCCGATCGCCTTTCCCTCGACCACATACGCGCTCGGTTTCCCCTTGAGGGCATCGTGCCACTGCTTGAACATTCCACTCAGGTCATATTCGGCGTCACCAACTGCAATCAGCCATCCAAGATGGTGATGTTGTTTGAGGCATTCATCGACAGCGTCCTCGTCATTGAGGTACGCCCAAGTCTTCGTCCCCTGTGGATGGGACTTGAAGTCCCAGACGCCATCGAGGAAGCAATCGAATTTGACCGATCCGAATGCACTGCCAGGCATCGCGCCAAGTGCGGACAGAATCTCTTTGGCCTTGTACTCAAACCACCAACCGATCCACTCCATCTGTCTCCAGTTGTAGTCGGCGAGTTTCAACTCCTGAACGCACTGCATTCCATCCCAGTGCCTGGGTAGTGCGTCAAACAGGAGCTTTGCAATCTCCGCGCCTGAGTATTTCGCTGTTGTCATGGTCCCCGGTCGTCCTCTCACTCCGCGCTCATCGGATGCCAGACCGTCTTGTACTCGACCGCGCCGCGGAAGGCCGCGGGCCCTTCCCAGGCGTTCTCGCACTCGAAGTCGGCGTCCGCCGCCACCACGCGCACGCGCTTGAGGTTGTCCGCGCCGGCC
>Ga0164293_10004611_pt1 | contig 11785 bp, 11 predicted proteins | sample GEODES118metaG_FD_111487 | JGI IMG/M metagenome (GOLD analysis project Ga0164293, IMG submission 111487) | Eutrophic lake water microbial communities from Lake Mendota, Wisconsin, USA - GEODES118 metaG | ecosystem: Environmental > Aquatic > Freshwater > Lake | place: USA: Lake Mendota...
AATATTCGAGCGTGAAGAAGATCATCTTTTTTCAAAGGTCCAAGTACATTACACAGAAGCTCTATTGGGAGCCAAGCTGGAAGTCCCCACTTTGGACGGAAAAGCTGAACTTGTGATTCCTAGCTGCACCCAGCCAGGTGTGGTTTTGAGCCTGAAGGGGCAAGGTCTTCCCAGTCTTCGTGGGGGTCGACGTGGCGACATTCATTTTGAGTGCGTGATCGAATTTCCAAAAAAATTATCGGACAAAGAAATAGCTCTATTAACGCAACTGTCTGAAATCAGTAAAGATTCTAAAAAGTCTGAAAAATCAGGCTTTTGGAGCAAGAAAAAATCTTAAGGATTCCCTGAATTTGTGCCTTGACGAAGTCCAATATAGACCCACATTTAGGGTGTTCAAATTTATTTTATCAACAAGGGGTTTTTTAAATGTCTAAAATTATCGGTATCGACTTAGGAACAACAAATTCATGCGTGGCCATCATGGAAGGCGGCGAAGCTAAAGTTCTTGTGAACGAAGAAGGCTCAAGAACGACCCCTTCAGTTGTTGCTTTCACAAAAGACGGCGAGCGCCTGGCAGGTCAAATCGCAAAACGCCAAGCCGTTACAAATCCAGAAAACACAATCTTTTCTGCAAAGCGATTTATCGGTCGCAGCTTCAGTGAAGTCCAAGAAGAAATTAAACTTGTCCCTTACACGGTTGTCGCAAAAGGAAACGATTGCGGTTTTAAAACCCGTGATAAAGTGGCAAGTCCCGAGGAAATCGGTGCCGCTGTTTTGGCAAAACTCAAAAAAGTGGCAGAAGATTATTTGGGTGAGCCTGTGACAAAAGCAGTGATCACGGTGCCTGCTTATTTTAATGATGCTCAAAGACAAGCCACAAAGGATGCGGGTCGAATTGCAGGCCTTGAAGTCATGCGGATCATCAACGAGCCCACAGCGGCTGCTTTGGCTTACGGCTTAGACAAGAAAAAAGATGAAAAAATTGTGATCTACGATTTCGGTGGTGGAACATTTGACGTTTCTATTTTGGAAGTTGGTGACGGTGTTGTGGAAGTGAAATCCACAAACGGTGATACACACTTAGGTGGCGATAACTTTGATACTCGAATTCTCGAGTGGCTGATTGCTGAATTTAAAAAAGATCAGGGCTTCGATTTGAAAAGTGACAAGATGGCTTTGCAGCGTTTAAAAGAGGCGGCTGAAAAAGCAAAAATTGAGCTCTCAACGGCTCAAGAAACTGAAATCAATCTTCCCTTTATTACCGCTGATCAAACCGGTCCTAAACATTTACAATTAAAACTAACTCGGGCGAAGTTTGAGCAAATGGTGGATGACCTTGTGAAACGTTCCATCGAGCCTTGTAAAAAAGCCTTAGCAGATTCTGGCTTTACAACAGCACAAATTGACGAAGTGGTTTTAGTGGGTGGATCGACTCGAATTCCTGCCATCCAAAAAGCAGTGAAAGACTTCTTCGGTAAAGAGCCCAACCGCACAGTGAATCCAGATGAAGTGGTGGCCGTAGGCGCTGCCGTTCAAGGTGGAGTTCTTGCTGGTGATGTGAAGGACGTGCTTTTGTTAGATGTGACTCCGTTGTCTTTGGGTATTGAAACCATGGGTGGCGTGATGACAGTATTAATCGAAAGAAACACAGCGATTCCAACAAAAAAATCCCAGGTGTTTTCTACAGCTGCCGACAATCAACCCGGCGTGGACATTCATGTCATGCAGGGTGAGCGCAAGATGGCCACAGACAATAAAACATTGGGTCGTTTCGAATTAACAGGTCTACCACCAGCAGCTCGTGGAACTCCACAAATCGAAGTGTCTTTTGATATCGATGCCAATGGTATTTTAAATGTGGCAGCCTTGGATAAAAACACAGGAAAATCTCAAAATATTAAGATCACAGCGCAAAGCGGTTTGTCTGAAGAGGAAATCAAAAAAGCTGTGAACGATGCCGAGCGCATGGCCGATGAAGATAAAAATCGTTCAGAAGGGGCCCAGGCTCGAAACAATTTGGACAATTTGATTTATCAAACCGAGAAGCTTGTGAAAGATGAAGCAGCGAAAGTCAGTGATGCTGATAAGAAAACAGTGGAAGAGGCCGTTGCAGCTGCTAAAAAAGTGGTTGAAGACAAAACAGCTGGGGCCACTGAGCTAAAGGCAGCTTTTGAAACATTGCAAGCGGCGACTCACAAGGTAACGACTGAACTTTATAAGCAGCAAACAGCGGGAGCTGCTGATCAAGGTAAGGCTGGTGCTGGTGGTCAGTCAGGGCCTGATGCAACTGCTGGTCAAAACCCAAAAGGTGATGATGTGATTGATGCTGACTTTAAAGACGTTAACTAATTCACTCTTTAAAAGTTAAGAATTTGTGAAAAGGGCTTTGCTAAAAAGCCCTTTTTGCATTTAGGCTTTTGTCATGAAAACAGATGATCAAATGGATTCTTATTGGAAGTCACTTGCTGCTTCCATCAGCTGGATGAAACCGCCGAACCATGTCAAAACCGTTTCATTTAAAAAGCCTGTGGTCATTGAATGGTTTAAAGACGGAATTCTAAATGTTTCTGTGAATTGCCTCGACCGACATTTAGAAAAAAATGCGGATCAAGCGGCTTACATCTTTGAGCCTGATGAGCCAGGCGAGCCTGCGCAAAAAATAACTTACCAAGAGCTTCATAAACGAGTGAATGTTTGTGCCAATGTTTTAAAAGATCTGGATGTTAAAAAAGGGGATCGGGTCACAATTTATATGCCGATGACGATCGATGCGACAGTGGCCATGCTGGCCTGTGCACGAATTGGGGCGATTCATTCCGTGATTTTTGGTGGCTTTGCTGCGGATTCCATTGTCAATCGAATCGAAGATTGTGAATCAGACTTTGTGATCACGGCCGATGAAACAAGGCGTGGGGGAAGAAAGCATCCTTTGAAAACCAATGTGGATTTAGCATTGGAAAAAACTAAATTAGTTCGAGCTGTTCTGGTTTTCACAAACACAGGATCCAATGTGGCCATGAAAAAGGGTCGAGATTACAAATTTGATGATCTTTGTGTTGGGGCCTCCGACTGGTGTGAGCCCGCAAAAATGAATGCAGAGGATCCCCTATTTTTACTGTACACCTCCGGTTCCACGGGAAAACCAAAAGGCGTGGTTCACACCACCGGTGGTTATTTGACTTGGGCCCATGCCACTTTCAGCCAAGTTTTTCAATATAAACACAATCAGATTTACTGGTGCACAGCAGATGTGGGTTGGATCACAGGGCATAGCTACATTGTGTACGGCCCACTCAGTCATGGGGCCACCAGTGTGATTTTTGAGGGAATTCCCAGCTATCCCACAGCGTCCCGATTTTGGCAGGTGATCGACCGTCATCAAGTGAATATCTTTTATACCGCGCCGACAGCGTTAAGGGCTTTGATGCGCGAAGGGGATCAATGGGTCAAGTCCTGCAGTCGAAAATCTTTGCAGCTGTTAGGCTCAGTCGGTGAGCCCATCAACCCCGAGGCTTGGCGTTGGTACCATGAAGTGGTGGGAGATTCACGGTGTGATATTGTGGACACCTGGTGGCAAACAGAAACTGGCGGAATTTTAATTTCTCCGATTCCAGGAGAGACAAAATTAAAACCGGGCTCTGCGACAAAACCTTTAGTTGGAATTCAGCCAGAAATTTTAACAACCCAAGGTGAAATTATTCAGGGAGCAGGCGAAGGTCTTTTGGTTTTATCAAGTTCTTGGCCAGGCCAAATGCGAACAGTTTTTAAAGATCACTCCAGGTTTGAGCAAACCTATTTCTCTCAGTTTCCCGGGAATTATTTCACAGGCGACGGAGCCAAGCGCGATGCGGACGGCGATTTTTGGATCACCGGTCGGGTGGATGATGTCTTGAATGTTTCTGGCCACAGGTTAGGGACCGCAGAGCTTGAAAGTGTTTTTGTGGCCCATGCCGATGTGGCGGAAGCAGCTGTGGTCGGATATCCCCATGATATAAAAGGTCAGGGGATCTACTGTTATATCACTTTGAAAAAGTCGTGCACACCAAGTGATGAACTCAAAAAACAATTGACTCTTTGGGTCAGAGAAAAGCTGGGGCCGTTAGCCACTCCTGACTTAATTCAGTGGGCACCAGGTCTTCCTAAAACTCGCTCCGGTAAAATCATGCGTCGAATTTTAAGAAAGATTGCTGAAAATGAAACAACAAGCTTGGGTGATACCAGCACATTGGCTGACCCCAGTGTGGTGCAGGATTTAGTTGATCAAAGGCTCAATCGAGGTTAATTAAAATCATGAAGAAAAAATCAGCACTCATAATCGGTCTAATTTTATTTGCAGGGATTTCTCGACTGATCCCTCACCCGTGGAACTTTACAGCTTTAGGGGCAATGGCTTTATTTTCTGGATCTATGTTGAACAAAAAAGTGGAAGCCTTAATAGCACCTCTGTTGACTCTTTTGTGGACGGACCTGATTTTAGGTTTTCATGAAACCATGATTTACGTGTATGTTTCAGTTTTTTTGATCACACTTTTGGGAATGTGGGCCCAGACTTCAAAATTTAAAGTTTTAACTTCGGGGCTTTTAGGTTCACTTCTGTTTTTCATGACCACAAATTTTGGCGTTTGGTTTTCGCAAAACCTTTACCCAAAAACTTTGGCAGGGCTTATGGAATGCTACATGATGGCTTTGCCATTTTTTGAAAATCAAATATTAGGAGATTTTTTCTATCTTGCAGTTCTTTATGGACTTTATGCCGTTTTAGCTCGAGCGAATTTTTTGGTTCATCGCACGAACCTTTGATTCATTTTTCTTCAGCAACTGCTCTAGCTTTCTTTCAATTTTTTCATCACTGACACTTAGGATTCGTGCGGCCATCAAAGCCGCATTTTCGGCATTATCAACTGACATACAAGCCACGGGGATTCCTTTGGGCATTTGAGCAATGGACAAAAGGGCATCCAGGCCCTTGAGCTTTCCAACCTGAATGGGAACACCAATAACAGGTAATGTGGTCAGGCTTGCCACCATGCCAGGCAGATGAGCAGCACCACCAGCGCCTGCGATAATGACTGAATAGCCCCGAATTTTTGCGGTCTTTGCAAATTCAAACATTTTCTTTGGAGTTCGATGAGCGGAAACCACTTCAGTGACAAAATTGATTTTAAAAAGTTTTAAAATTTTCTCTGCGGTTTTAAGAACTTTGTAATCTGTTAGGCTTCCCATAATAATTGCGACTTTTGGCTTTTTCATTTTACCCCTTCGGTGTAAAATCAAATTTTTGTCCTGATATGAAGCATTGTCAAAGTTTTGATCTGTTGAAAAAAATGAGATTTTGACAAGATCACCAAAAGGATCAAGAGCTTAACTGTTCTCGAGGGACCTAACTGAATAGAGGATGCTCGATAAAGTCAGTTTTGAGGGTCACCATCTTCATTGAGAGGGGGGCTGATTGGCCCCTGATTTGTATCTTTCTAATACTTGGGGGAATTATGCTAAAAAATAGAACCAATTTGATACGTTCCATTTCAGCAATTTCCTCTTCTTTGTTTTTAATCACCTCGTTTCAAAATTGTGGACAGGCCGGCCAAATCACACAAGGCGAACTGGAATCAGTTGCAGGCGAAGTGACACCTGTCGAGCCCCCAGCTCTAGGGACTGACCGATATCAAGACTATATGAAAGTTGTGAATGTCAATGCAGCTAGAAATAAAATTGATGTTCTTATCGTCGTTGATAACTCGGGTTCTATGAAGTTTGAGCAAAGCAATATGGCTGATCGATTCGATACACTGATTGATCAATTAGCAGGCCTCGACTGGAGAATTGCAATTACGACCACAGAGGTTAACACCGCTAATAATACGAGCCGAACTCGAGCGGACGGACAAATACTTCAAATTTCAAATAATAAATATTTTATATCGAGTGTTGACGACATGAATTTAGCTCGACAACAATTTGCCAATACGATTCAGAGACCTGAGGTGGGATCTTCTGCTGAACAAGGCATTTTTGCCACATACCGTGCCTTAGAGCGGGCAAAGGAAGTGGGATCACTGAATTCTGAATTTATCAGAGCTGATGCAGCCCTATCAGTGGTCGTGGTATCTGATGCGAATGAAACTCCTTATGAAGGAAATTTTACAGACCGAAATTATCCAGCTCAATTTTTAACTTACATGTCGTCTGCTTACGCTGATAAATCGTTTTCATTTCACTCGATCATCGTCAAACGTGATGATCTGGCTTGTTTGAACTTAGCGGGATCAGGAAACGAAAGCTACGGATTGTTTTATCAGGACCTTTCAACTCGTACCGGAGGTATCATTGGCAGTGTTTGCGATGTGGATTACGGTTCCCAGTTGCAACTGATAGGTCAGGCCACCGCAAACTTAGTTAAGAATATCAGTTTAGATTGTGCGCCTGTGGATTCTGACAAAAACGGGTTAAAGGACATTGTGATTGCGAATGTCACAAATCCAGCAGCCTTGATACCAGCTTACACTTTGAGCGGAAATCAACTTCAGTTTACAGTGGCTTTGGATCCTGCACAGTATCGTGTCGATTACAAATGTGCAGTCACGTTAAGCGCTCAGCTTTAATTTAAAGTTTCCATTTTTTAAGATGCAAGAAAGCCCTTTTTAAAAGAGCTTTCTTGCTATTTCCCACCCAGTTAATATGCCCTAGCTTTCGCCCAGGCCGATTGGACTTATTGTACCAATACAAACTGCCATCTAAAATTTCTGGAAATAGGACGGGGTTTAAGCTTTTCCCAATCAGATTGAGCATTATAAAGGCCGGTGCTTTTAATTCAATTTGCGGCAATTTGTCTTGAAAGCGACACAGCCAATGCATGGTGAACTGGTCCACATGACAAGAATCCAAAGTGTGGTGTCCAGTGTTATGAACACGCGGAGCCACTTCATTGATCAGATACTTTCCGTCCATGTGAAAAAACTCAATTCCCATCACGCCCACATAGTCAATTTGGTTAAGCCAACGGCTGATTTTTTTTGCAAGTTCTGGTGGAGTTTTGAGTGGTCCTACAACATAAAAACATTTTTTATCTTTTTGAACTGTTAGCACCATTGGAAAAAATTGGATATGACCTGAGCGACTTCGAGCCACTTGCAAGGCACGTTCTTCTTGGAATGGGATCAACTTTTCAAAAATAAAATCTGTGAGGGGAGTTGGATTTTCTTTTAGAAATTTTTTTGCCTGGTTGAGATTTTTTAAAAGAGTCGTTCCGTAACCGTCGTACCCACCTTGGCGTTTTTTTGCGACCAGTGATTTTTGTCTTTTAATCAACTGAAAAAGTTCAGCTTGATTTTCGATCATCCAATAGGGACTTGTGGGCAATTGATTATCTATTAAACTTTTCTTCTGTAAGTGCCTGTCTTGCAGCAGGGCTAAACAATTTAATGAAGGAAAACAAAGCTGAGAGAATTTCTTTAACTTTTGCCTTATTTGATCGGCATCAAAAAGTTCACTTTCAAATGCGATGGCATCTGCTGTTTTCGCAAAATCATAAAGCTGAGAATTGGATAAAGGTTGATCTAGACAATTATTTAAAAGACCTAACTTACGACCTTGAGTTTCAAGCATCCAAGCCAGTTGGCCCTGACCCAGAATCAATGTTTTTTTATAATTCTCCATGTGACTTCTGTTTTAAGAATCTTTTCTTAATCGGTCAATCCAATCCTGAAACTTTGTCAGGGCTTCTGGTGAAATTTGACCAAATGTAAATCGACGGGGGCTGGATTGATCACCCACGGGTTTGCAGCGAAAAGCTAAAAATTCATTCTTCTTAGGTGAGCTGACAAAAATTTCTGATTCTTCATTCTGAAAAAAATCCACCGGGATGACATCTTCCAGCAAGACACCCGTCACGGAAATGTTTTGCGTATAAGACAAAAATGTTTTTTCTTTATTAGAAAGAATCACCTTGATTCTTAAGTCGTATCGAGGACTCACTCGTCCTTCAAAGGGCTTATCAGAATTTTTTGCCACTTTTGGTGCTTGAATTTTTTGAGTGACTTCTTCGGAAACAAATTCGGATTCTTGCATCTCAGTTTTTGCTGGTGGTACTGGTTGGACCAAAGGCTTGAGGGTCGCATTTATTGCAGGCGGTGGGACTTGTTGAGCCTGACTTGAAGGTAACGATGGCAATTGATATTTTTTCTTTTCTAATATTTTTTTTGTCAGGACCTGATCTAAAGAAATCCAGTCTTCAAGCCCCAGAGTCCAGTAGTACAAAGGTGTTAAATTTCTGTTAGAGAAAGTGTCCACCAGCTCTGAGAGACTGGGATGTTCACTGATTTGCCCTGTGAGAGAATCAAAAATTACATACACAAAAGTTTCCCCAATCTATCTCTCACATTATAGCGGTTATAAATTTTGAAAATCAAATAGATCCAAGTCCTTAAATTCTGACCTACGTCTGGAAATTACGTTAATCCTTTGTGCCAAGGCGTCAGGGCTTGTTCTAATAAGAAGCAATACGAACAGTGACACCAAAGGTGCAAGCGCATGAATTTAAATATCATTTTGTTTTTTCTGGGTATGTCTCTGATTTTATTTCACCCAACGGCTCAGTCTCAAGTCACTCCACTGGATGGCAGGCTAAAGCTGAATCAACAGGACGAAGTTTCTTCGGTGTTTGAAAGCATCGTAGCTGTTCAAAGAAAGGCAAAGGTCAAAACTGGTCATTTTTTATTTAATCCGATGTTCTCTTTTGATTTTTCGGATGCGCCTTATACTCAGTACAGTTTGCAGCTGAATATAGGTTACGCCTTCAGTGAATCATTGGAGGTGTATTTGGCCTATTCACCTGTGTTTATTGCCACCGAGAGAAATCTATCAAAGCAGATAAGAAAAGTATCATCTGAAGCTTACACCATCTTTGCTGAAAAGCCGCAGTCCTTTCTAGGAGTCGAAGTGGATTGGATTCCCATCTATGGAAAAGACTCTTGGGGCCCGTATCATATTGTGAGAAGTGATACATTTCTGAATTTTTCCTATGGTCAGATCACCTATGAAAAAAGCCAAGGAAATAAAATTAAATTTATGCTTGGAAAAACATTTTTCTTCAGTGAACACCTCAATTTCCGCGTGCAAGCAGGGCCCAGTCTAATCGAAACATTTTCATCAACAAAAATTGATCCAGTGACTAAAAAAGAAAGCATCACCGTCGGTCTGATTGAATCAGGATTTGTTTTTTATTATTAATTAATTTCGAGAAGACATCTCGAGGAGGAATGAAATGTTAGACATTCAGAAGTTTTTCGTTGAGGGAGGTTTTACCTCTTATTTGATCGCCTTTGCAGGTGTGTCTTTAGTTTTTATCGGTCTCGAGCGACTTTACTATTTGTACTTTCGAGTTCGACCTGGAAGTTTGCAAATTTTAAATCAGCTTCAAATGCTCATACAAGGTCGCAAATACATGGAAGCCATTCAGATTTGCAATGATGTTAAAAACGTCCCCCAAATCCAAGTGATAAAGGCGGGATTATTGGCTGTGGATAGTGGTCGAGAGGCGATGAAATCAGCTCTTGGTAGTGCTGTCGTTGATGTGGTGAAGGAGTGCGAGAAAAGAATCGCATTTATCAGTTTGATTGCCAGTGTGGCCACACTTCTAGGACTGCTTGGTACGATCTCTGGACTGATTAAAACATTCAGCGCACTTGCAACAGCAGATCCAGCAAAAAAATCTGAACTTTTGGGTCTTGGTATTTCAGAGGCCATGATTGCAACAGCTGCAGGCCTTGTTGTGGGTATTGCGGCCATGGTGGTTTACACAATGTGTTCTTCAAAAACAGATGATCATATCAGCCAGGCAAAAAAAGCGGGTTATGATTTGATTGCAACGATTGAACGTTCAGAGCGCGAAGCTTAAAGGAAAAAGGGAACCATGTTTGATCTAGAAACTGAACGAAAGCACACGCCAGAGCCAGATCTTGTTCCCATCCTAGATGGTTTAACGGCTGTGATTTTCTTTCTACTATTAAGTATTAGTTTTGTGGGTCTTACAAAAGTCACAATGCCACCCTCTGTCGCATCAGTTGCGAGTCCTAGCCAAGAGACGCCACTGTCAGCCAGATTAAAGGCGACGCTTGTGGATTCCAACATTCAATTGAAACTCGAGTGGATTGGCAAAAAGCCCGGGTCGCTTCGGGAAATTGTGATCCGGCAAGAGCCTCATATCAAAAATCAAGCTTTGATCGTCACCGTAAAAAAAATGACTTCAGATTTTAAAGCCAAGTACCCAGATGAAAACACTTTGCAATTAGCATTGAGTGAGACCCTGAGCTATCAGGAAATGATTTCGATGATGGATGGGGCTTTGGGGCAGTTAAAAGATATTGCCTTGAGCTCTTATGATGAGGCCAATGCCATGGATCAAGGATCAGAGGAATAAATGTATCAATTTGAAGGCGTTAAAAAAAGAAAATCAGTCCTCCAACTTCAATTGGCGCCTATGATTGATATTTTTGTTTTGATCATCGTGTTTTTGCTAAAAGGAACTGTGCTCGAGGAATCAGCGATCACTTTGCCAGAGGGCGTATCGCTTGCGAAAAGTATCAGTCGTGAAGTCAGTCAAGTGGCTCCGCAAGTGGTGATTTCTAAGGATACAGTTTCGTTTAAAATGGTGAATCAAGAAAGACCCATTGCTGAATTTAATGCAGATGATTTTAATCCTAAGGACAAAATATTTCAAGAGTTCAAAGATTATTTGCTGCAGAATCGTGAAGTGGAAGGGGCTGATCACATCAATGTCATCAGCGATTCTTCCATATCTTATAAGGCTGTCTACAACGTGGTTAAAGTTTTAAGAATTGCAGGCTTTCAATCTATGCTTTTTGTGGCCGAAGGCGAGGGGAACTGATGAAATTTATTTTTCTATCCTTGTTGTTTTTTGCATCCTCATCGTTTGCAAATCTCGAGAGTCAGTTGGCAGTCTTAGAAAAAGCAAAAGATGATCTGGGAATCAGAGTTTTACTTCGTGAGAATTTTAAAGCGAATATGTCCATTCAAAGCTGGAGAAAAATTCGTGCTCTTTTGGGTCGAAGACCCAATGTGGGTTTTGATTTGGTGCTGGCTTGGGATCGGCATTCTGCTTTGAAAAAGATGGACACTCGAACTTTGAAAACGATTCAGACCTTAGAAAAAGCAGATCAGCAAATGTTGGATCAAAAATTTGAAGAAGCTTTTAAATCCTATCAAACTGTTGCAAAATATTTTAGAGCTCAAAGTAAATCAGGAATTAAAAAATCCAATGTTCAGTTTTACTATTCTGTTCTTCATTCGATGTCGAGAGCCCTTTACGGAGCTGGTCGGTTGAATGATGCTCTTGAAGTTTATACTTGGATTCCATCCAGTTATTATCAAACACAGCAAGTGTTGTTCGAAAAAATGTGGGCTGGATTCAAAGCGAAACGGTATGACGTGGCTTTAGGTGCCATCGCCAGCCAGAGATCTGCTTTTTTTAGTGAGTTTTTAGAGCCAGAAGCTTACCTGGTGCAAATCTATATCTTAAAAAGACTGTGCAGAACTGAGCAGGCTCAGAAAGCATTGGATTCAATTAAAAAATTCTATAAAGCTTTGCAAAGTGGAAGTTTGACCTACCAAGAATGGGCAAGACGGGATTTGTACTGGAGCTCTTTACAACTTTTGACCGAAAGAAAAGTAAAAGATGAGCGTTTGGATATCGTCAGTGAAGAGATGCGGCTGCAAGAAATTAAGAAAATTGAAGAACGTCTAAAAAAACAGTTTGCATTTAATAAGC
>Ga0164293_10004612_pt1 | contig 11784 bp, 11 predicted proteins | sample GEODES118metaG_FD_111487 | JGI IMG/M metagenome (GOLD analysis project Ga0164293, IMG submission 111487) | Eutrophic lake water microbial communities from Lake Mendota, Wisconsin, USA - GEODES118 metaG | ecosystem: Environmental > Aquatic > Freshwater > Lake | place: USA: Lake Mendota...
AAAAATACCGACTTTGCTTTTCACTCTTTTATACTACACAAGCATCTGCATTATACAAAAGTTCAATTCTTGAATAGTCATTATTCTTTTGCAGAGTAATGACTTCAAGAAAAATGATAAAAATCAAAAATTCAAATTTGACCTGGCAAACCAGGGCCCTTTCCGCCGAGAATTCTTAGGTTTTTACATAACAGCAGAAAACGGGAACATTCTTAAATCCTCGCAGATATTAGGCCTTCATTAAGCAGGATTATAAACCATGATGATGATGATGAAGCTCGAGGAAGAGTTGAACCAGAAACTATTTACAAGGTCTCAAAAGGGTGTCCAATTAACTGCAAATGGTCAGGTTATATTTGATTCTTTGTAAAATACGTTTTTGTTTTGCCAGCAGTGCTGCAAATCGAGACCCAATTTTCGACTTCTTTAGAGGTCACTCGCCCAACTGGTTTCCATTCACGATTATGAAGTTATCGCGGGCCTCGTGAATGCTGGCCATGCCAGCGGGTTGCTTCCAAGTTCTCTGGCTGAAAAGCATGGCCTTTTGCCTCAGTCAGTTAAGCTTATGACTGTTCAGCTGGCTTTGATCTGGCACAAAGATCGCAGCAAGGTTTCTGCCTTCCGTGAATTAAGTCAGGTGATTCTGAATTCGTTTAACAAATGAAAAAGACGTGCTATAAAAAATTCTTCAAAGGAGATCTTATGTTACAATTTTTAGTTACCTCTTTCCTTGTTCTTGCCACAACCCAAGCATTTGCAGTTCAAACAGTTTCGAATTTAGACCTAAATCGCTACCTAGGTAAATGGTACGAGGTGGCCAGCATTCCTGCATTTTTTCAGAAAAAGTGTGTGTCTGATACGACGGCTGAATATAAAGCACTCGATTTCGGCAAAATTGACGTTATTAATTCTTGCACTCAAAAAAATGGCAAGGTTCAAGTCGCAAACGGAATCGCTGTTGTTAAAAATAAAGAAACAAACGCTGAGCTTGGTGTTTCCTTTGTTCCATTGCTGAACCATTTCGGTTTTTTTCAAGGGCAGTACAAAGTCTTAAAGCTTGGTGATAATTACGAATATTCTTTGGTTGGCACAGACAATCTAAAATACGGTTGGATTTTGTCTCGAACTCCAAGCCTAAGTTTAGACACTTTAGCTGAGATCGAAGAAGAAATTCGCAGACAGGGTTATGACTCTTGCTTGTTTATGACGAGCCTTCAAACTCGCGGGGATTTTAAAGAGCGAAAAACGCTTTGTTCAGTTGTTAAGCAATGAAAGAGTCCTTAACGGGTGAGGCAGTTAAAAACCACATCCTGTAAAGCCGTGTCCCACTCCTGAGGACCTGCAACTTTCACCGTTGTGTTAGTCATAGCCACGATTGCGATTTCTTTTTTTCGAGAGATCGCAAGAATTGCATTGAACCCGTAAGTTTGACCATTATGCCAAATCAAATCATTTTTTGAATTGATGATCCACTGGGTCCCTATGGATGTCCCGTCAACTATTTGATGTCTTGGAACTTGAGAGTACAGGATGGCTTCATCCAACTGGGTGGAATTCGGTGAGAGCTGTGCTCGAGTGAAAAGAATCATATCCGCAATTGTCGAGCGAATGCCACCCGCGGGGTTGATTGCAGTATCGAACAAATCCCAATGGGCAGTTTGAGAGATCAGCCCATCGGAATCTAGCAGGTAACCTTCAGGAAATCGTTTTGATAATTCACTCGGGACCTGGAAAAAGCTTTGTTTCATGCCCAGAACCTTAAAAATCTTCTCATTCACAAGTTCTGCGTAAGTTTTTTCATACTTTTCGCTTAAAATCAGTCCGAGTAAACTAGTTCCAATATTTGAGTAGGCCCATTGTGAACCTGGTTCAGAAACAAGATCCGTCTCAGCATACAGTCTTTTGAAGATCGGGATCGACAGGCCTTGATAGGGTCGGCTTGGATCATGGATCTGGAATTGAGGAAAGATCCCGCCAGGAATACCTGAAGTATGAGTGGCAAGTTGGTGGAATGTGATAACGGTGCCTGGCTTTTGATACTCGACAGGAATTGGATCTGAAAACTTCAACTTTCCCTCGAGAATAGCTTGGGCCAAGAGTGTTCCCGTGAATGTTTTCGTAATTGAGCCTATTTCGAAGAGTTGGTCCTGGGTTGATGTGCCAAAGGTTAAAATCTGTGATTTTCCAGAACTCACAATAGCTGCTACGATTCCCTGTCGACTGGCTAACTTTTGATAATTTGATTGGACACAGGCCACAGTTTCTGAAAAATGCATGGAGTAAGTCCTTGAGCTGAGCAGTAAAATTGAGATGAATAAGTATTTCAAATTAAATTCCTTCTACTTTTTTCCATAAAGAGATTTGAGCGCGACCATAAGGCCGATAATCAAAACGATCGCGACACCCCAAAAAATGACGATCTCTTTTCCTTCCATCGAGAGGTAAGAAGATCGAGGTTGTGAAAGTCCAATTTTACCTGGGTACGGGTTTTGGTACATTTGAAATTGGCTGAGAAAATCTGCAGCAGTCATTCTTCCTCATTCTTTATGTCATTTATGCAATCAGAGTAAACCTAACGAATTGACATAAACTTTTTGTTCTTTATCCATGAAAAGGATGAAAAAAAATAGAGTTTTTTTAATTTTAGTCGCGTTGGGAATTTTATTCTTACTATTTTCCTCGAAAGACAAAGCCGATCGAGAAGTGAGTTCAGTGGAAACAATAGTGAAAAGTGCAGAACAATCACCATACAATGGCAATGTCGCTAATACTGTTCTATCCAGTGTTCTGGAAACAGTTCAGGTTCCTGATGGTGTTGATAAAACAAGCAAAACGACCCATTTGTCGCTTGCAGAAATCAATGAGCTCAGAGCAAAGACCAAAAACTTTTTAGCTTCTCTGTACACGTCTCAAAAAGCATTCCATGCCGAGTACAATCAATTTATTACGGATGTGGTAGCCATCGGTTTGATTTCAGACACAATTCTACCTTTTAAAGCCGGTTTTCTAGAAGCCTCAGAAGAGCCTTCGGAAATTCCCAGTGATGCAAATATCGATTCACGCCGTTTAAATACAGATTCAATGATCGGAGATAAGCACTGGCAAAATAGTGAATCTATACAGTATGCGCCTTTTGTTCGGGAAATTGATCTGAGTAAGTACCGCGATCTGTGTATGGATGGGTGCACTGCCAGAAAAGACTCGTTTGAAATGTTGGTAGCCACTCCTTTGGGTAATTCTGATCAAATTGATATTTGGATTGTGAATGAAGGTAAAGAATTTCTACTTGTGAAGGATGGAACTCAATCCCAAATCGAGTAGCCCAAAACAACTCGATGAGTGACGCATGTAAGAGGCAATACTGCTATTTAGTGATTTTGAACAAATCTAAATTAAAGCATGCAACGACCTCAGGGTCAGAATTTTTTACTGTTTTTAAAAAGTTTTCGACAAATGTAAGGAGCTCAGCACGTAGTTTCTCAAAATCCGGGTGCGAAATCGAAAAGGGTGCTGAATACATAAATTCATTATCGTTTACAGCATCAATTTTAAGTAAGGCGCGACTTCTCCAATTAAGTAAGTGTCTTGAAAGATAAACTGAATCCTTTAACAAATGAGTGGATTGGGTCCCGATTTTATAAAAACCCGATTCAAATCTAAGAAGTGATGAAGATACTAAAAATTCTAAGACGCTTAAAATTTTATCTCTGGGAAGGTCAATCATTTGAACTAACTCATCTAATGATTTTCCATCTTTGATAGAACAACTCAATCGAATAGCAGAGTAAATCCAACTTGAATAAAATATTGCACTGTCTTGATCGCTCAGTTTTGTTTCTTGAGTGAGTCTTTCGGAAAGTTTTTTTTGCTTTTCTTGGATTTGTTGCAGTCTTGTTTGGTGATAATTTTTAAGTGCCTCAGTTCCTGCCCGTTCATACAAAATCAATTCAATGAAGTACTCTCGTGCTATTTGTGGAAGGCCCAAGTATTTGCTAAGCTCAAGTCCTTGTTCAGGAGATAGGTGGCGATGACTGTTCATGACTTGGCTTATGAGCGTTGTATGAACACCCAATTGCTCGGCCCATCTGCGCATGACCCCATGGGATTTAGGTAGCACTTGCAGATAAGAACTCAAGAAATCGGTGTATTTATTGAAATCAAATACTGAAATTTCATTCACAGTTTCAATATCTTATACTATTGTTTGCAAATTTGTATACTTTAAAGTTTATAGTTTACATCAATTATCTAGAAATTAATTATGCAACGAATTAATATGGCTCAAATTTTGAAAGAGGAGAGACTATGAAGTTCGTAATTTTGCAATTATTAATAGCCTTTACGGCAATCGCCAATCAGCCAAATGTAGTTGGACTTAAAGCAGATCGAGTCAAATCTGAAAGCATTCATGTATTACCCACTTTTAAAAAAGACACTGAAGTTGGTAACGCAAAAGAGTTTAAAAATTTAAAAAATGAGTCATTTAACAAAAATTCAAAATCTATAAATGAAAAAAGAATCCAAAGAGTCGGTGGTGGAGGAGTTGATGGTGGAGGCGGGGGAAATGCTAAACCTTCAAAACCTTTCCTTAAAAAAGATCTAGAAAGCTTTCTTAATTCCAGTTCAGTAAGAATTGCACTTAGGCTTCTTTTTAATGATGCTTTAAATTTTAAAGGCAAAGCCTTATTTAAAACTGATCCAGAGAAAAGTTATTGTTCAGAGATGCCCCAATGCATGGATGATTTTATAAAAATTCATAAACTAAATTTGTCGCTTAACGAAAAGTTACTTTTCCAGGATAGAAATTATAATATTTTTGATTCAATCAAGTCAGCCAGATTTTATGTACAAGATAAGCCTTGCTTAGATCCAATGACTAAAAGCGAAATGGATGCTGCTGCCTACAACCATAACAAATCCATCTGTTTTAGTTACAATCGCCTAAAAGAAAAAATTTCTTTTTCCGATTTGGAAGACAGAGTATTTATGCTTTTAATCCACGAAATCACACATCTTCATTTGGCAACAGAGGAAGAGGCTTTAGCAGTCGAAGCACAAATTGGAGAGTGGTCATCATTTCATGACCTTTCGAGTGATATTAATATGGCCACTAGCTATTATGGGCACGACTTAGCAAAATCGTGGCTTACAATTAATGACACGCTTAATAACTTTGACAGGTACTCTGGTGCTCAGCTTTGTTCGAAACTAACTACAACCTTTAGAAGACTCAATGAGCTAAATAATAGTGGAGATCAAATACTCGGGGAAAATTCAATGGCATTTCATTCACCTGCTGACCTTGCGATCCCCTATCGGATCATATTTAGAAAAGTTAATTTGGTAGCCTACTGTTTAGCAGAGGACCTACCTTGGATGCTTGATGAAATCAGAGATGATTTTTCTGAAAATTACGAAGATAACCTTATTCTTTTTGAAAAATATATGAATGCATTTCCTGCTGGTTCGGAAGAACAAGAAATTACAATGAAAGAATATTTAAAAAGAGTTTATGGTAAAGAATCAGAAGGTTTTAATGACGTGGTTTCTGGCTTTATTCAGAACACGCGCTTTAGACAAAATGTAAAAAATGAACTTAAAGAACTAAGATTTGAATTGAATTATGAAAAACAGCGCTTTGAGAGCATTTTTGGATATGATCCAATTAAAATGTATCTTGAGATGATGAAGTATCGAACTAAAGAGAATTAAGCTATCAGAAGTGGCAGATCGAATTCCAGTTTCTAAAGCTTATGAAGTGGCTGCTTTAACAAATTCCAAAGCGGCCTTTTTCAAATCCTGAGCCTCGATAATGGGTCGACCCACAACTAAAGCGCTGGCTTTTTTTGCGATTGCCTCTTTGGGTCCTAAAATTCTTTTTTGATCATCTGCAGAATCTTGAGACATGCGAATACCTGGGACAACTTTGAACAATTTCTCGTTCGTTAATAAATCTAGCTCATGACCCGAACAGACGACTCCAGATAAACCTGATTTTTTGGTGAGATTGACGAGATTTAGAACATGCTGAGAGATACTTTGAGATTTGAAATTCTCTGGAAAACTTTTCTCATTCCAACTGGTCAAAACACTGACGCTTAAAATTTTAAACGGGCGGATTTGGTTCAATTGATTTTCTAACTTAGCACAGGCAGAGAGAGCTTCATGACCCGACATTCCATGCACAGTCACAAGACTGGCGCCAGAATCAAAACTTGTTTGAATGGCCGAGGTCATCGTGGACGGAATATCAAAGTGCTTCATGTCTACGAACACGGGGCCAAGCCCACTTAACTTTTGAACAAGCTGTGATCCTTGTTTCATCACAAGTCTTGGACCTACCTTGAACCCACCAACGATCCCCTTCAGCTCTTGTGCAATTTCTAAAGCCTTTTCTGGCTGGTCCACATCAAGAGCGACAAGGATAGGATTTTTAAGCACGAGACACCAATTGACTGACTTGATCAGGACTGATTTTAGTGACTTCTTTGTTTTTTCTTTTCACAAGCTCCACTTCATTATTATCCAGGCCTTTTTTACCGATCACAATTCTGTAGGGCATGCCTAAAAGATCTGCGTCTTTAAATTTAATTCCTGGGCGCTCGTCACGGTCATCTATTAAAACATCCAAACCTTTTGCTTCGAGCTCTTGCTCAATTTTTTTACAGACTGCTAGTGCTTTTTCATCTTTGACGTCAAGTAAACAAATGTGAACATCAAACGGCGCTATGGCTTGAGGCCAAATGATTCCGTCCTGATCATGGTTTTGTTCGATGCAAGCCTGCACCGTTCGACTGACTCCGATGCCGTAACAACCCATCTCGAAAGGCTGAGCTCTTCCGTTCGAATCCAAAAATGTGGCTTTCATTTTTTGAGAATATTTTGTGCCCAAATAAAAAACGTGTCCGACTTCGATTCCGCGGAAAGCTTGCAAACGCCCGCTAGATTCTGGGCATTTGTCACCGGCTTTTGCCATTCGAATATCCACAGTTTTAAACACAGCGAAATCCTTTTCAAGGTTCACATTTTTTAAATGGAACCCATCGATGTTGGCACCGACAACGAAATTTTTAAGTCCTTGAACGCCGGTATCGATATAAATCGGAATTTTTAAACCCACGGGACCACAAGAGCCAGGGCTAGCACCACAGGTGGCTTTGACTTCATCATCTGTCAGCATCAAAGGTGAGTTTGTTAATCCTAAAACATTCTTAAGTTTAATGGGATTTACTTCGTCTGAACCCCGCAGCAATACACAGATGGGTTTCAGAGCCGTGTCTTTAGGATTCGTACGATCGTTCGCACTGAAGAACATGGTTTTAACAAGTTCTTTTTCTGCGACGTTCAAACTTTTGGCCAAATCTGCAATTGTTTTTAAACCTGGAGTCGCAAACTTTTCGACCTCTTTTGGTGTTTCATTCGAAACTTGAGGCTCAAAATCAATGGCAGGGCATACTTCGATATTCGCCGCATATTGAGTTGTATCACTGACTAGAAGCGAATCTTCGCCGGCTTCTGCTAGCAATTGAAATTCGTGGGTTTGGCTGCCACCAATATTACCAGCGTCCGCTTGCACGATTCTATATTTGACATCGAGGCGATCAAAAATCGCTTTGTAAGCATCATACATCAAATCATAAGCTTTGAGTGCTGAGGCTTGATCAGCATCAAAGCTGTAAGCGTCTTTCATGATGAATTCTCGACCCCGCATCAAACCAAAACGAGGCCTGATTTCATCGCGGTATTTGGTTTGAACTTGATAGATATTTTTAGGTAAATCTTTATAAGATTTCACGTCATTACGAACAAAATCCACAACGGCTTCTTCGTGAGTGGCCCCTAGGCAAAACCAATGTTCGTTTCGATTTTTAAATTTAAGAAGACCTGCTCCCATTTCTTCCCAGCGATTGGTTTCTTCCCAAAGTTCGCGAGGATGAACCATCGGCATTAGAATTTCTGTACCGCCGCGCTTGTTGAGTTCACTTCGAATGATATTTTCAAACTTTCGAATAGCCCTGAGCGCTAATGGTCCGTAGGTGTAAAGACCAGGAGCCAACTTTTTAACAAGTCCCGCACGCACCATCAGTTTGTGACTTGGGATTTCCGCATCGCTTGGTGCTTCTTTCAAAGTGTAAATGTGACTTTGTGACCATTTCATAAGTTCTCCTGTAGTCCGAGGGCTAAGCTTTGCTTAGCCGTTCACGCCCCAGCCCGTAGGCTAAGCTTTGCTTAGCCGTTCACTTCAATACCGTAGGCTTTAATTTTTCGATGTAAATAACTTCGCTCAAGACCTATGACTTCGGCTGTTTTGGAAATATTGCCGCCATTTTCTTGAATCTTTTTTTCTAAATATTCTTTCTCAAATCCCGCACGCGCTTCCCTGAAAGTTTGCATTTCTGTGATTTTAGATTCAGTTCCCGTTCCTGATTCGACAAGGCCCGCAAACCTAAGATCGTGAATATCAACAAAATCGCCGGGCGTTAAAATGTAGACTCGTTCGATAAAGTTTTTGAGTTCACGAATGTTCCCTGACCAGGAATGAGACTTCATTAGTGCGACTGCCCCGTCTGAAAACAACTTTTTATTTTCTCCTGTGTCGCGTGCAATAATATCAGCAAAATGTGTAATCAAACTTGTCAAATCTTCCATCCGATTTCTTAACGGTTCGAGGTGAAGCCTGAATGTGCTGAGACGGTCAAAGAAATCCTGGCGAAGGGAACCAGATTGAATGGCCTTTTCGGGGGATTCAGAAGAAGACACGATAATTCGAGCTTCAGATTTAACGATCTCTTGACCCATAAATCTTGTGAACTTTCGCTCTTGCATAAATCGAAGCAGTTTACTTTGCAAGTGAATAGGCATTGAAGTGATTTCTTCTATGTACAAGGTTCCATCTTCGACAAGCTCAAGCTTTCCTTTTCGAGAACGCTCAACTCCGGGAAGAGCTCCCTTTTCAATTCCAAAAATTTCTCCTTCGATCAAATCTTCAGGAATCATTTCACAGTTAATTTCTGCAAATGTCCGACTGGCTCGAGGGCTCATGTAGTGAATATTTTGAGCCGCCAATTGCTTACCAGTGCCTGACTCGCCCGTAATAAAAATCCAACTTTGCGTAGGGGCAAGCTTGGCAATGAGCTGCTTTGTTTGCATCATTTTTTGAGAATCACCACGAATAGCAATGTTACTTCTGAGCTTATTAAGAAGTGCTGATTTTTCGGCCTGAGACTGTCTGTAATTGATGGCGTTGACGATTGTGATTGAAATCTTATCGATTGAAAGTGGTTTTTCGATAAAATCGTAAGCCCCAAGCTTGGTCGCTTTAACCGCAGTTTCAATCGTGCCGTGACCCGAGATCATGACAAATTCGATGTCGGGATAAAGCCGTCTGGCTTCATGCAAAATTTCAAGACCGTCGCGGTGGCCAGGCATCCAGATGTCTAAAAAAACCACATCCGGACCAAAAGTTTTAATCAATCCAAGCCCCTCATCGCCGTTAGCAGCCGTTAAGACTTCGTAACCTTCATCTTTAAGGCTTGCTGAGAGAATTTCTCGGATTGATTGCTCATCATCGATAATTAATATTTTACTCATTCCTTAGGTCTCCATCCCTCTACAGCTAAAACAGGCATCTCGATTAACATTTTTGTTCCCTGGGGATCGTTCGGCAAAGCTCGAATATAACCACCGTGATCTTCGACGACTCGTTTTACAATAGACAATCCTAAACCCGTTCCACCCTCTTTTGTACTAAAATAGGGTTCAAATATTCTTTGGCGATCCTGCGTAGGAATTCCCATCCCATTATCGCTAACAGTTAAACGCAAAATCTTGAGCTGCGGGTCATAGGACGAGAGGATTTGAACTTCAGGTTGGATCACTTTCGAGCAGGCAGCCACCGCATTATCAACCAGATTGGTCAAAACACGTTTCAACTGATCTGAATCAAACTTGAAAACAGGAATTTGAGCATCAAAACTTGTCATAAATTGGACCTGACTGTGGGCGTTCGAAAATAAGTTAACAGTCTGCTGAAGGACTTCATTTATTAATCCTGGGATGGGCTTTGCTTGAGGTAATCTTGCAAATTGGCTGAACTCGTTGACAAGATTTTTCATATCATCCACCTGGTGGACTATGACTTGAATGCAGTCTTTAAAAGCGGGATCCACAATTTGATCTGAAAACTTTCGGTGAAGACGTTCGGCCGCAAGCTTAATGGGAGTGAGCGGATTTTTAATCTCATGAGCAATCCGCCTGGCGACCTCTGTCCATGCCACTGCTCTTTGTGCAGATACGATGGGACTGAGATCATCAAACACAAGGACCTTACCAATTTCTTCCCCTTCAGAATCCTTTAGGATCGAAAGATTCAATGACAGTGGAAGTGATTCCCCACTCACGTTGACAGTGATTTCACGTCGAATGGTTTCAAGACGGTACTCTTGCATGCTCTTTAAAAGTTCAGCAAAAAGTCTAAAGTATTCTGATGTTAAAAGTTCTCGAACTGGGCGACCAATATATTGCTCGGGCTTAATTTTAAGTAGATCAGCCGCATGACGATTCACAGTTGAAACTATCCCTTTTTTATCCACCGAGATCACACCTGTCGAAATATGCCCTAAGACGACCTCAACGTATTTGATTGTATCTTGAAGTTGGGCTGTCGTTGCATCCAGATTTTCTGTCATTTGGTTAAAATTTTCCACCAAGTAAATAATCTCTTCACTACCGGAGGTGACTTCCACTGGTGAGTAATCTCCACCGGCGACTTTTTTAACGGCTCGACCTAACTGCACAAGGGGTGTCGCAATTTGTTTTGCTAAGTAAAACCCAAACCAAACGGCTGCAAATAAAATCACAAGAGTCATCATTAATAGCACAATGATGTAAATGGACTTCAAGGGAGACTCGAGAGGATTCACGTCCCGAAATTCTTCATAAGCAGAGGACACGTCCGTCATCTGAGATGTCAGAGATAAGGGAACAAAGCTTGAAACGACTAAAGCCTTTTGCGGTTTCGAGTTTTTAAGCGGCAATATCACCCGCACCAGATTTCCATCACCGAACTGATGAATTGTGGAAGACTCTACTTTTTTTAGAATTCCTTTTTGCAGAAAATCTGCTTCTGCCAATGGCAAATGATAAAGGCTTTCATCGGTGGTCATAGAATAGATTCGGTCACCATCAATCGATGAGTAAATTTCGATGGCATCCAAAGAATAACGCTTACGAAGAATTTCGAGAGTTGTTTGCAGGGCCTTTTGATTTCTAGGATTCTGCAGATCTTTTACTATTTCGTAAGCAAAGTGATAATTTCTTTTCTTTGCATTAAAATAGTAAGAGTTCTGGATTTCCAAAGAACTTTTAAGAACCCCCACCATTTTAAGAGAAAACCACTTATCAAAACTGGTGTTGATGTAAAAAACTGAGATCACAAGCAAAAGAAGAGTGGGAATGGTACTGAACGCCACAAAGGCCGCAATGAGTTTTGATTTTAGCGAACTGCCAAAGATTTTTCCGCGACGCTCAACAAATACTTTTACAACATTTCTGAAGATCAAAAATAAGAGGAGCAAAAGCAAGATGATGTTGAGATTGACGAGTCCAAAGAAAAAGATACTGTGAACGAAGGGCAATTGCTGACTGATCGAGAAAAGTCGAATTTCAAACCATGTCAGAAAAACCACAAGAAAAGACAACAGGAAGATGAAAACAATTTCTCTTTTTCGCTTTCGCTCTTCCCTGGGCTTATCGACTTCGTCTAAATTATCGATCATTCAATTA
>Ga0164293_10004613_pt1 | contig 11784 bp, 10 predicted proteins | sample GEODES118metaG_FD_111487 | JGI IMG/M metagenome (GOLD analysis project Ga0164293, IMG submission 111487) | Eutrophic lake water microbial communities from Lake Mendota, Wisconsin, USA - GEODES118 metaG | ecosystem: Environmental > Aquatic > Freshwater > Lake | place: USA: Lake Mendota...
CCGAGTTTGTTGTGGCCGCACCCCACGCCTTACGGCGTTGGGCTTATACGAACGGGCCCCGGTGCCCCGAGGGTCGTGGTGAGGGGAGAACCACGTGTGACCCGTGTGGCATCGAGGTCTGCTCAGGAAACGCGGCCGTCTTCGGCCATGTCGCGGGCGTGGTAGCTCGATCGCACGAGCGGGCCGCTGGCCACCTTCCTGAAGCCCATGCTCGTCGCGATCTCGCCGAACTCGACGAACTCTTCGGGGGGCACGTATCGCTCGACCGGCAGCGCGTCGAGCGTCGGCTGGAGGTACTGGCCAAGCGTGAGATAATCCACGCCGTGGTCGACGAGGTCGGCGAACACGTCGAGGAGTTCGTCCCGCGTTTCGCCGAGGCCGAGCATCAGGCCGCTCTTGGTCTTCACCTCGGAGCTCAACCGCTTGGCGTCGGCGAGTAGGCGGAGTGTCCACGCATAGACACTCTTGCGACCCCGGACGGTGCGATAGAGCCGCGGCACCGTCTCGGTGTTGTGATTGAAGACGTCGGGCTTCGACTCCATCAGCCGCTCGAGGGCCCCTTCCTTGCCGATGAAGTCGGGCACGAGCACCTCGATTGTGGCGCCCGTCGCCGCACGGACCGCGTCCACGGTCTGCCGGAAGTGCTCCGCGCCGCCATCAGCGAGCTCGTCGCGGGTGACGCTCGTGATCACGACATGCTTCAGGCCGAGCCGCCGAGCCGCTTCGGCCACCCGCTCGGGCTCGTCGAGTTCGAGTTCCTCGGTCTTGCCCTTGGGCACCGAGCAGAAGCCGCAGGGCCGCGTGCAGACGTTGCCGAGGATCATGAACGTGGCCGTTCGCTGCGACCAGCATTCGAGGCGGTTGGGGCACTTCGCCGAGGAGCAGACGGTCTCCAGTTTCAGTTCGGCGATCAGGTCCGCGGTCTCGGCGTGACCGCCGCCGGGGGCGAGGTTCTGCCGGAGCCATGGGGGCAGCCGCCGCGAGGGCATCGGCGGGGACGGCTCGACGACCGAAAGGATCGGCAGCACCACGACCGGAGACGGTGACGGCGATTCACCCGACACGGCTGATGACCTCCGGCTGGCTCGGCGGGGACTGGAAGCGAATCGGGAATCCGGCGTTGACGTGCGTCCGCGGGAAGGCGAAGGCGTCGGCAAGGCCCTGCACAAGCGCGGTGCGGACGTCCTGGAGCCGCACTCGCCGCTGCACGTCGGCCTCGATTGAGCCCATTGTCGATGGCGCGCCAAGACTGACCGGCTGCACCCTTGATGGAATGGTATCGACCCGCTGGAAAAGGTCGAGGGGCGGGCAGACATTGAGAACCGCCCCGTGGCAGGCCATGCCCCGGCGGAAGGCCAGCCCAACCGCGGCCAAGATGCCGCTGCGGCCGACGACGCCGCGGCCACCAGGAACCAACTCGCCGCTGCCGCAACGAACAGCGGCAATCGCCGCCGCGAGCCCCTGCTGGAACCGCTCCAGGAAACCGCCGACGTCGTGCTCGGCGAGCCCAAGGTCTTCGAGCCTCGCGAAGATCGCCGCCACCACCTGCCCCGGGCCGTGCGGCACCGCGCCACCGCCGCGGCCAGTGAAGCGGATCGCGAGTCGCCGCGCCCGGAGGTCCTCGTCCGACAACCGGACGTCCGCCCGCGAGCCCGCCCGGCCGATCGTGATGCAGGGCTCAAGTTCACAGATGACGAGCGTGGGATTGCGGCCCAGGGGATCGGCCACCTCGCCCGCGATGCGTTCGGCCATCGACAGGTAGTCGTTGAGCCGGATCCCACCGGCGAGCCAGACAGCGAGCGGCTTCCGCGATCCGGAAGATGGCAACGCTTCGTCATGGAGGTCCGTTGGTGGCACCCCCGAGTTGTATCACGTCGGCCGCGGCCTGCGTCAGCCAGCGACGACGGCGGCGTCGAGTTGCCCGTGAAGGGCCACGAGCTTCTTGTGCCGGGCGTACATGCGGTCGAACGTCGCGGCGGTGGCCGACCTTGGCGAGAACCGCCGCGTGGAGTCGGTCGCATGGCTGGCGAGGAATGCCTGCCAGTCGCCCCCCTTCCTCGCCAGCTTTTCGTCGCGGAACTTCGCCATCAGTGCCGCCCCCAAGGCGGTGCCCTCGACGGCGCCGGCGAGGATCACCACCGGCACGTGAAACGCGTCGGCAACGAGCTGGGCGAGTTCGGGTGTCTTGGTGATCCCGCCGGAGAGCACGATCTCCGTTCGCGGAAAGCCCTGGGTATCGAGCCCCTCGCTTCCCATTCGCAGGTTGAAGATCGTGGCCAGGAGCATCGCCTTGGCGACGTTTCCGGGAGTGGCGCTCTGTTCGTTGAGACCGATCACGAGCGACGTGCCGCCGCGGGAGACGCCGGCGCCAGGTTCGTCGTCCATGAATGGCAGTGCCTGAAGACCACCGCAGTCGTCCGGCGCGGCGAGCAGCTGCGGGATCACCGTAGCGAACGCGTCGCCGCGGCCGCTGCTGGCCACCTTGCCAAACATCTCTACGACCGCATTCATCGCCGTCGTCCCGTTCCGGAGCCAAACCATATTGATCGGCTTACCGTCCGGGGCGCAGAAGTGATCGATCGCCCGATCGACGCCCTTGAACGGGCGATCGCCCACCGAGTTGGCGACCACACTCGTGCCGAAGCTCATCGACACGGTGCCGGCCTCCGCGATCAGTGAGCCGGCGAGCGCCGCCGGCTGGTCGCCCTCGGCGGGCGCCACGGGAATACCCTGCGGCAGGCCGAGGAGCGCCGCACCTCGGGCGTTGAGCGCGCCGCCATCCTCGCCGGCCCGGCGAACTTCCGGCAGCAGGTCGCGAAGCGGCTTCACCGCCGCGGCCTTGCAGGTGCGGGCGACCAGCGCGTCGAAGTCGGCGAGCCGCTGCGCGTCATAGTCGAGCGTGGCGTGGTCGATCGGAAACATCCCGGCGGCGTCGCCGATGCCGAGCGAAAAGCCGCCGGTGAGCACGTGGGCGATCCAGCCGGCGGGCGTCGTGATCCGCACGACATGAGACGCCTTCTCAGGCTGGCTGCGGATCGTCCACAGCCAGCGGGCCGCCGTCATCCGCTTGGGCACCTTGGTATCAAACAGCGCGGTGAGTTCGTGTCCCTCGGCCTCGTTGCGGCCATCGCACCAGAGTCGCGCGGCCGCGAGCGGCACGCCGGCCGAGCCAACGAGCACCTCGCCGTGCATCTGCCCCGAGATGCCGATCGCCCGCACCTCCATCTCGAGCCCCAGCGAGCCGAGTTTCTTACGGAGGTCGCCCATCGCGGCGGCGAGGGCCTGCTCCCAATCGGCAGGCTGTTGTTCCTGGCACTCGGCGGGCAGGCCCGCCACCATCGCGTAGTCACCCTCACCAGCGGAGAGGATCCGCATCGCCTCGTCGGTGAAGATCACCGACAGCCCCTGCGTGCCGATGTCGATGCCGAGGTAGCCCTGCTTTTTCATCGAAATGATTCCTGAAGCCTGTTGATGCATCAGCTCTTCGCCGCGCAACCCGCACGAGCCAAAGCCGGCGAAGGGGCCGGAACGAGTCGGCTCGCCAACGGCAGGATAGCCGACGCTCGCCGTCCTCGCCCCGGCCCCTCCGCCTTCCTTCACGCGGTTCACACATCAAACTCTCGCATTGTCGCGCCACCGTAGCCCGCGAAAACCGGTGACAGCCACTGCCTTCACATGCGAACGATGACGCAGCGAGGGGCTGCCCGTGCCCCAGGAGCCGGGCTATGGGAGCAAGCGCAGCCAGGATGGCGAAGCGCAGCGGACATGCAGTGAGCGTCGGGCAGGATGTCCGACGCGAACGTCCGGCGATGGGGCATGGGCAGCCCCGAGCCCCGAGAACGCCCCCGCATCACGCGGCAGTCGTCTCACGCATCCCAGCGGACGGCCGGCGTCGCGCCGTGGCCCCTCGTGCCGCAGAACGAGACCTCGATGCCGAGGTTCCTCGCCACCGCGGCCTTGAGCAGGGCCGCGCGGTCGGCCGCGGCTGCGTCTTTCGCATAGGCGACGTGCACGTGGTTGGCCTTGTGCCGGGCCATCATCTGGTCGCGGGAGACGCCGTAGGTGACCGCGTGCATGATCGGCCATTGCTTCGTCGTCGCCTCGAGCCGGCGGCGGGTCTCCTCGGCGGGCAGCGACACGACTTCCGCGCGGCCGATGTCCATGCAGAGCTTTTCCTGCGATCCCGTGCCGTCGACCCAGATCCGGCTCCAGACGATCTCGCCCGGCTTGCTCACGCCGGCCAGCGTGCTGCCGCCGAGGCGGAAGTACATCGGCGGCTGCCGAAAACCCTCGGCCCCCTTCCAACCCTTCACGAAGTGAGCCGGCGGGGCGCCCCCCGAGATCTCGAACACCCACACCCAGTGGTCGGTCGAGCGGGATTGGTCCCAGTCGCCCCAGCGGATGTCGTGGAGCGTGTTCTCGACCGGCTCGCCGAGCGCCGCGTGAACCCGCTCTGTGAGCAGGCCGTCGAGACCCGCACACTCGTCCACTTCATTGAAGTGGACGAGCGGCTTTCCCTTGAAGAGAACGCGGGAAGATCCTTCGGCCGTCACTGGCGGCCGCTTTGAGTCGTTGAGCATGCCCTCCACGAGGTCGCTCGCGGGGAGCAGGTCCTTGAGGCCCTGCTGGTATTGGATGCCGACGCAATCGCAGCCGTAGCGGTCGGCGATCCGTAAGGCGGCGATGTACATCCGGCACTGGAGCAACACCTGCTGCCGCGTGAGGTCGGTCACCTCATCGCGGCCGAAGTGGAATCGCATCCCGGCCTTCTCCAGCCAACGAAACACCGTCCGAGCCTCAGCCTCACTCGTGCGCATCGTCTCGTGATACAGCGCGCTCTGGCTGAGTCGCTCCTTGAATACGCCCGTCGCGTGCAGGAGCCGGTCGGGGATGATCGCGTTCTCCATCCCCATGCAGCCCTCGTCAAAGACACCCATCAGCGCCTTCTGGGCGCGGAGGTCGGCCGCGAGCACCTCCGCGCGTTTGGCGAGGTCGCGAGGCATGCGGACCTTCTCGAAGGGCACCACGTGGCTGGTGTCGTGGTGGATCGAGCGGGTGTTGAGCCAAGCCTTGAGGTGCCGCTCAAAGCTCGGGCTCGAAAAGTCGTCGGCCCAGACGGTCGCGTAGGGTACGCCCGACTTCGTCAGCGAGCCGTTGAGGTTGAGCATGCCGACGAGGCCGGGCCACTGCCCCGACCAGTTGGCCGCGGTGAGGATCGGACCTTTGTGAGTGGTGAGGCCGGGGAGGACGTGGTTCGAGTACTGCCAGACTGCTTCGGCCACCACGAGCGGCACCTCGGGATCGATCTGCGAGAAGACGTCGAGGCCTTCGCGGCAACTGGCGATGAAGCCGTGGCCCCGGCCGCGGGAGACCGCATGGCCACGGTCGAGCGTCCAACCGGCCCGGGCAAAGGCGGCGGCAAGCGACTTCTCCATGGCTTGCTGTGCCGGCCAGCAGACACGGTTGGCCTCCTCCCGGAGGTCGCCACTGGCGACGAGCACCGCCCTCTTCGCGGCGGGGCGGCGGGCGGATGCGGATGTGGATGCCTGTGCCATCGAACGAACTCCCCGATCGTGTCACCGCCGAACGCCCTGCGGGCAATGGATTCGGCGGTTCGCGGGCAACTATACTCCTGTGTGCGACTCCCGTTCACTTCACCCAGGTCGTCACGGCATGACTTTCCAACTTCCATCGCGACGCGCGTGGCTGCTGCTCGCGTCCGTCCTCGCGGTGGCCGATACGGCCAGCGCGGCCGAGCCGGGTGCTGCGGAGCCAGCCGGCGCCGCGACGCTCACCAACTCCACCCGCTGGGTGATCGCCGCCGACACCTCCCGCGACGGCCAGACGATCGTGACGGCCGGTGGCGACAGCCTGCTCTACCGGCCGGGCGAGGTGGTCGCTTGGAAGGTGGCCGACGGTTCGCGAATCGGCGAGTTTGTGGGCCATCCCACGGCGGTGTGGGCGGTGAAGTTTTCGGCAGATGGAAAGCTCCTCGCCACCGCGGGCTACGACGGCCTCGTGCGGGTCTGGGACGTGGACACGCGGCAGCCGAAGCATGATCTCAAGAAGCACAAGGGTTGGGCTCGTGCGGTCGCGTTCTCGCCCGACGGCACGCGACTGGCATCGGCGGGCGAGGATGGTGCGATCGTGCTCTGGGATCCGGCAACCGGCGGCGAAGTGAGGTCGATCGCCGCCCACGCGGGTGCCGCCACCTGCCTCGCCTTCTCGCCCGACGGCCAGACGCTCGCCAGTGGCGGCAGCGACAAACTCGTGAAGCTCTGGAATCCGGTCGACGGCACTGAGAAGGCGAAGTTCGAGGGCCACGGCGACGCCATCTGGGCCGTCGCCTATTCGCCTGACGGCCAGACCATCGCCAGCGGTGGCGCCGATCGCACGCTGCGGCTCTGGGCCGCTGCCGACGGCAAACCGCTCGCCACCCTCGCCGGCCACAAAGACTGGGTGACGTCGTTCGCCTTCTCTACCGATGGCTCGCGAATCGTCAGCGGCGGCATAGACGGCGCGGTGAAACTCTGGGACGCCGCCGCTCGCGGCGAGCAGGAGGGTCCCGAGAAGGCGGCGTCGAGCGTGTGGACGGTGGCCTTCGCTCCCGATGCCGCATCGCTCTTCGTCGGCACACACCACGGCGCGCGTCGTGTGGCAACTCCGGCGCCGAAACTGCTGCCGCCGCCTCCTTCGCCGCCCTCCCCTCCACCAGCCGCGGCGAAGGTGGAGTCGGCGCCGCCCCAGCACCTCGTGCCGACGCAGTTCACGAGCATGTCTGGTGGCTCCGGAGCGATCGCGGCCGATGGCACGGTGACGGTGACGGGCCCGCTCGCCAAGGACACCTACACCCTCAAGGCGGCGATTCCCGCAGGCGGCAAGGTAACGGCATTCCGGCTCGAGGCGCTCGCTGACGACGCCCTCCCCCAGAAAGGGCCGGGCCGGGCCGGCAACGGCAACTTCGTGCTGAGCACGTTCGCCGTTCTCGCGGGGGCGCCTGGCGCGGCCGACACGCCGACTGCCATCCGGTTCTCGGCGGCGCGGGCCGATTTTGAACAGCCGCAGTACGGCGCCGCGGCGGCCATCGACGACAAGGCCGATACCGGCTGGGCTATCGCCGGCGGGATCGGCCAGCCGCACGAGGCGATCTTCACGGTGCACCCCGACACCAGCCTGCCCGCCGGGGCTCCCCTCACGATCACGCTCGACCAGCAATACGCCGACGGGCAACATGCCCTCGGAAAGTTCCGGCTCTCAGTGGTCCAGGAACCCACGCCGGCGCCATAGTGCCGGCTGGCTTCACGACCACTCGTCCTTGTACTACCTCACGAAGGAGCGTCGCAGATGACCTTGTCGCCTCTGTCCCGCCACTGGCCGACCGCGGCCATCGCCGTCGCCGCAGCGGCCGTCGGTGCCGCGATCGGTTTCGGTTGGCGATCCGAGTCGCCGCTGCCGCGAGTCGCGGCGATGACGTCCCTTTCCCCCGATTCGTTCGCCGTCTGCACCGCACCCATCGATGGCTCGATCGAGGGATTCTTCATCCTCGATTTCGAGACCGGTGACCTCACCGGCGGCGTGCTGAACGCCACCACCTCGAAGTTCGGCGTCTCCTACCGTTGCAACGTGCTGAAGGACCTCGGCTTCAAGGCCGGCAAGGTCAAGAACCCGAAGTTTCTCCTCGTGCCCGGAATGGCAAACTTTGGTGGTGCGAGCGGCAGCCGGATGGCGCAGTCGGTTCTCTACGTCACCGACGCGGCCACCGGCGTCACGGTCGCCTATGGAATTCCCTGGAGCTCCCAGCAGACGGCCGGGGGTTCCGGACCGGTCATGGCCGAACTGGTGCCGCTCGACGCCGCCCGGCCGCGCGGCGGCGGCACGAAGGTCCAGTAGGATGTCGTCCGACATCACATCTTCGCCGGCCGAGGTGGCCGTCACCGTCAACGGCGTTGCCCGGGCGCTCGCCGCGGGCTCGTCGCTTCGCGACCTGATCGAGGCGCTCGGCTTCGCCGGCCGCCCGATTGCCGTCGAAGTCGATGGCGACGTGGTGCCGCGCGCGGCACTGGCCAACCGCACGCTCGTGGGCGGAGAGCGGATCGAGATCGTGACATTCGTCGGCGGAGGCTGACCGGAGAGACGCATGCACTCAGTCGACACCACCGCCGCGATACCCGCCCTCGATGATGCGCCGCTCGTCGTCGGCGGCATCACGCTCGCCAGCCGGCTCGTCGTGGGCACCGGCAAATACGCCACCTACGCCGAGATGGCCCGCTGCCTGGATGTTTCCGGTACCGACTGCGTCACCGTGGCAGTCCGCCGTGAGCGGCTTATCAACGCGGCGGGGGAGAACATTCTCGACCACCTTGACGCCGCGCGGTATTCCCTCCTGCCCAACACCGCCGGCTGCTACTCGGCCGACGACGCCGTCCGCGTGGCCCGGCTCGGCCGTGAGCTGCTCCGCGACATGGGTTCCGCGACGTCGGAGTGGGTAAAGCTCGAGGTGCTCGGCGATACCAAGACGCTCCTGCCCGATCCCGTTGGCACACTCGAGGCCACCGAAAAGCTCGTCGCCGACGGATTCAGCGTGCTCGTCTACACGAGCGACGATCCGGTGATCGCCAAGCGGCTCAAGGGGCTCGGCGCCGCAAGCGTGATGCCGGCTGGCAGCCCGATCGGCTCAGGCCAGGGCGTGCTCAACGCCAACAACCTGCGAATCTGCCTGGAGTATCTCAAGGACGGTGATCCTGCGTATCCGGTGATCGTCGATGCCGGCGTGGGCACCGCGAGCGACGTCGCCTTCGCGATGGAACTCGGCGCCGACGGCGTGCTCCTCAACACCGCCATCGCCCACGCGCAGGATCCCGTGCGGATGGCGGCGGCGATGCGGGCCGCCTGCCAGGCCGGCCGGCTCGCCTTCCTCGCGGGCCGCATGCCGCGGCGGCTCTACGCCACTGCGTCGAGCCCGGACGATGGCCGGATCGTACGCCCCACCTGACTCCCAGGAACCTTCACGGTGCTGGCAAAGCGGATCATTCCCTGTCTCGACGTCGAACGCGGCCGGGTCGTGAAGGGCACGAAGTTCCTCGAACTCGTCGATGCAGGCGATCCCGTCGCGGTGGCTGCCCGCTACGAGGCCGAGGGGGCCGACGAACTGGTGTTCCTCGACATCACCGCCAGCCATGAGGGACGGGGCATCATGCTCGACGTGGTCCGGCGGGTATCGGAGACGGTGTTCATGCCGTTCACCGTCGGCGGCGGCATCCGCACGCTCGACGACGCGGCGCGGCTGGTCCAGGCGGGCGCTGAGAAGGTGAGCATCAACTCGGCAGCCGTCCGTACACCCGACCTCGTCACCGCCGTGGCCGATCGACTCGGCAGCTGCGCGACGGTGGTCAACATCGACCCCAAGCGAGTGATCAAGGACGGCCGTGAGATCTGGGAGGTGTTCGTCAACGGCGGACGCGTGCCGACGGGCCTCGAGGCTGTGGCCTGGGCGCGGGAGGTCGAGCGACTCGGCGCCGGCGAGATCGTGCTCACCTGCATGGACCGCGATGGCACCCGCGAGGGGTACGATCTCGAGATCACGGCGGCGGTGAGCCGGGCGGTGGGCATCCCGGTCGTGGCCAGCGGCGGGGCGGGCGCCCCAGAGCACCTCGCCGACGCCGTCGAACGCGGTGGGGCGGATGCGGTGCTCGCCGCTGGAATCTTCCACTTCGGCCAGTGTACGATCCGCGAAGTCAAGGATCTCTTCGTTCGCCGTGGCATTCCCGTCCGGCCTGCCTGCTAGCTCCCCGGTCCCTACCCTCCGGCCTGCGACTGTCATGTCCACGATCGAGTCAGCTCCGAGCGATGTCGCCAAGCCCGTTGGCACCAACGGCTATAAGCACGAGATCGACCGCCTCTTCGAGGCCCTCGTCAAGCTCAGCGGGAGCGACCTCCACCTCAAGGCCGACCAGCCGCCGATCATCCGCGTGAAGGGCACGCTCCAGCCGCTCAAGCACCCCAAGATTGACGACGCGCGGATGCGGCAGCTCTGCATGCCGATCATGAGCGAGCGACAGCGGAGGATCTTTGAGGAGGAGGGGGGCGTCGACTTCGCGCACACCTGCGTGGTCGATGGCGTGAGGTGGCGGTTCCGCGTCAACTTGCTGACGCAGCAGGGGGCGATGGGAATGGTCGCCCGCCGCGTCAACAACACGATCCCCGACTTCAAGGGCCTCTTCCTGCCGGACAGCATCGAGCGGCTCTGCGTGCTCGATCAGGGCATGGTGCTCCTCGCCGGCGTGACGGGCTCGGGCAAGAGCACCACCATCGGCTCGATGCTCAACTACATCAACCGCACGTACCGAAAGCATATCCTCACGCTCGAGGATCCGATCGAGTTCGTGTTCACCGAAGACAAGTGCCTGATCAACCAGCGGGAGATCGGGTCCGACGTCAAGAACTTCGAGATCGGGATGAAGCACGCGGTCCGCGAAGACCCCGACATCATTCTCGTGGGCGAGCTTCGCGACGTGGAAACCTTCAAGACGGCGATCCACGCCGCCGAAACGGGCCACCTCGTGTTCGGCACGATCCACGCCGCCAGCGCCTCCAGCTGCATCGGCCGTATCCTCGACCTCTTCCCTCAGGAGGAGCACGCGTCGATCAGAAGCGCCATCGCCTTCAACATGAAGGGGATCATCGCCCAGAAACTGCTCAAGTCGATCAAACCCGGCGTGAGCCGCGTGCCAGTCTGCGAGGTCATGTTCTTCGACGTGCTCGTGCGAAAGTATGTGCTCGAGGAGCAGGACCACCTGATTGCGGACCACATCAAGAAATCATTCCGCGATGGCATGCAAGACTTCACCCAGAGCCTCAAGAGCCTCATCGACCAGCAACTGATCGACCGCAACGACGCCATGGAGATCGCGCCCAACCGCGAGGCCCTGGAGATGGCGCTCAAGGGGATCGGGGTGACGTGATGCCAACTCGCCGCTGCAGCGTCCCCTCGGCGGCATCCCTCGCCGGGCCGATCCTCGCCGCCATGTCTGCGCTGGCAGCCGTGCCGGCACTGGCCGATGCCGCCGCCGGCTGGCCGGAGCAACTGCCCCAAGGCTGGGACAGTCGCGGTGGTGGTGGCGGCCTGTCCATCATTCCGGCCCTGGCCTGGTGGTTGTGTGTGCTTGCCTGGATGCGGACGGTCGATTGGGTCTCCAGCGACGCCACGAAGCACAAGTTCCAGCCGGCCTTCTGGGGCATGGTCTGCGGCCTACCGATGTTCCTGGCCGCGATCATCGCCTGGTGGATCCCGTCGGCGCTTGGTGGCCTTGCCCTGATGATCGCCTCGTGGCTGGCGCCGACGATCGCCTACGCCATGGTCCGCAACAAGGCACTCCCCCCGTCGGAGCAGATCCTCACCGTCGGCCACGGCCGTCGGATCGTGGCCAAACTGCTCGCCCCGCTCGGGGTCGAGATCGACGCCGGGTTCGACGAGGCCGATCTGATTCCCAAGGTCGAGTTCGCTGCGGCCGGTGGCAAAGACGCGGCAGAGAACGCGGCTCGCCTGGAGGCTGCCACGAAACTCGCCGGCTTCGAGGAAGCCAGAAAGACCATGCTCGGTGCGGTGATGGCCCGAGCCAACACGCTCGTGATCGACCTCGAGCCCGCCGGGATGGGCGTGCGGCACGAGGTGGACGGCGTCTGGCAGAAGGAAAAGATCCGACAGCCGCCGCGAAGCCGCCGGGAGAAGGAGTCGTGGGTTGAGGCGCCCAAGTCGAGCCTCGAGGTCGGCCAGGCGGTGGCGGC
>Ga0164293_10004615_pt1 | contig 11779 bp, 15 predicted proteins | sample GEODES118metaG_FD_111487 | JGI IMG/M metagenome (GOLD analysis project Ga0164293, IMG submission 111487) | Eutrophic lake water microbial communities from Lake Mendota, Wisconsin, USA - GEODES118 metaG | ecosystem: Environmental > Aquatic > Freshwater > Lake | place: USA: Lake Mendota...
AAGTAGAAATGAAAGAGAAGAAGGATAGAGTAGATGATGCACTACACGCAACCAGAGCAGCAGTAGCAGAGGGTATTATTCCAGGTGGTGGAACTGCGTTTATTAGAGCACAAACTGCATTGGATAATGTAAAAGTTGAAAAATCGGATGATTACCATACGGGTGTTCTAATCATTAGAAAAGCAATTGAAGCACCTTTAAGAACTATTGTTCAAAATGGTGGTGGTTCAGCAGAAGTTGTAATCAACGAAGTAAAAGGTGGTAACGGTAATATGGGTTACAATGCTAGAACTGAAAAGTTTGAGGATTTAGTAGTAGCAGGTATTATTGACCCAACTAAAGTTACTCGTTTAGCACTACAAAATGCAGCATCAATTGCATCATTATTATTAACCACAGAGTGTGTAGTAGCAAATAGTAAAGAGGATGAAAAACCTCAATTACCACAAGGTGGATTTGGAGTGTAAAATTTAAACAAACAATAAAAAACAAACAATTATGGCAAAGTTTTATTCAGTACTAGTAGCAGTAGAAGTAGAAGATGCAAAAGGTAAAATCAAAAAGAACAAAGAAAACTATTTAGTAGACGCACTTTCGGTAACGGAAGCTGAAGCTAAATTAGTTAACAAATTCATCTCCGAAGGGGTTAATTTAGAATACGAAGTAGTAAAGGTATCTGAAACTAGAATTTTAGAAGTATTTTAATGAAAATAGGTCTTCTATACGCAAATTATGAAGATTGTGTAGCATTACTATATACATTTTCCGATGATAAATTTTCATTAGAAAATAATTCAGATACTTTTTCATTTTTTCATAAAAATGATGAGTATATATTTTCAAAAAAATATGAAGATATAGAGCGATGTGATTATAAAATACGATTATTTCATACATTTGGAGAATGGAAGAATTTTAGAGGATATGACAAATTAATACAAACCCAAATTGTAGAAAATTATCATATTACAAACTCCGAATTAATTGAATATTTGGATGCCGGAAATATAGCATTATCTTCGGCATCCATCTCATTTAAACATCCTAATTTTTATTATGAACCTATATTTAATTTAATATTCTTCTATTATCATTTTGGATTTAATTTTCTAAATTATTACAAATTTGATAAAAAACAAAATTTATTGGGTGTATATCATACACCAAATAATGGTGTTAATTTAGACAAACATCATAGAAATTATTTATATTCACAAATTCAAAGCATATTACAATCTGATTTCGTATCATATAATTCAAATGATTACAATTTAAAATTATTATTACAACCATACATTAAATTTGGGCATTGGGGAAATAATCACATAACATCGTATGTAGATTTTACAACATCAGTATGCAATGTAATGTTTGAAACACTACATTCGGACTCAAATCAGGAAGATTTTGAAAATAAAATGCATGGTAGACAATATATTACAGAAAAAACATTAAAAGCAATTGTATTTTCAGAAGAAAATATATTTTTTATATGGTATGGTCCTACTAAATTATTTAAACATTTAATGGAATTAGGATTTTGGTTTTTAAACTCTGAATTTTATGACGAAACTAAAAATGTACCATATAATGATTTATTACCATCATATTCCAATATGGAACAATCAGTAATTGATACGTCTATTTTCTTAAAAACATTAAAAGATAAATTAAATGATAATAATTTAGTTCATAGTTATCTTATGGTAAAATACGGTGAAAAATTAAAAAATAATACTAAACTATTTAAAAAGTTATTGGATAGTTATGATAAAAAAGAAGATGTTTTAAATTTAATAAAAAATGGAAAAGGAAATTAAAGAAGAAAAAATATTGGTTCTTAAAAGAGTACCACCTGGAGATAGATGGGTATTTGCTGATGGTTCTAAAAAAACTATTTACCCATCTCTAACTGATGCGTTAGAGGGATGGTATCAACAAGATGGAGATACTAATTTCTATATTGAAGCAAGAAACGGAACTGTAGAAATAGTTAAGCAAGCTGAAGTAGAAAAAGAAATTAAGAGATTCTCACTATATGGCGAAGATTAAAACTTTAGTAATTGCAAGTGGATATTTTAATCCTTTACACAAAGGACATGTAGAATATTTAGAACGTAGTAAGAAATTAGGAGATAAACTCGCAGTAATTGTTAATAATGACTTGCAAGTTGAACTTAAAGGTTCGGTTAAATTTCAATCAGAAGATGAGCGAAAACTTATAATAGAAGCGTTACGGTGTGTGGATTATGTATTTATATCAGTTGATACTGCTAGAGATGTTTCTAAAACTTTACGATGTGTATATACTAATTTGGAAGCCGATAATTACATATTTACCAATGGTGGAGACCAGATAGCAACTACTATATTAGAAAGTGATATTTGTAATGAATTAGATATAAAATTGGTGTTTGGTCTTGGTGATAAAATTCAATCATCATCTTGGCTTAAAAAATAATTAAATTTAACATAATGAAAGAGATAATCGAATTAGTTAATCAGCATTCAAATGATATGGAACTGGGTAAACAAGTCAGAAAATTGTATTACGAACATCAAGAAAAAATACAAGAATACATGAAATTAGTAGAAGGTAAATATATTTATGAATCGCCTGATAAGGGTGAGACTATTTATCAAAGACCGTTAGGTTCACCACTTTCGGAGAGAACGCTTGTTGATAAAACAAAATCTTCAATTTCTGCATCCGTCTGGTTATAATATATGAGCTTTATCATTGGTAATAGTTGTATTGGATGTGTTGATACGGCGTGTGTAGATGTTTGCCCAGTTGATTGTATAAATGGACCTATTTATACTGATAGAAGGGGTGATGAATTACGCAATATGACCGATGAAGAAAAAGTGGATAAACAACTCTATATCAATCCAGAAGAATGTATCTTATGTGGGGCATGTATTCCCGAATGTCCAGTTGATGCTATTTACAGAGATGAAGATGAAGCTATTGAAGCAGGAGATGAAATATCAGTACATAAAAATTATGAATTTTATAGACAAGTATTTTTCAAAAAAATTTAATATTTATATTTAAAATAAATCGTTTACTATAAAACAAAAACCATGACAACATTTATCGTTATTCTAGTATTAGCAGCCGTAATTACAGCAACTGCAATTTATCTTAAAAAAACAAAGATATATGAAGATAAAGATGGAAACTTAATTCCAGATGCTATTGAAGAAAAAGTAGAAGAAGTAAAAGTAAGAGCAAAACGAATTACCGAAGAAATTAAAGATGTTGCTGCCGCTGCTAAAGAGGTAGTAAACCAATCTAAAGATGTGGTAAGTGCTGCTAAAGGAGGGGGAAGTCGTAGAGGAAGAAAACCTTCTCAAAATAAAAATTCAAATACTAAAAAGTAACATTTGATGGCTAAAAAAGGTAGTTCAGATTCATCTAGAAAGGTTTCTTTTGGTAAAAAGCGTACGGGAGTAGCTAAAAAATCGTATTCAAAATACGAAGAAAAACCTAAAAAATATAGAGGGCAAGGCAGATAATATGATTAGATTAAAATCACTATTAAGAGAACAGGAAATCGTTAAAAACAAAGAGACAGGTAATGTCTATGTGGTTCAAAAAATGGACCCAAATAAACACGATAAACCTACTCCTGCCGAAATTGAAAAAGCTAAAGCCACCAATAACGGTCAACTACCTAAAGGAGAACCTCAACCTAAACAAACTCCTAAAAATACTGCACCAACTAAACCTGGTCAAAAATTAGGAGGTAGTGATTTTAAATCATCGGCTGAAACTCCTAAAGATAGTGGAAACGATGGTGGGATGCCAAAGTTGAAAGATTTAATGCCAGGTGCAGATTTTTCAGCAAAACCTCTTTCGCAAGTAACTCCAATTGAAAGACAGCAAATATCTACCGTTGTAGATAAATTGGCACAATTGGGTGCTGAAGCAAAAGCTAAAGGAGAGCAGGCACCTAATTTTAATTTGTGTAAAGTAACCATTCCAGGAACCAACTTATATTGTGATGGTAATAAAGGTATTCCTAGAGAGGATATGCCACAATTCAAAGGTACACCTGTTCCAGGTTCACCCGCAGATAAACTTCCAAAAGATAGTAATGGGGAAGCAGATACTGAAGAATTTTTTAAGAAGATGTTGGAAAAAGATGGTGTTAAAGTTTCAGACCCAGTAGAAGTTCCAGCAGACCGACTCAAAGCAACTCAAAGTGAACTTGTGGGGGTTAAAGTAGCAGGAATGAGTAAAGTATTAGAAGACCCATCACACCCTGCATACGAGAAGATTACTGCACCTATATATGTATCCAATGATGGGTATGTTTTAGATGGACACCACAGATGGGCAGCAATTGTTGCACATAATGCAGCACATCCTGATAATCCAATACCAATGAAAGTTAGGGTCATTGATGAACCAATCGAACCATTGGTAAAGCGTTCAAATGAATTTGCCGAAAAAATTGGTATTAGAGCTAAAAAAGCAGATACAGGAGCAGCAGGTGGTCCATCTCCAATTACAACTCCTGAAAAAAAAAAGTCTAAAGTAGAAAATTTCAAAGGAGATAAATCCGGTAAAGAAATTCAAACAACCGAACTTGAAGGTGGTGGACAAGTATTTGGAACCGTTCATGGAAACAACAAAATGGTTGATGACATACTTGATAAAGTAAAATCAACTATACCACAAGATAGGTGGAAAGATGTTGTATTTGTAGGTGAAGGTGGAATGGGAGATGAAAGTGGTGGAATGCAATTTAGTGGTGAAATGAAATACGCCTCAAAGAAATTCCAACAAATTGGAGCAGGTGTTGATACTTGGGATGGCGATGATACAGATGTAACCAATAATGAATCTCCACTATACAAATACCAAGAACAAGAAACTGGATTAAGTAATGAAGAAGTCATGGCTGCCAATTGGGCAAGTATGATAGGACAAGGTGATAGTGTAGAAGATATGTCACCTGAAGATTACTTAACCGATAAAGGTAAAGAACTTTTAAAACAATCAGCACAAGAAGCAAATCTACCTTTATCGAATACATGGGATTCAAATCCAACTGAAGAAGATGTTGATACTCTATATAGATTATCTTTTGCAGATGATTATGGTGATAAGAAAACAAAAATACATGCTGCTCAAGAATCTTTCAATAAATTCAGAGATGTAAATTTATTAAGAAAAACAAAAGAATTATCTTCACAAGGTAAAATTCCTATTGTATTAGCTGGTGAATCCCACGTTGGGTTAGTGGATGATATGATGAATAAAAAGTCAAACTTGTCCGAACTTTCATTACGAGGCATTCTTAAATCAATAAATAAAAAATAAATTGTTATGAATAAGTTATGGATTTTTGGGGATAGCTTTTCACATGGACATGGATTTAATGATTCAGACCCATTTTATGAATCAACTTTATCAGATAATATAGATAAAAGATATTGGTGTGAAATTGTAGCAGATGAATTAAATTTAGAACTACATAATTACGCTAATGTAGGTGCATCTAATGATTACATATTTGATAGATTATTAGAAAATGCCGATAAAATCGCAGAAAATGATTATGTAGTAATTCAATCTGCTTATTATAGTAGGTTCGATGTTCCACATAAATCATCATTCAGTTTTTTACACACAATAGTTAGATATGGTGATAGTAGGCAAATCAAAGTAAACCTAATAGGTGATGACGATATGACCGACGATAAGCATGAAACTTTAATAGATTTCGCAGTTTATTTTGCAGGATTACCAGCATACGAACATAGACAACTTAATAGATTTCAAAAATTAATAAATTTATTAAAAACAAAAAATATAGCATTTTGGTGTTTAAAATCTCCAAATTCACCTGATATTAGTGAAATTGAAATAATCAAAAAACCATATTTTATAAAATTTGATAAAATTTACATTGGTGCAGAAGATTCATATAAAAATTATAAAGCTACAATAACAGATGAAACTTCTGGTAAAATTCAAGATGGGCATATTGGAGTATTAGGACAGCAAGTAATGGCAATGGAAGTTCTTAAAAAATTTAACCATTCATATACGGATTGGCGAAAAGTTAAAATTTAATATTTATAGTAAAATAATAAACACTATTAAATAATCAAACTATGTTGTTAAAGAAAGGTGATAATAATGAAAATGTAAAATTAATGCAGGAGAAATTAGGAATTTCCCCAGCAGTAACTAATTTTGGACCTAAAACCGAAGAAGCAGTAAAAGCGTTCCAAACAAAGAATGGATTAACTGCAGATGGTATCGTAGGAGATAGTACTTGGGCAAAAATAATGGGAGGAAGTGTACCAACACCAGCACCATCCACACCAATTGTATCTTCAGGACCATTAAAATTAGAAAAACTTAAAGGACATATTCCTGATGCGGTAATCACAATGATTCCTGATACTGCAGCTAAATTCCAAATCAACACTCCATTGAGATTGGCACATTTCCTTGCACAATGCGGACACGAAAGTGGTGGATTTAGAGCAACACAAGAAAACTTAAACTATTCTGCTAAAGGATTGAATGGTATCTTTAAAAAGTATTTTCCAACATTAGATTCTGCGTTACCTTACGAAAGAAAACCAGAAAAGATTGCAAATAAAGTGTATGCAAATCGTATGGCAAATGGTTCTGAAGCAAGTGGAGATGGATACCGTTTTAGAGGTAGAGGATACATCCAATTAACAGGTAAAGATAACTACACTCAATTTGGAAAAGCAATTGGTGAAGATATCCTATCAAATCCAGATGTAGTTAGTGGTAAGTATGCACTATTATCTGCAGCATGGTTCTGGTCTAAAAACGGATTGAATAATTTATCTGATGGTGGAGCTAATGATGCAGTAGTAACAACTATTACTAAAAGAGTAAATGGTGGAACGATTGGATTAGCAGATAGAATCAAACATTTCAAAGAATATTATTCTTTATTAGCGTAATACAATGACAAATTTATTAGAAATAAAAGGAGATTTTACAAAAAATGGGTATTGCCAAGTTCCCATAAATTTAATTAATTCAGATTTTCACAAATTTATAGTAGAATATTTCAAATGTACCGAAGAAAATAATTTAAAAAATTTATTTAATACATTTAGATTTGATTCTAGTAAATTTGAAACAGTATTTAATAATCATAAAAGGAATCATTTAGAAACAAATGCAGAAAAAGAAAGATTATATAGTTTATACGATGATAAAGATATCTCACAAATTTGGTTTTGGAATAATGACTGGGAAACTCAAATTTCAGAATATCTAAATTTAGATGGTAAAAATTTAAGAAATACAATAGAAAGTGGTTTAAATGATATAGTAAAATTTTTATATGATTTAGAAGATAATACTAAACTATTACATAATGAATTACAATTAACATATTATAATAAAGATTGTAGATTTGTACCACATACGGACGGCCCTCAATCTAAAATTTTATGTTCAATGATATTATATTTAAATGAAAATTATAATAAAGATAATGGTGGGTTATTAGTTTTCAATGATGAACTAATAACACCTGAATTAGGAATATGTGCAATCATGGATTTAACAAAGCACGATATAAAACATGGTGTAACAAAAGTAACCAATGGGTCTGGTAGGTTTGCAATACTATCTTTTCCTAAAATAGAAATATGAGAAATATTGCGATATATTCGGGAGCATCAAATACATTTGGTCTTGGATTAGAAATAGAATTTAGAGATAAATACAATGATGATACTTGGTTAAAAGAAAATGGTATAAAGTTACCATTACCCCGTCAACCAGAAGATTTGAAATATTGGAGAAAATATCGCTGGACAAAGTTAGTATCAGATGAATTAAATCTAATAGAATATAATATCCATGATAAAGGTAACATTATGTTGGGTGGAAATGCCATTCAAACTATGTGGATTTTATTGAATGATAATCATGAGATAAAAGAATTGATGGAAAAAACAAAATATGTATTTTTAGAAATTTCATACGCAAGGTGGTGGGATAAAGATTTACATGGTAATAATGAGGGGATTGATTATCCAAATACTATCGTAGAAATAATTGATTTAATTAATAATCCAAAAAGTGATAGAGAAGTAGTTAGAAAAGCAATAGAATGGGTAGATATACATAATCCAGATGTAATTTGGAAAGAAGCGTTTGATACCTACATTAAATTAAAAAAAACTTATCCAGAAGTACAATTTGTATTATTATCATGGAACAAAGACCACAACTCTTATTATACAACATTTCCTGACGATTTTGTTTTAACAAAAAATTATGGTGGAATATACCAATATTTAATAGAAAATAAATTAAGAATATGTGATGTAGCAAAAGCGTTTAATGGAAATTATAAATATAATATGACAGATGAACATCCATCTAGTTTAGGTCATAGAAACATTGCAAATATGGTTATAAACCACGTAAACAAAAATCAAAATTTAGAAATTTTTGAATTATATTAAAATTTAATATAAATTAAAGTTTAAAACTATATTTATATGTAGTACAATGAAGGTTATGTAATTTTGTTTTAATCAAAAACTATAATCTTTATGAATTATTTAAAAACAGTTTTATTACCATCCGTAGGTGATTACATACTGACCATACTTGGTTGGTTTGGACTTTTATTCATATCAACCGCACTTTGTTTCCAAATTTTTATGGTAGCGTTGGAGGTGACAGGCCAACGAGAATTAACCCAATCTATTGTAACTTGGTTCGATTATACAATTTCCGGTGGACACAAAGATTCACCTCAAAATATTTGGTATAACGCAGATGACCATATTTGGGTTGAATCGGTAACAAATAATGTAAAAATTGGAAAATTAGCAGGAAACAGACAATTAGAATTTGGAGTTAAAAACATATTAGAAGAATATTTGCAAGAAAAAGGATTAAATCTAACTCCAAACGCCCCAAACAAATTGGCAGTTCAAATAGTATATTTAGATGTGTTAACTACAAAGAAAAACATATCTGTATTTCACAAAAACGAAGAAGAAGTTGTTATCAGATTAAAGGGTATCCTTTATAAAGATGGCAAAAAAGTAAAAGAGGTTATGGTTGAAGAATCTTCATCAGAAATCTCTATGTCAACTCTCATAGTAGATGAAGGTGGTAAGTTCAACCAAACTTCTTTGAGCAATGCCTTAAAGAAAGCTTCGGAAACACTTATAACCAAAATCTTTGAGAAATAAATGAAAAAACTATTAATTTTATTATCATTAATTTTTATGTGTAATCTTGCCTTTTCGCAAGGTGTTACCATAAACCAAACTATTGTAGAACCAGGTCCATATAAAGTGGGTGATGTTATCACAATAAGATACAATATAAACTCTGGTACTCAAACACCAAGATATTTGTGGTTAAGATATCAGTATAACAATAAGGTATTATTACCTGTATCAAATAGTACTGTATATTCACAAGGTACATCAGTACAAACTTTCAGCACTGAATGGAATAACTATAAGTTTTTTCCTAAATCAACTATACCAGCAACATCCCTGTATCAACAATATCAATCCAGTCCTTGGGATATTAGAGTTGATGCGAATTGGAATGTGGGGCAATTGACAATACAAAGAACGGATGCAAAAATTGATGGTAATTTTGTAACTCAAAAGTTTAGTGTAAGAGATAATATATCGTATGATGATATTCACCAATTAACTTTAGCATACTCAATTGATGCTAATTCTCAAACCATTTCACAAATTACAACATCGGGTACTGCCGTATCATTGGGTACGGTGACAGGTGGTTCTTCATCGTTTAAGGTAAAGGTAGCATTTCCTACAAACTATACTAATATCATACATCACTCTGCTCAACTAATGAAATTGAAAGTAGATGGTACGATTGATTTTTCACAACAACCAATTGCACAATTACCTTTAGATGCAACGGGTGAGGCAACATTTACAACTCAAGTTAAGATTGGTGATGAGGTAGGTGTGTTCATTTCTCCCGCAACTCAAAAAGCATTTATGGATAATATTGTAACCGTATCAGATGCATATAAATCATTTTTAGGGCATTCTCAAACTGATATTGCTGGTGTTCCTAATTATTTCACATATCCAAATTTGGAAAAAAATGTGGGTAACATTACACTAAATGATAATACATTTAATGAGTCAGACTCGTATTATATGTTTGCTCATATAATGGGTGTTAATGTATCTCAACAGGCATTAATCCCGTCATCTACATCAACTTCGGTAAAATGGAATAGTGGATTATTAAATCAAAGTTGGTTAAATGGAACTCCTACACATAAAGTGGTAATAACATCAAACACTCAAGTTGCAAATGCAGTATTTGCATGGGGTGGTGATTTGGATTGGTCACATTCAACTGACCCTGCAGTAGTTGCTCAAAATATAACGAGTCGAACAACTCCATTGGGTTCATATTCTGCTAAAACATTAGAAGATGTAAACTTGAGTGTTTCATCTACACTAACGGATGGTAAAGTTGTACTAACCACTAATTTAACAAAAGAAGGATTAGCAGGATTGCAAATTATTATGAATTATGATAACACTAAATTACAATTGGATAATGTGGTATTTGATACTGGAAATACCATAACCAATTTCTCAACAGATAAGGATGGTAGATTAACATTTGGTTCTATTGACCAATTAAAAACTGCGAGAATTAAAAAAGGTACTCCATATAGATTGATATTCACTCCTAAAGTTCCATTAACAAATACTGCGGGATTGTTCTTCTTTGTTCTATCGGACGCAGTAGATGCTAGTGGCAACAAAGTAAATCTAATAGTTGAATAATGAAAAAATTATTAGTTACATTATTATTTTTACTAACAACATATTTAGGGTTCGGACAGAGTGTATCTGCTCCGGACTCTAAATCATTTTTACAATCCACCAACGGACAAGATGGTAGTGGATTTAGTTTAAGTGGATTTACTTCTACATCAACTTTATTAGCATCAATCAGTTTAGTTAATCCACCATCGGGTACAACATTTAACCTAACTACAACAACGGGGTTAACCGCAGCAAGTGGATTTACTTTAAGCGGTAATAAAACTCGTTTGGTGGTAACGGGAACGATGGCTAATATCAATACAGCATTAACATCTCTAAAAGTAAATACGGGTTCGATAAGAGGTAATGTTCAATTATCAGTGGCAGCAACTGTAAACCCAACTGGATTTTTCTATAATGGTGTAAACGGACACTTTTATAGACCAATATCACAAGGAGCAACTTATACAAACGCAAGAGCAGCAGCATTAAATACAACATTCAAAGGGCAGACGGGTTATCTAGTAACAATCACTTCGGCAGATGAAGATGCTTTTATTTTCAACAATGTTCCTCAATCAAATATTTGGTTTGCATTAACGGATGAAGTAGAGGAAGCGAGATGGACAATTGATGCTGGTCCTGAAAAAGGAACTCTAATTAAAATCAACAACGGACAAACAAACGGAAACATACCAGGTCAATACAATAACTGGGCACCTGGTGAACCAAACAATAGTGGTAACGAAGATTACGCAGTAACTAAATGGAATGGTTCTCAATGGAACGATTTACCTAACCATTTTTCAAATCCGTATGTAATTGAATATGGAACTTGGACTAATCCTGATGATGCAATATTTACGGAGTTTTACACCAATTCGGTAACACATACAAATGGTGAAACTCTACGAGCACAATTCAATTTTGATTTTGGAACTAATATAGATGAAACTAAATT